>CXWF01048560.1_pt1 | contig 22069 bp, 8 predicted proteins | sample 468421 | NCBI WGS metagenome assembly CXWF01 (sample SAMEA2620812, study PRJEB7988) | marine metagenome | biome: marine biome (ENVO:00000447); feature: surface water layer (ENVO:00002042); material: "saline water (ENVO:00002010), including plankton (ENVO:xxxxxxxx)" | depth 5 m
GCTTTAGCGCATTGGTTTAAAACTGATGAAGGTATGGAAATTTACTCTAATATAGAGAAAAGATTAAACTAACTAGTTGTGTGACTGCCCTTCGGGGCGGTCACTAAACTTTAAAAACGAATTATGGCAGTAAGTGTAGACACGGTATATCAAAGAGTATTAGCTCTTGCAAATAAAGAGCAACGAGGTTATATTACACCACAGGAATATAACTTACTTGCCAACCAGGCTCAAATGCAAATATTTGAGTCTTATTTTTATGCTAAAAATCAAAGAGAACGTACTGAGCCGAATAGATCTGCGGAAGTAGATGAAACTGATATTAGCGAGTTAATAGATTTAAAACTTAGACCGTTTGTTAACGTAGAAAACGTAGCAGGTGGAACCTCTTTTCCAACAGCGTTAGTTAACTCTGGTGTGTCTTATGATATATATCAAACGGGCAAGCTGTTTTACAACGGCCAAGTTTGCAGTAAGATATCTGTTAATGAACTCAATCGCATGTCTACTTCTGTTAGACACTATAGCACGATGCAAAATCAAAGCCCGGTATTTATTGATAGCTACAACAACGGTGAAGATGTTTTAGTTTATGCTGGACCCACAGATACCGGTACCTTTGAAAATAAAACTACAGGAGTAACCATAGAGTGCTTTAGAAAGCCAATAGAAGTTGAGTGGGCTTACGTTGTAGTAAACGAAAAAGCTTTATATAACGCTAATGTAGCAGTTGATTTTGAGTTACATATATCAGAAGAAGATACGTTAGTCAATAAAATATTAGAGCTCGCTGGTATTATAATGAACAAGCCTGGATTGATTGCCGCAGCGGCTCAATACAGCGCTAACGAACTAGAAATACAAAAAGTGTAAACAATGGGTATAATAAAATCAGCTCCTCAAACATATTATGATAATACTAATCCAGATTTTGGTAATTATCGATATGTACCGCTAAGTGATATTATAGGATCATTTAACGCAGCTTATGTAGGTAAAGGAAAAATATGTGAAGGAGTTTTAGGTATGGACGTAAATTTCCATGCTATACGCGCTTTGCAAGAGTTGAGCTATGACACTCTTAAGTGCACTAAAGATTTAGAAGTAGAAGTACCGTCATCACTGGTACTAGTTATGCCAGTAGACTACGTTAATTACGTAAGTTTGCAATGGGTTGATGATAACGGCATATTCCGTAGATTATATCCTACGAATAAATCAGGTAATCCTTTTGATGTTCAAAACAGTGTAGAAGGTTATGGTGGTTTTACTACAACACCAGTTTTAAACAGTGAGTCAGATGTTGACAGAGAACCAGCTGATGCAGATGGTAATTTTGGCTCTACAAGCTTTGAAAGCTTTAAAGCTCAAAACGTAAACGATATTGGTAATCTTGATGCAGACGAAATAGATGATGTGTATGGAGATTTAGTTGGTGGTAGATACGGTATCGATCCTCAATATGCTCAAGCTAACGGCACGTTCTTTGTAGACGAAACTCAAGGCAAGTTCCACTTTAGCTCAAGTGTAGCTGGTAAAACAGTAGTACTTAAGTATATTAGCGATGGTATTGTATCGACAAGTTCTGCTGGTATTGATCTCACAGCATGTGAAGTGCCAAAGCTTGCTGAAGAAGCTATATACAAGCATATACTATACGGAGTGTTGTCTGCTAGAAAAGATACACCAGGCGGTTTACTTGGCCAACTCAAGCGAGAGAAGTTTGCTGAGACAAGAAAAGCTAAGCTTAGGCTTTCAAATATTAAGCTAGAAGAATTAACTCAAGTACTTAGAGGAAGCTCTAAAATAATTAAGCACTAACATATGGCAGAGTTGAGACAAGATTTCTCAAAAGCTCGTATGAATAAGGACATGGACGAACGCCTTGTTCCTAACGGCGAGTACAGAGATGCAAACAATATACAAATAGCTACATCTGATGGTTCAGATATAGGTACAGTACAATCGTTGCTAAGTAATTATGTTCGAAATCGAACAGAACAAAACGCTTCTTCAGGTAATTATAATTATCTATATAGCGACGGCACCACCTCACCCTCGAATATTAAACATACTATAGTAGGCACAGTAGCTGATGCTAGTAAAGATAAAATATATTATCTAGTTTCCGGTGGAGATCAGTATGATTCTGCTAATTATAATACTGTACGTAAAGATTACATTATAGAGTACGACACCGTTACTGAAACTAATAAGTATGTTTTTGTAGATATATTTGGCGTAGATACCACCGTATCAGGCGCTCCTGGCTCAACAACTACGTTTCACATAGCGTTAGGCGCTGGAGATTCTCAATACGATATAGGTATTAGAGTTGGTATGAATATTACTACTACGGCTACTACGCCTAATACTACTTTAAATACAGACCTTGTTGTCACAGCTATAGCGTATGATACGGATGGTGGCACAAACAAGTGGAAAATAACCACTAATAAAGCTCATGGATTATCAGATACTAACGCTATAGCTTTTGAAGCTAAAAGAGTATTAAATTTCTCTAAGTTTAACTTAATTACAGGGATAAACATATTAGAAGATTTTATATACTTTACAGACAATGTTCATGAGCCTAAAAAAATAAGTATTAGCAGAAGCATAGCTGGTACTGGTGGTTTAGTGGAGCTTAACACAGAGCCTACAGACATATTTACTGGAAACACTCAGCATTTCCATACTAGATTAGTTAAAGATTCAAGTAACTACGAAGAGTCTCAAAACACTTTGCGTGTAGTGGTAAATGACGCGGGTACTTTACCGGTGTATGTAGACGAAAGCCATATAACGGTAATTAGAAAGTCTCCTACACAGCCTCTAAAACTTAAAATGTTTAGACAAGAGTCTAGCAAAATTAATAACCAAGGTGAAGAAAACCCTGTTACAGGTACTATAGAAAACTTTATGCACGATTTTAATGGTAACGTGCCGGGTCCTAGTGGGCAAATTTTTTCTGATGCTGATGGTTTTTTCTTTACGTCTGAAATAGACATAAGGGAAGGAGATATAATACTTGGAACTTTAGAAGAAAACTTAGATTTAGAAACTGCAGAAGAAGATTACTTTGATTACAGGATGTTGTGTCTTGATAGCCCTGTTACAGAGCCTAATAACTTAACAACAGGCGCGGCTAATAACACGTTTGTGTTTAGCTTATTATCTATGTCTAGTGCTGCACAGCAATACTTTGACGATCAGTTTCTTCCACTACAAAATCTTCATGTTAAGATTCAAGAAAAAGACATAATATTTCAACATAAGTTTCCAAGATTTTCTTATAGATATAAGTACCAAGACGGTGAATACTCTACGTTTGCACCGTTTTCAGAAGTAGCTTTTTTAACAGGTGACTACGAATACAAGCCAAACAAAGGTTATAACTTCGGTATGTCAAACCAACTTAGAACTTTACATTTAACTGATTTTGTTGGTCATGAAAACATAATGCCAGAAGATGTTGTTGAAATAGATATACTTTATAAAGAAACAAATAACCCTACCGTATATAGCGTGGAAACTTTAAAGCCAACAGATGACGGTTGGCCTGGCTCTCAAGAATTACAGGATCAAAACAATCCAAACCGCCGCGGCTTTATAGAGTTAGACACTGATCTTATACACGCAGTTTTACCTTCTAATCAACTTCTTAGACCGTATGATAACGTACCTAGAAAAGCTTTAGCTCAAGAAATAACAGCAAATAGATTAGTGTATGGTAATTATGTTCAAAATTACACAATAGACTCTAACCCTCGTTTATCTGTCAACTATCAAAGAACTAAATATAGTGATGGAGGTTTTGAATATGCACCACCTTCAGTAAAATCTTTACGCAACTATCAGGTAGGTGTTGTGTTTAGCGATGAATATGGTAGAGAAACTCCAGTATTAAGTTCTGACGCGTCTTCTGTATTTATACCTATTCAGGCTTCTGCTGATAGAAATAGATTAGCAGTGGCTTTAGATGTTAAAAATACTACTATACCTGATTGGGCAAAGTATTTTTCATATTACGTAAAAGAACCAACTGCTGAGTACTATACTATGGCTATGGATCGTTGGTATAATGCCGAAGATGGTAACATTTGGATATCTTTCCCGTCCGCAGATAGAAACAAAATACAGGAAGACGATACTATTATACTTAAAAAAGCGGCCGGATCAAACGAAGCTATTAAAGTAGACAATAGATACAAGGTTTTAGCTATATCTAACGAAGCTCCCGACTTTATTAAAGAAACTAAAAAAGTTTTAGGTACAGTTGTTGCAGGTTTAGGTATTATTGGAAACGATAGTACTGGTAACCTGTACCCATTGCCTGGTGTTAATAGAATAAAAGTTACCGATCTACATTTTATTAAGGCGTTTGGGACTAACTTACACGTGATAACTCCAGATAAATTACTATTAAGAATTGAAGGCGCTGGAGAAACTTCTGATTTATACGAAGTCGCTGCATTAACTAGATTTGGCGCTGAGTCAGGTGATTTTGTTATTACCACTAAAAAACCGTTTGGCGAAGACATGAGCTTTACATCTACAACCAATAGTGGTTTTGATGCTATAGATGAAATAAGATTAACACTAATACAAGTAGATGTTCTTAATAAACCTGAGTTTGATGGTAGATTTTTTGTAAAGATATTTAAAGATTCAACACTAGCTAAATATGTTTTAATTCAGCAGCAAGAAGATTTAGTAGTCGGTAGAAGTTTTCCACTTAGATATATCAACAACAACGCTTATGATAACTTAGGCGCTAACGGCGCTATAATACCTCCATCTATAAATTATCTTGGAGAGTATATCACTGATTTTAACGGAAACGAAATAACTGGATCTACACCTCTTTCATCAGATACTGAAACTGCTTCAGGAGATAGAGAAAACCACCCTACAGAGTACTCTTATAATACTGGTGGTACTATGACTAACAACAGTGGCGAACCAACAAACAATACTGGTACGTACACTTGGGGTTTTTTCTCTAATAATAATCCTTTTTCAGCAGGTGTAACCGCTAGCCACATAAGTAACAATCCTATTGGGGCTTTGAACAATAATCACCAAGACGGTGACTCTGAAAAGTACTGGGAAGAGGTAGCTAACCAAGACTCTTTCTTTATAGATGGCTGCACAGCTTACGATTGGAATGGCAATATACAAGTAAATCACACTAGCAACCAAGGTAACATTATATTTGATGAACAAGGAGGTTCTCCAGGAGACACTATACGAGCTTCTGAATATGACGATGGTTACGAAGGAAGTTACACTGGTAACTGTACTTCTTTTGCTAATCCTAGTAGAGCTATATGGGGTAGTGGACGTTTAATGGATATTTCTTGGTGTCAGTTTTCAAACAACCACACACATAATAGTGGCTCAACACCATATGCACAAAAGCTTCAAGACTCTGGCACTGATCAATCTGAAGCGCTTACGTTTATAAAAGAATTAGTTACGCCAGGTACTAAGTTTAGATTTTCTAGAGATCCAGACTCAATTATATATACCACAATAGGCACATATGGATATGGATTATCTAATATTGAAGGCACGTTGAAATACAACGATCCTCTTACGTGGGTGACTTCACAAACTACAAATGAAACTGGCGCTTGGGGTATAAGAAATTATGCTAGTACTGGTACTTTTATGAGTACTAGGGAGAAAAGGATGTTTAACTATGGCAACATAAGACAACGTTGGACTATTAGAGTTGCTAACAGTGCTGGTGGTGGTATTGGATCTGCCGGTCATGGTTATGATCCTACGAGGGGTACTTTGCCTTTATCTCAAGGAGGTCCGCTTACGAACGCCCCAGAGTTTAGAAGGGCTTTGCATCACGATGGTACAGATGCTGACGCTATACAGATTATGATTCCTCTTCTTGACGGTGTTAATAGCGAAGAAACTTTTGTTGATAACCCAGCGGTTTGGGAAATTGAACCTAGAGAAACCGTAGAACTAGATATATACTATCAAGCATCACCGCTTATACCTATTGTGCTAGATAAATCTACTAACGAAGAGCTTTTACCTATAGGATCTACGTTTACTCTACCAGCTCAAGAAGCTGCTCAAGGTGTTCTTGAAATACCAGAAACTACTCATACTATTACTGGGTGGAGCGATCAAACAATGACGTTTACACCAGCACTTACAACTGGATTTGTTTTTGAAGAAAATCAATTAATAACATTTAATAAATATAGCAACTATTCTTTAAACGCTAGATTAGATGTTTCTGCTGCAGCGTATGCGAGTGTTACTCAACTCACTCTTCACGGTGGGCCTACAACAAATGACAATGTTCTTAAGATACCGTACCAGACTCACTTTTTAGATTATAATAACTGTTGGTGTTTTGGAAACGGAGTAGAGTCAGATAGAGTAAGAGACATGTTTAACGATCCTCAAATGGATAACGGCGTTAAAGCGTCAACAGTTGTAGCAGATCCTTCTCTTTTAACTGAAGAGCGAAAAAAGCATGGATTAATTTGGTCAGGCATTTACAGTAGTAACACTAGTACAAACGACACTAATCAGTTTATCGCTGCTGAGCCTATCACTAAAGATATAAACCCAGTTTACGGTAGTATACAGAGACTGCTAAATAGAGAAACTAGATTAGTTATGTTCTGCGAAGACAAGGTTTTAAGAGCAGTAACAAATAAAGACGCTTTATATAATGCGGATGGTAATCCTCAACTAGTATCTAGCAATGCCGTTATTGGTGATGTAACACCATATGCTGGTAAATATGGTATAGCTACTAATCCTGAGTCTATGGCTGCTACTCCAGAGAATACGTACTTTACTGACGTTATGCGCGGTAGAGTTTTAGTGTTGTCGAACTCAGGTGATGGTGTTAGGCCTATATCTGCTATAGGTATGAAAGATTATTTTGCTGACTTCATGGCTGACTATGTTGACACCGCTATAGGTAGCTACGATTCTCGTAAAAAAGAATACAATATAACTATAAGTAAAAAATACGAGTCGCACCAAGCTCAATCACACGAGCAAACTACAGTATCATATAGTGAGTATTCTAAAGGCTGGATAAGCTTTAAGTCTTATTATCCAGACGCTGGTATTAGTTTAAATAATAAATATTACACGTTTAAAAACGGCGTAATATACGAGCATCACTACGAACGAGACGCTGGAATTCTCAATAGTAGAAATGAATTCTATGGAACTCAATACACGTCCGACATAACACCTATATTTAACGGTATGCCAGAGTCTGTTAAAGGCTTCAATTATTTTAAGTACGAAGGATCAAACGCTAAAATCCCTATTTTTCAAGAGTTTCATAATCAAAATTATTTTACAGGAGATTACAGTGTTAACGACGGTCTAGTTGACACAGATAATATTACTGATGGTGAGTATTACAATATTTATTTTAAAGCAGAAAATTTACTTGGATGGTATATAGACAACGTAGCTACTAATCTTCAGACATGCGGTAACGTGTATTTCTTAAATAAAGAAGGTAAGCACTATGCGTATCCTACTGGTGAAACAACTAGTTTATCTAATCTTGACACTAAAGAGTTTAGCGTACAAGGTATAGGTATGGCTAATATAGTTCATAACGATAACACCGTTGGAGATCAAGCTACGTTAACATTTACTAATAACTTGAATTCTGTTACAAATTTTGGTGGCGCTGGTCAAAGTGATTCTAGCGGCAACGCAGATCAGGTAGGTATAGGTAGATGGACTATTACTGACGCTACTTATAACGCTACTGTAGGCACCGCGCTAGGTAGTAGCCAAACTGTAGAAATGACTATAAGTCCTTTTTACGACGGTGTTTATACTGGTTTCCCTGTTAGCGCTAGTAATTTCGATCTTGAAGGCGCAACAGAGAGTCCAGCAGGTACGTTTACTGTAGACGCTAACACAGGTGTAATAAGCACAAATGGAAGCGCAGGAGCTGGGGACGGCCTTGAATTAGACTCTGCTGTAGCAAGCGTTGTGTTTTCTGACAATGGTGTTGCTGGAGATCCTGCTAACACTGTAAAAGTGACAGTAAACTTAAACGCTAGCTTTGTGCCGGCAGGAATTGGCACTACCACTCTTGATATAGATGAGGTTGTAGCTAAAACTGCAAGGGAAAGATCTTCTTGCTTGCTAGTTCAATATGATAATTTATCTAACGCAAACGAAACTGCAAACGCAGTATCAGGAATTACCACCGCTAACGTGCTAAACTTATCGCACGTTATAAATCAACACAGCGGTAATGTTAACGAAGGAGAATCTAACTTAATTGCTCACTATACGTTTGCAACGACTGGTACTAGTTACTATGTTGGCGGTGTAGCTAGTCCTACTGTTAGTTTTGAAAGTTTAGGAGCATATGCACCTTATTATTCTTACACTATAGATCTTGCGTTTACAGGTAGTAATATAACTTCTTTTGTAGTTAAAATATATTACGACCCACCTGTTGTTAGTTATTTAAGCGTTGATCCGCCAGATATTTGCGCGCTAGCGCATAAAGCTGTAGTTAGAGCTCAAGTAAAAACGCCTGACGTAGATCTTCATGATATTCGAAGCTTATCATATGCGCCTGATGTGAGCTCTATTGGTGGTGTTAACACAATTACTGTTAGAGGCGCTAAAGACGCTAAATACAAGCTTTCAGTACAAAAAAAGCAAGGATTAAATAATCCTGTTACTACTACCACAGGTGGTTACTATGATTTTGGTAAAAATTCTTTTGTAGATGATGAAGCAGGTTTGATAGGAACTATTGATGCAACTGGATTCGCTGATCACTTTGTGTCTTTGCCAAGCGTAAGCGATGATACTAGATATGACATTATTGTAGATGGTATAGTAAACGGCTCTACTTTTTCTTTAGCAGATTCAATACCAACAATTGCTGGTGATGCAACTATTACGCAACATGGTACTAGAACACTAACGCTATCTCCTACGACTCAAACAGCAGCTAATTTTGGAACTTTACCTACTGTAGATATAATTAGACCTGCTAGACACAATCGTGATAGATATTATGATTTACCTTTCTTAAAGATAAATCAAACAGGTACTACTAAAAACGTAGCTTCTACTAGACTGTTGTTAGATAAAGAGAATACAAACATCAAGCAAGGTATGTTTGTTATAGATCCGTCTAGTAATACATCTATACCACATAACACAACTGTTGTAGGTATAAGAAGCAACGCCATAACCCTAAGCAACGCGTGTACTATACCTGACAACACTAGATTGACATTTATAAGAGGTAACGCTAGTTTCGTGCCGTTTACTTTAACGATACCACCTGGAACTGGTAAAACTTTATATTTAAACTCTAGCGCTAGCGTAGTTGATTCAGTAGCAACGGAATCTGTTTCTTTTGTTCCTCACATGCCTACATCTGACGATATTACAATTAGACCAAGCACTTCGTTATACACACCGGCACAGCAATTTGAATTTGTTAGCAGAGTAAATGTTGGAGACATAGTCTCTGGTAATAAAGTTAGCACTACTAATCTTACAGTGGCAGCAACAGACACTTCGGCGTTCACTATAACTTTAAATCAATCAGACATAGGCGCTGAGCAATCAGACAAATTATCATTTTCTGGTTCAACAGCTGCCGCCAAAGTTGTACACGCTACTTCCGCTATAACTGACGGAGATTTAATTATAAACGGTTATCTTAAAATTGATGACGTAAATACCAGGGCTAACATATCTGTATTTATTGATAATCTAGTAAACGTAAACTAATATGCCATCAGCAACATTAAATTTTTCAGCACCAATAAACGTGTCATGTCAAGTAGGTGATACTGCTTACTATGTAGACACTAGCTCAGTAGGTGGTTTTACAGTATCTACTAACTCTGTGGCAAGTCAAGAAAACACTATCGTAGAGATAGGTGAAATACGTGAAATACAAGGGCCAAAAACTAATACGCCGGCTATAATAGTTGAAACAACTTTAGGTTACAATGAGCTAAACGGTTTAAATAGGTTTATATTCTTTTCAAAAAACAATAAAGCTAATTTAAGCTCACCTTTAGGTTATTACGCTAGCGTTAAGTTCGTAAATGATAACAGCTATACAACTGCAGAGCTTTACGCTATTGAGGCAGACATATACGAAAGTAGTAAATAAACACTAAAAAGTGTAACTATATATCAGTACACTTTAATTAAATTTAATGACTGATAATAAGTTACAAAAAAACTTTAAGTCAGACGTAAAAAATCTACTTAACACATTAGCAAAACACGCTGACGGAGAAAATATAATTGTAGGAACTAAAGAAGATCCTATAATTACAAACTCAGATAAACTACCAATAGAACATTTTTTTATGGATGGTGTTTACGTTAGAAAAATGACTATGTATAAAGACTCCGCTGTTGTAGGCGCGATACATAAACATTTGCATATGTGTTTTTTATTATCTGGGCACTTAACAGTCTCTAGCGAACATGGTGTTGTAGAATACAAGGCGCCTTGCCATGTAATCGCTACACCAGGAACTCAAAGAGTTTTATACGCTAACGAAGAAAGCGTTTGGTACAACGTACATAAAAATATAACTAACACTGAAGACGTTAAACAGATTGAATGTGATTTAGTAGTATTAAATCAAGAAGAATATGAAGAATATATTAAAAATAAATAAATCATGGCATTTGCGTTAAGTACTGTAGCAATTGTAGGTGGAGCTATAGCCGCTGCCGGAGGCGTAGCGAAAGCTATTGACGGAGGCATCAAAGCTAAAGATGCTAAAGAAGACGCTGAAAGAGCTGAAAAAGAGATGGAAAAGCAGAAGAATCTTTTCGCTAGTTTAGATACTAGTAATCCATACCTTAATATGGAAAACACAATGGAAGATCTTACTGTCAACCAGAAAGAGGCTCAGTTTATGGCTCAACAATCACAGCAATCGCAAGCTAATATCTTACAAAGCATGCGTGGCGCAGCTGGAAGCTCTGGTATTGCAGCGCTAGCTCAAACACTAGCTAATCAAGGTGCGTTAGACGCGCAAAAAGCCGCTGCTTCTATTGGGGCACAAGAAGCAGCTAACCAAAAGTTACGTGCAGAAGAAGCTAGCAGGCTACAAGGTCTTGAGCGTGAAGGCGAGCTTATTAGTAGAGAAGCTGAAATGGGTAAAGTATCATCTTTACTTGGTATGGCAGCAGACGAAGCTGCTGCAGCACGTCAAGCACAGGCTGAGTTTAGAGATCAGATGTTTGAAGGTATATCAGATGTTGGTAGTTCTCTTATGAGCATGGATGGTATTAAAGGTGGTGTTGATGGTGGTGGTGATATAGAAAAGCTACTTGGAGATTTAAGTGAAGAAGAACTACAGGAGCTAATAAGAAAAACAGGTGGAGATGCTTCAGGAGGAGGTACAGGCTTACAATTACCAGGCGGTGGTGGTTACGTTTAAATTTTAAAAATTATGGCAGAATCAACAAGATCATTAGATTACGGTTTAAGTGCAGATATATTAGACAGGGTTGCTGGCGCTAGAGAAGCTAAGTACGAACCTGGCAAAAGAACTATATACGACACAGCTGTAGATTTAGGCACAAAAGCTTTAGAAAAAGGTAAAGAAAAACAAGCTGCTCAACAAGAGTCTTTAGCTGATTGGGATAGTGCTTTCGCCGCTATGGGTGATCGTGGTTCTTGGGCTTCACCTCAGTTGTTCGATCAATTCCAGGAGTTAGAAAAAGGATATAGAGATGATTATATAGAAGCTGTTAGATCTGGTAATAAAGCTGATCAGCAAAGAATGTTAAAAGAACAAGCAGCTAGATCATCATCTCTACAGGGCTGGAAAGACGTAATGGAAACAGCTAAACAAATAAACGATCAAGTTGGTTGGGGTGCACTTGTAACTAGAAACCCTAAAAGTAAAGCTATATTACAAGCTTTAGCTAAAGGTGACGGTAGCGCTGTACCTGTTGTTGGTGAAAATGGAGAGTTGTTATTTGAAATAAACGGCGAAAGATACAGCCGTAGTCAAATAGATGATTTAGTTGCTAAAGGTACAGATCCAAAAGCACTAAGAGCTCAGTTTTTAAACGGCGCAGCTAGTCAAATGGAGGCTGGTGTAAAAAACGGTGTGTTTGATCAAGACCTGGTTAACCAAACAAACTTAGGTAGCCTTGATAACGATAAAATGTATACATACATATACGACGCGTGGACAGGGCCTACATCATTTGCTGAAGACATTACAGCTCTTGAAGGAGCTACGTTTTCAATAAAAGTGCCAAAAGACCATCCTTTAAACACAAATAATGACGAAGTTGTAGACATACAAGACTTTCAGATTGCGGGCGTAGATATCGATGCTATGTTAGAAGCTATGCAAGATCCAGAAAATATAGACATAGCTAAGCAAGTTATTGCAGACTACATGACTATAAAGCAAAAAGCTAATTTCGATAAAGGTAAAAAAATATATGACGAAAGACTAAAAGAATCAGATCCTACTGCTGGCATGACTGCCCAAGAAAAAATTGATTATTACAAAGAATTAGCAGCAGCTAAAAAAGATAGCTAAATGAACGAAGAGTTATTGCAAATAGTTGAAGCTATGATAGCTGCTGGTGAACCAGCGGAGTCTATAGAAGCTGTTATTAATCAGTACCAATCTCCACAAGAAGAGATCAAGATACCTGACGCTAATGTTATACCTATTAGTCAACGTGACTTAGACGATGGTTTAAAGCCTGAGTCATATGTTAACTCCACCGCTTGGAGTTCATCGGGTTTAGATAGATCTACATACTATGATGAACAAGGAAACTTACTTACGGTAAATGCTACCGGTATTCCGTTTGACCCACTTACAGACATTGGTTATTCTTTAGCATTAGAAGACGAAGCAAGAAGAGAAGAGTTGATGAGAGAGTCAGAAGCTCCAATTATTTGGTCTTCTGAAGGTTTATTTACTGTTACAGATGAAGATCAAGAAAATGCTATCGCCGCTGCTAATGCTACATATGATAGTTATGCAGCTATAGATCAAGTGTATGAATCTGACACTCGTTATCAGTCATTCAATTATGCGGATGGAGGTTCTGAAGTACAAAGAACAAGAGATGTACTAGACCCTCAAGGAGACGGAACGCAGACAATTTCTGTTACAGACACTGTAGCCGAAGGTTGGCAAACTATGTATTACGAAGGTTTTGATGCCATTATACCCGGCGGCGAGACACCTCGAGAAAGAGAGGCGAGATTTATGGGTATTTGGAGAAGCCAAGGAAAAGCAATGGAGAGAGGGACATTAAATAAACCCCGAGCCTTTTCAAGCTCATCTTCCGAATTAACTTTTACCGCAGAAAAATATGCTCAATGGAGACTTGGTTTAGCTAGAGATCCTAGCAACGATTTATACGATCCGTTGTTAGCTAGTAATATTTATGACAAGTTTGAAGAAGGTACTGATTTAAACAAATTATACGAAGTAGAAAAAACTTTACTAGCTATACAAAAGTTAGAAAAAGAAACTGGCGAAAAAATAAACTTTACTCTAGGCGAAGATAAAGTAAGCGACGTTCCTGGATTACAGAAAATGATTAACAGCATATCTAACGACGATCCAGAGTTAAAAGATATAATTGTTAAAAATGAATCTAGAATTAATAGAAGTAATCAGATCAGCCAGCAAGCTCTAGAACTAGCTAATAAAGAGATTGACGAAGAGCTATACTCTCCAACAAAACCAGGTTTAATAAACTATTTATTTGCAACTCCTGAAGATCAAGAAGAAGCCGCTAAACGAGCTGAAGAAGATTTAGATTTTCTTGGAATAGACATTAAAGAAAAGGCTTTACAATACAACGCTATATCAGAGCAATATGCAGACGTTAACAGTCGATTAACGGATGTAAATAAAGAGCTTGAAAAAGAAGAATATAAAGATCCTAAAGCTCATATAGAGGAAATAAAAGCTAAACACGATTTAACAACGCGAGAAGGTGTTGCCGCCGCTAATAAAGAGATACAAGAGTTTATTGGTAGGTATTCTAATTTAATTGAAGAGTATAATAGGCTAAGACCTGCGGTTCAAGATACAGCCACTGCTTTAATAAGATTAGAACAAGAAATTAGTGATCTTGGAGTTAGAGAGCAAGATTTAAGTGCGTTTACAAATACAATTAGTAAAAACCATAGAACAGCTACTAAAGTCGCTTTAGCTTTTAGTAACGCAACGGTTGATCTAGTTCAAGGCGCCGCTGAATTTGTTTATATGGTAAATCCTTTAGGAGCTATAGCCGATGAATTAGTAGATTACGCAGGCGAAGATTCTTTGATTGGTACTATTGTTGAAGTAGCAAGATATGCCACGGCTATACCTACTGGTGGTATAACTTTATACTCTGGAGAACGAAGAGACGATGTAACTCAAGCTATTGACGGGTATCAGCAAAACGTAAGCTCGATGGTTGGCGAAGCTGTTCGCTTTGAGGATATTGAAAGCACTGGAGATGCTATAGAGTGGGCTTTAGTAGCTGGCGCATCACAAGTTCCGCAGCTAGCTTTACTTGCTGCTACAGGTGGTACAGCTGGTTTAATAGTCATGGGTGCTACATCAGCTGGCCAAAAGTTTTCAGCTATGGATCAGCAAAGAGATCTATACAGGCAAACTGGTGGCATGTACGGCCAAAACCATAATTTTGCTACTATGTATGCTAACTCTATTGCTACAGGTAGTATAGAGGCTTTATCTGAAAGAGTAACTTTAGGGCTATTAAAAGGAACTGGTGGTGTAGTATCCAATAGAGTATTTAAAAGCGTAGGCTCTAAAAAGGCGGCTGATATGTTTAAGCGTCGCTTGTTTACAAAAGAAAACTTAAAGTACTCTACTAAGAAGCTTATTGACATAGCTGAGGAAGGTGGTTCTGAGGCGTTAGCTACTATGGGTGGTAATTACATTGATAGGTTAAGCGGAGATAAGACTGTAAATATATTTGATGACGTAGCAGAGTCTTTCGTGACTGGTGCATTGATAGGCTCTACTTTATCAATGCCACACGTGTTCAAAGACGCATACAGTGCTTTCCAAAGTGTAGAAGCATCTACAGCTATAGCACAAAACTTTGATAGAATACAAGCTAATAACGATATAATAAACGATCCTAAATCTTCTCAAGAAGCTAGGGATGCAGCGTTAGCGGCTATTGCAGAATTAACTGCACAAAACTCAGAGTTTATAGCGTTAGATTTAAAAAGAGTTGATTCTCTTTCAAGCGCTCAAAAAAGAGAGTTGTTTGAAATAGAAAAATCTCAAAGAAACTTAGAAGTACGGTTTGCTGAAATTAACGCGTCTGATATGACGTTAGAGCAAAAGCGAAAAATAGCTAACGAAATGAACGCTGGCTATAACAAAAACCTTGCTCGTAAAAACGAAATACTAAAAAGCATACCTACAGATCAAGTTCTCAAGAACCACGAAAACGAAATAAAGCGTATAGAAGAAGAGAGCGCTAGATTAGTTGCTGAAGGTGGCCCAGCTATCAATGTTACTAGAGCAAATGGTAAGAACGACGCAGATATTGCAGAGCAGTTTGAAGAGTGGAGGAATAACGCTAAGAAAAAAGGCAATGTAAAAATTGCAGCTTCGGAAGACGGCACGCAAGTTTATGGTGCTATGGTACCAATTTTAGATAATAGCGGAAATGTTATTAACTACGAGATGTTCTTCAATGATAAGAACATTTACGAAGACGGTGTTACCACTACTGGATCGCATGAGCTATTACACGCAGCTGTATTTAACACTATAAGGGCTAATCCTGCCTTAAGAAATAGATTTGGTGATGCTATAAATAGAATACTAGAAGGGCCTGGTGTAAAGATATCTAACAAAGCTCAAAAAGAGTTAGATCGTGTTAATCAGTACAGCAAAGAACAGCGAGGTGAAGAGATATTTGCGATAGTATCTGAGCTAATGGTGTCTGGCGATATAACAATTGATGGTAGCGCTGTAGGTAGATTTAAAGACTTGATGCGTAGAACCACTATGCAGACTACAGATACTGACATAGAGTTTAATGATGATACTGACGTTAGGAACTTCTTAAAAGATTATTCAAGATCAAGAAAGAAAGGTCTTGCTGATAAACGTATAACAAGCTTATTTACTAAATCAGCTAAAGGTAAGTTAGTTGAAACTGAGATTAGTAGAGAGGAAGCTAAAAGAGTTGTTGAAGGTAGGCTTGAAGAAGCTTTACAAGAAAGCTACATGAGTACACTATCTGCTAGTCTTAGAGCTAAACCGGATTTACGTCAAGAGTTTGACCAGTTTGTAAAAAATGAAGATGGAACACCGAAGTTTGCTACAAATGCTCAGTTTTTAAGTGAAGGTAGCGCACAGGCGTATTTAAAAATAGTAGAATCACCGGCGCTTGACGGTTTAATACAGCAAGGCATGACCGAGCGTGGTTTACCACCAGCGGCATTACGAGATTTTACTAGAAAAGTAAAAGAAAATTTAGCAGATAGATTATTAACTAACTATGACGTAACTAAAAACGATAGTTTATTTGGTTGGTTGACAGGTGTATCAGGTGGCGCTGGTAGGTCTATTATATATAGAGCTAAAGGCGACGTTATGAATCAGTATAAAAAAGACGGTGAGCTTGAAACTGTTTCTATGGATGCTCCAGTAGGTGAAACAACTACGTTTGAAGCTACTATAGAAGCTGAAACCGATGCATTTATGCAGCAGCTTGAAGAAGCTGACTTAAGTAGGACTCGCGCAGAGCGTGAAGCTAGAAAACCAAAGAGAGTTGTTAACGAGCTAAATATTGACAGTGACGGTAAAGCCGCTATAAATAAAGCTGTATCAGACGCGGCGGTTGACATAGCTGGCTTACAGTATAAAGACGTAAAAAAGCTTGGTAATTCCGTTGACGCACCATTGTACAAAACACTACAAGTTGTATCAGAAAAGTTCGGTGTAAATCCTAAAAACGTTATAAAATCCGCTAACTTAAATACTAAGCAGCGTAAGTCAGCTCAGCAGTTTATAAACAAAAACGCAGAGTTTTTGCTTAATATGTTGCCTGATGGTGAGACTAGAAGCGGAGAAGCCACTGGTGTACCTAGAGTATTGTTAAATAATTTCTACGAAAAAGGTGAGAGATTAAAGTATAAAGACGGAGCGACGGCTGCGGGTAAGTTTACACAGCAAAAGCGAACTGATATAACACCTGAGCAATTTAAAGAAGCTTTCGGTATTAGACCAGACGGTACTTTAGATAACAACAGAAAATACGACAGCGCAATAAACGCTTTAGTCAATCAAGCCACTATGCTTGCTAACAACCAGGCTTTACGCGAGTACGCTATGAAAGAAGGCACTGCTTCAGAGGCAGTAGTAGCTAAATTAGGTGAAGGTAGAGCTGAAGTAATGTTTAGCGTAAGGGTAAGAGACAGTGTTAAAAACACTTTTGATCAATTATATCCTGATCTAATAACAGCTGTGGCAGCATCTAACACTGGCGACATAGACTCTATAAGAGTAGCTGTTGAGTCTGTTTATGGTAACGTACTTAGTAAATCTGAAATTAACAGATTAGTAAACGAGGTTTATGATCAAGCAGACGAGTATAATACTATAAACCAAAACTTCAAAGGTGTTGGAGTTGATGCGCCTTTAAGCTTAGAGCAGTTTTTACAAGATAAATACGAAAGTAATAATAGTGAAAAAGGTATATTAAAAGCATTAGAAGATAAGTTACCAAAAGACGAAAATGGTAAAACAATAAAGATAGGTGCTCACTTTCTAGACGCTGAAAGGATAAATAAGCAACGAGCTATACCAGGTCTGTTTGTTGCTGAAGCTAAAAAACAAGGTTATTCAGATCAGCAAATAGCTGAAATGCTCATAGCTCACGCTGCTCCTATGTTTTCTGGAGCAAGTAAAATAAGTGACGGTAGATTTGTTGTAGAAGAAGGTGTTGTTGTTGAAGATCCTAATTGGAAACCTACTAGAATAAATAAAAAAGGCCAAGAAGTTCCTCAGAAAAACAGAAAACAAGCTTTTCAAAACGTACCTGATTACATAGCTGTACTTAACACTCTTGGTCTAGGTAAAATAGAAAAAGTTGGACGAGGTTATACGCTTGATGGAGCTTCGTTAAATACTACGTTAATACCTGAAACATCAGAGGCTAGATTAAAAGATGCTAGATTTGAAAAAGGTAAAAAGCAGGCTGAAGACGCAAGAGTTGTTACAAAAATGGTATTAGACTCTTTATATGCTAAAGCCAACGATCCAAAAAGTAATTACGATTACGCTGATTTTGCTATGACTTTAACTAGTCTTGGTTCTAGTATGCAAGCGCCTATGAGGAGAGCTGCTTTATTTGAGTATTTTATGGAAGGCGTTGAAGATGTAGTAGCTAATAGAGGTGATGCAAGTATTGGGTCTGTTACTGAGTTTGAGCATTTAAAACCTCAAGAAGAGGCTATTGGAGAGATTATACACTCTTACTTAACTACTGGTGAGCTTGACATGCGTATATTTGAAGGTGGTGGACCTTACAGGCCATACAAGACTGGAGTTATTAGCAAAAGCATGGACAACGCGGTAACAGACGCTGGTCATAAGTTTACTTCTCCAAGATTAGGAAGAGGCGATAGTAGGCAATATTCGTTCGAGGCTATCCGTGATAATAGAATTAGACCTCTTAGAAGTATTGATCCAGCTAAAAAAGGAACTGCAAAAGAGTTTGTTGGTAGAGAGTGGGTGCAGATGAATGACGCTATAGCTAGAGACGATGGCACTGTAATAAGAGACATGAAGGTTCTAGGTGGTATATTTGGAAACATATCGTTCTCAAAAAGACCTGCTAAAAATAAAGGTGCTAGCATACTTGATTTTGACGATACGTTAGCTACAACTAAATCTAGCGTGTTGTTTACGGCACCTGATGGCACTAAAGGTAAGTTAAACGCCGAAGAGTATGCTAGAGATTATGTTGAGCTGCTTGGCCAAGGTTATGAGTTTGACTTTTCAGAGTTTAATAAAGTAGTTGAAGGAGCTCCTGGCCCATTGCTTAATAAAGCTAAAAAACTAGCTAAGAAGTTTGGCACCGATAACATGTTTATCTTAACTGCTAGAGCGCCACAAGCTCAAGAAGCTATATTTGAGTTTATGAAATCGCAGGGCTTAGAGATACCTATTAATAATATTATAGGTTTAGGTAACTCTACTGGTCAAGCTAAAGCTAACTGGATCGCGGAAAATTTAATAAAAGAAGGCTACAATGATATGTACTTTGCAGACGATGCGTTGCAAAACGTCGAGGCTGTTAAAAATATGTTTGAGCTCTTTGATGTTAAAAGCAAAGTTCAACAAGCTAAAGCTGAGTTTAGTAGAAGAGCGCCTAAGCAAATGGATGATATCATTGATGAAGGCGCCGCAGACCTTGATTCAGACTTTAACATTATACTAGAAGAAACTAAAGGTGTAGCTAGGTTTAAGCAGTTTTCTGCTGGTAAAGCTAGACAACGCGGTAAAAACAAAGGTAGATTTAAGTTCTTCATACCGCCATCAGCAGATGACTTCGCTGGTTTGCTATATAGCTTCATGGGTAAAGGAAAGCAAGGCGACAAGCACCACAAGTTTTTTAAAGTCAATTTATTTGATCCGTTTAGTAAAGGAATAAGATTATTAAATAGAGCAAATCAAATAGCTGCTAATGATTTAAAAAACCTACGTAAAGCTTTTCCTGATGTACGTAATAAGCTTAAAAATAAACTACCAGGCTTAGAATATACTACTGAAGACGCTATAAGAGTATACAACTGGAATCAACAGGGCTTTGATGTACCAGGTTTAGCACAAACAGATTTAAATGCTATTGTAAAAGCTATTGAAGGTGATGCTAAATTAAAAGCATTTGCAGATGGAGTTAGCGTTATTAATATAAACGAAGCAATAGTTCCTGATGACTCTTGGCTTGCTGGAACTATAGCTTCTGATGTCAATGAAGCTCTTGAAACCGCAAGGTCAACGTATTTACAAGAGTGGATTGATAATAAAAACGCTATATTCACTGAAGCCAACATGAATAAAATTGAAGCTGTTTACGGCTCTAATTTTAGAGAAGCTTTAGAAGACGTGCTATTCCGTATGGAAAACGGTGGTAATAGATCTCGTGGTCAAGGTAGGTTAATGAATAACTTTACTAATTGGATACATGGTTCTATTGGTACTACGATGTTCTTTAACGCTAGATCAGCTATGCTGCAAATGATATCTAACGTTAACTTTATCAACTGGAGCGACAACAACATGCTAGCGGCTGCTAAAGCATTTGCTAATCAACCACAGTACTGGAAAGACGTGGCAATGATATTTAACTCTGATTTCTTAAAACAAAGAAGAGGTAGGATACAGACTGATGTTAACGCTGCGGAATTACTATCAGAAATACGTGATTCTAAAAACCCAATGAAGAAAGCTACAGCGTACTTGCTTCAACTAGGTTTTACACCAACACAAATAGCAGACAGCTTTGCTATTGCAACGGGTGGAGCTACTTTCTACAGAAACAGAATTAACTCACACACGCAAAATGGTTTGTCTCAAGCTGATGCTGAGACTCAAGCGTTCGAAGACATGATGGAGATCGCTGAAGAAACTCAGCAGTCTACAAGAGAAGATAGAATATCTCAACAGCAGGCTTCGCCTCTTGGTAAGTTTATACTAGCTTTCCAAAACACACCTATGCAGTACAACCGTTTGATTAAGAAAGCTGCTCAAGACTTAGTTAACAGAAGAGGTAGTGATACCGCTAACGTATCTAAAATAGTTTACTACGGTGCTATACAGAATATGATATTCTATGGATTACAACAAGCTTTATTCGCGGGGCTGTTTGGTGATGACGAAGAAGATCAACTTGATGATGATAAAAAAGAAAGAGTAATCAACGGCATGTTTGATACTGTTCTTAGAGGGTCAGGTATAGGCGGTGCAGCTGTATCTACTGTGAAAAACGTTATACTGCGTTTTATGGAAGAAGAAAAGAAAGCAGACGACGATAAATTTTTTACAGAGCCAGACCATGCTTATACTGTAATAGAGGCTCTTAATATATCTCCACCGATAGGTATTAAAGCTAGAAAGTTATATAGTGCTTTGCAGTCTTGGGAGTTCAACAGGGAGGTTATTGACTATATGGATAAGACTGATATTGATAATCCAATTTACGACGCGGTATTTAGCGCTACGGAAGCTATTACAAACCTGCCTTTATCAAGACTATACAGTAAGTATCAAAACTTAAAAGAAGCTGCTAATTCAGATCACGAAACCTGGAAGAGAGTAGCTATGCTATTAGGTTGGAGCAAATGGAGCTTTGGTATTAAAAACCAAGATGTGATGTCTGCTAAAAACGAGATTAAAGAAATTAAAGCAGAAGAAAAAGAAGAGCGTAGAGAGCAAAAGAAGAGAGAAAGAGAAATTGAAAAAGCTGAAGAAGAACGTCAAGTCATCGAAGACAACAAGCTAGATCAAGAAGAAAAAAGAGAAGATGGCGCTACTGAAGTTCAATGTGCCGCCGTTAGTAGATCAGGTAAGCGCTGCTCTAACATGGCTCTGCCTGGTGAAGATTTCTGTACAATACATATGCCAGTACCACAACAAGCTAACGAGGTACAGTGCTCACATATAAAAGATAACGGCGAACGCTGTAAAATGAAAACTAAAAACAAATCAGGAAAATGTTACTACCACGATTAAGTTTATTATTAACCTTATTGTTTAGCTGTGCGACACTGCAGGCTCAAGAGCTAAAGAAAGCTTTTAAGTTCTCTACGTTCTACGCAGCTGTAAATGGAGGTAACTCCGTGTCAGATCAGACTATATACTCTGTTACTAACGGGTTGACTCAAGAGACTATAGCAACACCATTTGACTACAGTCTATCTATGGGTGTACGTAAGATCGCTAGGTTTGGTTACGAAAATAGAGCTAACGCTTTTTATGACGGATCAGAAACATCTTGGTCTGCT
>CXWF01051744.1_pt1 | contig 22035 bp, 20 predicted proteins | sample 468421 | NCBI WGS metagenome assembly CXWF01 (sample SAMEA2620812, study PRJEB7988) | marine metagenome | biome: marine biome (ENVO:00000447); feature: surface water layer (ENVO:00002042); material: "saline water (ENVO:00002010), including plankton (ENVO:xxxxxxxx)" | depth 5 m
GCAAGACCATTGGCTATATCGCACCCGCGAGCCTCTGGGCCGAGCGCAACAAGGGCACGGTCTGGATTTCGACCTATACGAAGAACCTGCAGCGCCAGCTCGACCAGGAACTGACGCGGCTCTATCCCGACCCGGAAGAAAAGGCGGAGAAGGCGGTGATCCGCAAGGGCCGCGAGAATTATCTCTGCCTGCTCAATTTCGCAGAGACGGCGGACCGGGCGGCTATCGGCGGCGGCGCCGTCGCGGTCGGCCTTGTGGCCAGATGGGCGAAGGCAAGCCGTGACGGCGACATGGTGGGCGGCGATTTTCCGGCCTGGCTCGCGGCGCGGCTGAGCGGCGCAACGGGACGCACGGGACTGACGGACCGGCGCGGCGAATGCGTCTACACGGCCTGCCCTTATTACAAGAAGTGTTTCATCGAACGGGCGATCCGCAAGGCACGACGCGCGGAGATCGTGGTTGCGAACCATGCGCTCGTCATGCGGCAGGCGGCGCTCGATCAGGCGATGGGGCCAGTGGCGCAAGCAATGCCGAAGGACACGGAAACGGCGGGCAATGCGGAAGACGAAGAGCCAAGCGGGCGCGAGGCGCGCTCGCGGTTCGTATTCGACGAGGGGCACCATATTTTCGACGCGGCGGACAGCGCCTTTTCTGCTTCGCTTTCGGCGCTTGAAACCGCGGAGCTTCGGCGCTGGATCAGGGGAGCGGAAGGACAGCGCGGACGTCGCGGACGCGGGCTCGATGAGCGCGTGGGCGACCTTTTCGGCGAAGATAATCTCGCGGAAGAAGCATTGCAGGCGGCGCTGTCGGCGGCGGCGGCGTTACCGGGGCCCGGCTGGGGCACACGCCTCAACGAGGGGCAGCCGCGCGGCGCGGCGGAGACCTTTCTCGCGCTGGTACGCCAGCAGGTTCATGCGCGCACGGAAGATGCTGACACGCCCTTCTCTCTCGAAGCGGAAACGGCGCCCCCCGTCACCGGGCTGCCGGAAGCGGCGGCAGAACTCGACGATGCGCTGAAGCGGCTCGCCACACCGCTGCAACTCATTGCAGACCGGTTGCGCGCGAGGCTCGACGACGAGGCTGAGGATCTCGATACATCGACGCGTATCCGCATGGATGCGGCGGCGCGCGGGCTTGACCGGCGCGCCCGTCTCCTTCTGCCCGCATGGCGAAGCATGCTTTCGAGCCTGAATGCGACACCGCCGGACATGTTCGTCGACTGGTTTTCCATCGAGCGGATGTTCGGGCGGGAGGCCGATGTCGGCATGCACAGGCATTGGCGCGATCCGACCGTGCCTTTCGCAGGCGCGGTTCTCGAACCGGCACATGGCGTTCTCATCACCTCGGCGACGCTGCGCGATGAACTGCCCGAGCCGGAAGACGGCGAGGAAGACGCAGGCGGCGGGTGGGAGAGCGCGGAAATTCGCACCGGCGCGTCGCATCTTGCGCTACCCGCGGAACGCGCCTTCATGGCCTCGCCCTTCGACTATGAAAATCAGGCGCGCATTTTCGTGGTACGCGATGTGAGCCGGAACGACATGAACCAGATCGCTTCAGCCTATCGCGAACTCTTTCGCGCGGCGGGCGGCGGGGCGCTCGGCCTGTTCACCGCGATCCACCGATTGCGCCAGGTGCATGAGCGGATCGTGACGCCGCTCGAAGAAGAAGGACTGTCGCTTTATGCACAGCATATCGATGCGCTCGACACAGGCACGCTTGTCGATATTTTCCGGGCCGAGCGCAATGCATGCCTGCTCGGTACGGACGCCGTGCGCGACGGCGTGGATGTTCCCGGCGACTCGCTTCGGATGATCGTGTTCGACCGTGTGCCCTGGCCGCGCCCCGACATTCTGCACAAGGCACGACGCGAGCAATTCGGCAAGGCGCGCTATGACGACATGATCACGCGGCTGAGGCTCAAGCAGGCTTTCGGACGCCTGATCCGGCGGGCGAGCGACCGCGGCGTTTTCATCGCACTCGATTCACGCCTGCCGACGCGACTGACCACCGGCTTTCCGCCGGGGGTCACCGTGCACCGCGTGGGGCTTGCCGAAGCCATTGCCGAGACCAGGCGCTTTCTCGGAACCGAAGCGCCGCCGCTTGCACCCGCCAAGAGCAGCCCCTAAGCTCCGGCGAAATCGACCAAGGAAGAAACATGTCCACGATCTCTCCCGAACATGCCCTGATCTACATCATGGTGACGATGAGCGCGGTGGACCGCGCCATGAGCGACAATGAGCTCAGGGATATCGGCACCATCGTGAAGACGCTGCCCGCCTTCCGCGATTTCCATGAGGAAAAGCTCATCCCGGCGGCGCGGGAATGTGCGTCGATCCTGCAGGAAGATGGCGGGCTCGACGCGGTGTTCGGTCTTGTGAAGGACGCCCTGCCGGTGCGGCTGCGCGAGACAGGCTATGCGCTCGCCGTCGAGATCGCCGCAGCGGATGAATTCATCGGTGCGGAGGAATTGCGGCTGCTTCAATTGCTGCGCGACACGCTGGAGATCGACAAGCTCCTGGCGGCGGCCATCGAACGGGGCGCGCGCGCCAGACATATGCCGCTGTGAATATTCAGTGCCTGCAGATCAATCGCAGGCGCCTGTTCCGGTTTCGCGAAGTTCGCCGTCGATCCGATCATAGAAGATGCGGGTACAGCTCGACGGTCCGGCATATCTGTCCGTTTCACGATGAATGAGAACGGGCACCCCCTCTTCCCAATTGTAGATGTCCACACCGCCTTCCGCCGCGCTTGAACGCCAGCGGCTGACGATCTCCTGCGTGTCGGGATCGAAATCGGGCGAGACGATTTCATTGAGCGCATCGTTGGCGGCGAAACGCTCTTCCTCCGGCTGCCAGAGCCAGTTGCGATAGAGGACATTCGGACCTGCCGTTCCTTCGGCGATCAGGCGAAAATCGTGATAGCCGTCGAAATTGACATCGATCAGTTCAAAGCCATTGTTCGGGATCGTTTCAGCGGCGCGAGATCCGGCATCGCCAATGGTCTGAAAAGGCGCGACTTCACTCTCATGACGAATTTCGACCTTGCCGATGACGCGGTCGCCAAACGCGTCGAGATGCCAGGAAAGGCTGAAATAGAATTCAGGCAAGACCGGGCTGATGTGCCCGTGACAGACGATGGGTGTCTTGCCATCCGTCGTGGAGGGCGAAACGCAGTTATAGGTACCGAGAAATGTCTCGTCGCCGCGTACATTATCGCGTATCGCATCGGCACCGGCGGCGGCTTCAGCCGCGACATCATTGAGATGTGCGCTCGCAAGGGGTTTTGCTCCTTGCGCAAAAGCAGTTCCCGCCGCTGCCCCGAGAGACACCGTGCAGATGCAGAGACGAAGCCACCCATGCATTCCGCTGCCCTCTTCGTCCATCTTTCGTTTCACCGTTCGGTTATTCTAGCGCAGGAATGCGCCGGAAGGCCTTTTCTTGTGCGTTCTTTTTCCAACGTCCCTTTCGAGAGCCGTTTTGAGCCCTTTTCTGGGCCTTTTTATTCGGGGGCTGGCACCGCTATAGTTCAGACTCACGAAAACAAGGCCAACAAAACCCTGCATGTCCGCTTTCCTTACGCTTCACGAGCCTACGCTCAGGCTCGCCGCCTTTGCCGGTGTGCTGGCCCTGATGGCGCTGCTCGAAGTCGCCCTGCCCCGGCGGGGGCGGACCGGTCCGAGGCTGCATCGCTGGATGACGAATGTGGCACTGGCGGGAGCAGGCACAATCGTCCTGCGCATTGCCGTGCCGCTGCTGGCGGTAGGCGTGGCCACACTTGCAGAGCGGGAGGGCTTCGGGCTTTTCCACTGGACAGGCACACCTGAAGTTGCCGCTTTCGTACTGTCGCTTATCGCGCTCGACCTGCTTGTCTACGCGCAGCATGTCGCCTTTCACAAATACGGGCTTCTCTGGCGCCTGCACCGCGTTCACCACGCGGATACGGATGTCGACGCAACAACAGGCATCCGCTTTCACCCAGTGGAAATCCTCATCAGCATGGCGATCAAGATGGTGGCAGTCGCCCTTCTCGGCGCACCTGCCGGGGCCGTGATCCTGTTCGAGATCGTGCTGAACGCCGCGGCCATGTTCAATCATTCGAATTTCAGGATCGGCCCCGCCGCCGATAGGTGGTTGCGCCGCATCATCGTGACGCCGGACATGCACCGCGTTCACCACTCCATTCATCGTGACGAACATGACATGAATTTCGGGTTCAATCTTTCATTCTGGGACCGGCTTTTCGGCACCTACCGGGCGGAACCGCGCGAGGGCCAGGAGAACATGCGGCTCGGCCTCGCCGAATATCCGGCGCCCACACCGCAAGGACTTGGCTGGAGCCTGATGAATCCATTTTGGAACAGCACGAATCCAGACGATACTCCCCGCCGGGAGCGAACGATATGAAACGTCTTTGTTTTTTGCGCCATGCGAAATCCGACTGGGGGGACCCGGCGAAAGACGACTTCGACCGCCCGCTGAATGCGCGCGGCACGAAGGCTGCCGACTTCATGGCGAAATATATCGCAAGCTCGCCCTATCGCCCGGATGCCGTGATCTGCTCGACCGCCGCACGCGCAACCGCAACCTGTTCACCGCTCAGCGATGCGCTCGGCAAGAACGTCCCCGTTACCTATCGCGACGAACTTTATCATGCGATGCCAGATACGATGCTCGAAGAGATACATCGCGCGTCCGACGACGCCGAAACATTGCTTCTCGTCGGGCACAATCCGGGACTCGTTCTGCTTGCGATGGCGCTTGCCGAAGATCCGGACGACGAAACGGCGCTGCGCGTTGCGCATGGCGTGCCGACAGGCGGCTTCATTGTCTTCGAGTTCGACGTCGACCGTTGGGCAGACATTTCGGAAGGCGAAGGCCGCACGGTCTTTTTCGGCCGCCCGCGCGACCTTATGGCGGCGGAAGCCGAAAACTGATCTTTCGGCAAATGCTCAGTAGATGCTGCCGGAGAAATAGCCGGAACTGATACGTGCATAGGTGCCATCGGCCACCAGCGCCGCGAGCGCGTCGTTGAAATCGTCACGCAGTTTTTCATCTCCCTTACGCAGGACAATGGCGGCGCCCTTCCCGAAATAGGCGGCGTCTCCATAGGCCGGTCCGACAAGGCGGCAGCAAGCCCCCTCGGATGACGCACTCCAGCGGAGCAGCATGTTCCTGTCGGCAAAGAGAAGATGGGCCTTGCCTTCGGCCAGCGCCTGCTGCGCCGCCTCTAGCGAGGGAAAGGTTTCAAGCTTCGCATCGGGGAAACGCATCGAGACATAAGCCTGATGAATCGAACCTGCCTGCACGGCAATGCTTCGGCCTGCGAGTGTGGAGGGCTTTGCCCCCAGAGGCACCGCATTCCGGCGCGCGGCGAAATGACCGGGTGTCGAATAATATCTGTCCGACAGAATGAGCCCCTGGCTGGAGGCCGGGCTTTCGCGGCTCGCACTCGGGATCAGCATCGAGGCGATCACGGCATCGCCCTCGCCCTCTCTCAAGGCGGGGACGAGACGGTCCCAGGACCTTGCCGCAAAGGTGCAATGGAGCTCAATCTTCTCGCAAAGGGCGCGGGCAAGCTCGACATCGAAGCCCGACAGAGCTCCGCTGCTGTCCCGGTAGTTGAAGGGGGGATAAGCCCCCTCGGTCAGAATAACGATCTCACGAGGCGGTTCGGGTTCGACGGGTGCTTCAGGTGCTGCCGGCAGACGGGCCGGGCTTGGAAACGGGAGCTGCAAGGCCATCATCTGTTCGATGGTGAGCGGCGCGGAAGGCTCGGCAGACCTCTCAACCGGATCTGCTACGGCCTCTGTTTCCGGCAAGTCCGGCTCCGCCGGGACTGACGCGACAGGCGCGACAGGCGCGACAGGCGCCTCGGCGATGGCACCACGCTCCCCCTGCTCCAGCCAGGGCAATGGCTCGCCCTCATAGAGACGCGCAAGGGCGCCTGCGAGCAGAACAATCGCTATCAGGTTCACATAGAGAAGAAACCGCATCGGCCCCGCCTGCTTGGTGCCGCCCGTCCCATACCATGCGGGCAGGCGTTTCATTATGACACAAGCCTGCCCTGCAATCCCGTTCCCGGAAGGGACAAGCCAGTGCTTCCTCCCGAAAACAGCAAGGTTTATGCCCGCCGTCGCGGCTTCTGGCCTTTGGGTCTATTTAAAGCCAAAACCTCATATTCATAGAATTTAACCATAAAACGGCGGTCTCCGGGCGCGAATACAAATTGCCGGGAGAAATGAGGGGGCCGGATATTGGATAAAGAGACGAATGAAGCGCGCGCTTTACTATACGCGCGCGAGGAAACCGTGCGGCCTCGTCGGACGCCGGGATCGCGCCGCCGAAGCGAGCGCCCCCTTTTTGGCGAGCTGGCCGTGGAGGCAGGGCTCCTGCCCGCGGACATGCTCACGCCCGCGCTCGACAGACAGAAGCGCTGGGGCGGTTCGCTCGGCAAGGTGCTGGTGAGTACGGGCGCCATGAGCTCGGCAGATGTCGCACGGCTCTATGGCCGCCAGCGAGGAGTGCCCTGCGTCGACCTGCGGGACGAGCCGCGCGACCCCGCCCTTGCCGACCCTGAAGCGCTTGATTTCTACCTCGAAGAGGATTGCATGCCCTGGCAAATGCGCGCCGGGGAGACGATCTACATTGCCGGGAATCCGGACAAGGCGAGAACGGCCATCGCCACGAGAGAGGGACGCCACCTCCCCGTCTTCGTTACCTCGCAAAGCGGACTGAGGCAAACACTTGCCCGGGATTTCGCGGCGACGCTGACCGACCGGGCCGTCTTCGGCCTGATGCGACAAATGCCGGAAAGTTCGGCTGCGCTGCGATTAACGCAGACACAGATCCGCATTCTGGCGGTATGTGCCGTTTTTCTTCTCGCGATGCTGCCGAGCTTTGCCACAACGATCGTCACCAGTATCAACATTACCCTCGGGCTCGTCTTTATCGCGCTGTCGGGGCTTCGCTATACGTCGATTTTCGTGGGCCTGACCTCTCCCCCAAGCCGCGAAGAGATGGCCTATGAGAACCAGGGCACGCCACAAGACCCGGAACTTCCGGTCTATACGGTGATGGTGCCGCTTTTCCGCGAGGCGCGGGTCTTGCCCATTCTCGCCAGGGCACTGCAAGACATCGACTATCCGGCGTCGAAGCTCGACATCAAGCTCATCTTCGAGGAGAGCGATCCCGAAACGCTGGCGGCGGCAAAGGCGCTGAAACTGCCGGATCATTTCGAGTTCATCGTGGTGCCGGACAGCCTGCCGCGCACCAAACCAAAGGCCTGCAACTTCGCACTGCCCTTCGCGCGCGGCGACTATCTGGTGATCTACGACGCCGAGGATTCGCCCGAGCCCCTGCAACTCAAGAAGGCCGTTGCCGCATTTGAGGAGGGCGACAAAAAGCTCGCCTGCGTTCAGGCGCAGCTTAATTACTACAACTGGAACGAGAACTGGCTGACGCGGCAATTCGCCATCGAATATGCGGCCTTTTTCGATCTGTTGCTGCCCACCATGGTGCGGCTGGGTATGCCGATACCTCTTGGCGGAACCTCGACGCATTTTCGCACGGCCTTGCTGCGCGAGGCGGGCGCCTGGGACCCGAACAATGTGACAGAGGATGCCGATCTCGGCCTGCGGCTGGCGCTGCTTGGCTATCGCTGCGGCGTGATCCGTTCGACCACACAGGAAGAGGCGAATTGCCGCCTGCCGAACTGGGTGCGCCAGCGTTCTCGCTGGATCAAAGGCTGGATGCAGACCTATCTGGTTCGGATGCGCCACCCGCTCCGCCTCTACCGGGCGATCGGCTTCAGAGGCTTTATGGGATTTCAGCTTCTGATCGGCGGCTTCACCCTTTCGAGCCTCGTTCACCCGCTTTTCTATGTGGCGGCGGCTTTTGCGATTGCAAAGAACGGCACGCTCACCGATTTCAATCATGCAGGGCTTGCCGTCTTCAACGCACTCGTTCTTGTGTCGGGATATTCCTTATCGATTGCAGCCGGGATGGCGGCGGTCTCGGCGCGAGGGCTTTTTCCGCTTCTGGGGCAAACGCTGATGATGCCCGTCTACTGGCTGCTTATTTCCATCGCCGCCTACAAGGCCCTGTGGCAGCTCATCACCAACCCGTTCCATTGGGAGAAGACCGAGCACGGCATCAGCAGCATGCTGGAAAGCCGTTTTAGCGGAAGCGACGAAAAACTTGCTTCCGAGGGCGCTCACTAACCAATCGCTAAAGACTTTGCCGGATATTGGCCCTCTACCCTGTAAAAAAGCCGAGAGTCGTCAATGTCGCAAGAAGCGGAAAACCATCGCAAGGAAATCGGGCCCGAGACCTATGCCCAGCTCGGCGTGCTGGTCGTCGAAGACACACTCTATATGGCGAACATGCTCCGCAGCATCCTGAACGGACTTGGCGTAAAGAACATCGTGAGCGCGCGCACCGGCGAGGATGCGCTGGCTGCCCTCATGCGCGGCAAGATCGACATCGCGATCATGGACGACCTCGAACCGCCGCTCGACGGGCTTTCCGTAGTCCGGGCGGTGCGCACGGCAGAAGAAAGCAACCTCAACGATATCCCGGTGATCTATGTGACGACGCGGCGCGAACGCGGCTCGATCATCGAAGCGCGGGACGCGGGCGTGACGGAAATCCTGTCCAAGCCCTTCTCCGCGCAGCAACTCATCGACCGGATCGAAACCGTGCTGACGCGGCCTCGCGCCACCGTTCGCTCCCCCGCCTTCACCGGACCGGACCGCCGCCGCAGGGACGGCAAGGCGCCGGTCAAACGCCGCGAGAGCGACCGGAGCTGAGCTTCAGGCGCCTGCGCCGCAGGCCATGCGGTATTCCTCCCGCAAGAGGTTTTTCTGTACCTTGCCCATCGTGTTGCGTGGCAGGTCCTCGACGAAGAAGACGCGCTTGGGCACCTTGTAATTTGCGAGCCGATCCTTCAGCCGCGCAAGAAGGTCCGCCTCGTCGATGAAATGGCCCTGGCGTAACACGACGACGGCCACGCCCGCCTCGCCGAAATCGGGATGAGGCACACCGACAATCGCCGATTCGAGCACTTCAGGCATATCGTCGACCAGCTCCTCGATTTCCTTCGGATAGACATTGAAGCCGCCGGAGATGATGAGGTCTTTCGCGCGACCGACAAGATGCACATATCCCTCGGCATCGATCATCGCGACATCGCCCGTCTTGAACCAGTTGCCTTGCACAAATTCTTCGGCCGATTTTTCCGGCATGCGCCAGTAGCCACGAAAGACGTTCGGTCCGCGCACCTGCAAACCGCCAACCTCTCCGGCCGCAAGCAGCTCGCCCTCATCGCTCATGACACGCACCTCGACGCCAGGCAACGGAAAGCCGACCGTGCCGGGGCGCCTCTCGCCCTCATAAGGGTTCGATGTGTTCATGCCGGTTTCCGTCATGCCATAGCGTTCGAGGATCGCGTGGCCGGTGCGGGCGCGAAACTCCTCGAAGGTTTCGGCAAGCAGGGGCGCAGAACCCGAAGTGAAGAGACGCATATGAGAAACGGGTGCGCGGCAGAAATCATCGCCCGAGAGGAGACGCGTGTAGAAGGTCGGCACACCCATGAAGACGGTCGCGCGCGGCAATTCGCGGATTACATCCTCGCGGTCGAACTTGCGCAGCCAGATCATCTTCGCGCCGGAAAGCAGCGCGCAATGACAGGCAACGAAAAGACCATGCGCATGGAAGATCGGCAATGCGTGAAGCAGGGTGTCCGCGTCGGTGAAGCGCCATGCATCGCGAAGCGCGAGACCATTCGCTGCGAGGTTGCCATGTGTGAGCATCGCGCCTTTCGGCTTGCCCGTGGTTCCAGAGGTATAGAGGATCGCAGCGAGATCCTCGGCGCTGCATTCGGCAGGCTCAACCTCTTCCGTCACCTCCGCCGCCGCATCAATGAAACTTCCGCCCGCGTCGGAATCGAGCGTGAAGAAATGAGGCATCTTGCGCCGCGCACATATTTCGCGCACCACCGTTCCCACCGATGGATCGCAGATGACGAGCGCAGGTTCGGCATTGCCGATGAGGTAGTCCACTTCGTCCGCGCGATAGGCGATGTTCATCGGCAAAAAGACGAACCCTCCGCGCAGGCAGGCAAGATAGACGGCGAGCGCCTCAGGCGACTTTTCGACCTGGAGTGCGACACGGTCGCCGCGCACGAGTCCGAGACGCGAAAAGAGGGCCGCGTAGCGCGACGTGGTCGCGAGGAGGTCGGCGAAAGACCATATGCGCGGGCCGCGCGCGCGGTCCGGCGCCTCGATCGCGGTCCGGGTCCGGTCTGCGGGAAGGGACGCTTCGATGAGCGTGTAGAGGGACGGGCTCATATTCATGGTCTCGCTATTCTGGCCGGTTACCGACCTTATAGCCGAGCATGCGCCTTACCGCACCTTTGAGGCTTCAACCCGCCATATGCGTGTTCAGATAATGCATGTGACGCTCGTACTGGCCAAGAAGATCCGCGATCACCTGCTCCTTGCTGAAGCCCATGATGTCGTAGCGCTGGCCGCCTTCGCGCAGCGCCACTTCCGCACGCCATGTATGGTCCGGTCCCTCCCGCTCGCCTTCGAGCGCGGTCATGGCGAAGCTCGGGACAGGAACGCTGCGAAGGGCAACGCCATAGACAAAGGCGTCTTCGCCATGCGTGACCGTGATGGTGACCTCGCGCTCGGCGACATCGACTTGTGCCGACATGCCACGCCCACGGATCTCTTCCGCAACCTCCTTGAGGGCGGGCGCGACCGTATCGCGCAGGAAGGCGACGGCCCGCTCGCGCGTCGGGTTGTGCAATAACACGGCAAGCCTGTGCTTCCAGGGGATTGCCGGGTGCGCAGTCGCCATGCCGGGCGTGGCCTGCAGGCTCTGCTGACGTTTCGTTTCGCCGCGAAGCGCCTTGAAGAGGCCGTAGCAGACAACAAGCAGAATTGCCGCCAGCGGGAAGCCGCTTGCGATGGCGCCTGTTTGCAGCGCCGCGAGACCGCCCGCGAGAAGAAGGATCGCCGCGACGAGGCCTTCCGTTACCGCCCAGAATACGCGCTGCCAGACAGGGGGCTCCGGCTCGCCACCGGAGGTGATGATATCGATGACGAGGCTGCCGGAATCCGACGAGGTCACGAAGAAGGTGATGACGAGAAGCGTCGCGATAGTCATCGAAATTCCGGCGAAGGGAAGATGCCCGAGAAACTGGAAAAGGGCGACGGCGACATCCGCCTGCACGGCATCGACCATCTGCGCCGAGCCATCAAGCTGCATGGCGAGCGCCGTGTTGCCGAAGACGGTGAACCAGAGAAAGGTAAAACCCGATGGCACAAGCAACACACCGATCACGAATTCGCGGATGGTGCGGCCGCGCGAGATACGCGCGATGAACATGCCGACGAAGGGCGACCAGGAAATCCACCAGCCCCAATAAAAGAGCGTCCACCCGCCGATCCATTCATTCGGCTGATAGGCATAGAGCGTGAAGGTCTTGCCGATGATGTCGCTGATATAGGCGCCGGTATTCTGCATCGTCGCCTGAAGAAGGAAAACCGTCGGCCCGACCAGAAGCACGAAGAGCATCAGCGCAATGGCAAGCGCGAGATTGAGTTCCGAGAGGCGGCGGATACCGGCGTTGATACCGGAAACAACGGAAGCCGTCGCGAGCAGGGTGATGCCCGCGATCAGCATGAGCTGCACGCTTATGTCCGGCTCGATGCCGAAGAGATAGTTGAGGCCGGCATTGACCTGCATGACGCCGAGACCAAGCGAGGTTGCGACGCCGAACATGGTGCCGAATACAGCGAAGATATCGACGACATGGCCGATCCAGCCATGGATGCGGTCACCGATCAGCGGATAGAGAGCGGAGCGGACGGTAAGCGGCAGGCCGACACGGAAGGAAAAATAGGCAAGCGCGAGGCCCATGACCGCATAGATCGCCCAGGCGTGAAGCCCCCAATGAAAGAAGGAAAGCTGCATGGCGTTGCGCGCGGCTTCCAGCGTGCCGCCTTCTCCCACCGGCGGGGACGCGAAATGCAGCACGGGCTCTGCAACACTGTAGAACATGATGCCGATGCCCATGCCCGCACTGAACAGCATCGCGAACCAGGAGGTCGTCGAGAAATCGGGTACCGAATCGTCCGGTCCGAGCTTGATCGCGCCCATGGAACTCGCGGCAATGCCAATGGCAAAGACGAGAAAGGTCGCCACGGACGCGACATAGAACCAGCCCATTTCATGCACGATCCATGACTGAACCGCGGCAAAGATGGTGGAAGCATCATCCGGATCGCGCACCGCAAAGAAAAGAGCCGCAAAGATGAGCCCTGCCGATCCGAGGAACACCGGTGCGTTCGCCTGAAAAAAACGCGGCCTTTTCTCGTCGCCCACCGCCATGCCGGACCTCCCTTCGCTGATTTACACGCATGAAAAATGCGCCATGGCGGCGAAGGAGATCGCCGCACTCCCGATCGGGGTTATGTGATTTGGCGGCAGCATTGCATAGCTGGCGCCGAGGGCCAACCCATGCGCCCGTTTCGGACCGGCACCGGGTTTCAGGCCGTTTCCCCCCAGCGCAAAGGAGGCCAGGCTTCAAGCTGCTTGGCCGGGAGTTAGTGCCGGGAGTGATTCAGAAGGCGCGCATGGCGGCTATTCCGGGCATGCCGCAATAAACATCGCGCCCGGAGGAACTCTTCAGGCGAGGATCACGCCCGCAGCGATCAACAAGAACATGAATGTGCCGAGCACAAGCCCGAGCGTGGCCGCAGCGGCATGTCGCAGAACCAGCATCTTCCCCTCCTCGTCCCATTCCATCAGGATCGCCTTCTCTCATGAAGACTGCCTTAACGGAGAGAGAGCCATATGACCCGTTTGGGCCATGCGAGGGGATTCACTGAGCTCCGGTCAGGGGTGGAATTGGGAGGCCGTCTGCGGCGCCAACTTTACAAGAGGAAGATGGAGCGGGTGAAGGGAATCGAACCCTCGTCGTAAGCTTGGGAAGCTTCTGCTCTACCATTGAGCTACACCCGCCCGGCTCGAACTAGTTACGTTCTCGGCGGCGTTTCCGCAAGAGGCTACCAGCGGTTGCGGACCTCCTCCGCAAAGCCCAGGAGTTCCTTCACCTCGATCCTGCGCCCGTCATCGAGGACGGCCGTGCCGGAAAAGCGGCCAAAAACCTGATGCTGGATCGAGCGTATCAGCTTCAGGTCGACCGCGCTGTGACGATCGATGATCGGATCGAAACGCATTTCGAAGCGGCCGTCATTGCTGGTGAAGGACCAGGGCGCGCCATCGAATGTGCCTGGCGGGATATGGAAGGTCACCTCGTCGAACTTGTGCGCCCTGCCCTCGAAAAAGATCATGTTTTCCGTGGCCGCCGAGGTGTCGCCGAAGCCATAGCCGATATTGAAGCCGAAGGGCTTGCCATCGGCGAGGCCGGACGCCGAGCCCCAGTACCAGACATTATCATAGGTCCAGACGCCGCGACCCCAGTCCAGCACACCGAAGGCGGAAGACGGCTCGAACGGAAATTTCTCGCCACCGACGGAAACGCTGCCGCTGACCGGCATGCAGTTGATCTTCTGGTTGTAATAGAAAGCGCGCGGCGCATTGGCGAAGGGCGTTGCGATCACCATGCGATCCATGGGCGGCTGCTCAAGGAAGAGTTCGGCCTTGAGACCCCGGCCCTTGCCGAAATCCGGACAGTCGATGGAAAGACGGCGCCCGCCCGGCTCATGCCGGAACGCCATGCCGATTTTCGGGTGGTGCTGGACGATGTCGCCGGCATCCGCGCTTTCCGGAAGCTTCATCCGGCCCCGCGGGAAGGGCGTGACGATGCTTTCCTCGGTTGCCTTCGGCTTTTCGAAATCGAGCCAGGTGACGCCGAGGAGGCCCATATAGCCATTATCCGCAACCACACAGGAAAGGCCATATGGCCCCGCCAGCATGCAGTAATAGTCCCATTCCTTGATGCGATACCAGGGCGCGCCAATGGCGGCGCGGCTGTAGCGGCGCATTTCGCTGCGGGCCCACCCCTTCTCTATGAGACGGCCCTTTTCGTCCAGAAGGTCGCCTTTCGTCAGTTCCCGCTGCATCGCCGCCTCTTTTCTTCTTGTAGCTGACGCGAGACTACCAATCCTCCCGGATTTGTGAATGGCGGAGGCGGCCCGTCGCGACTAGCTTCAGGGGCATGAACCACACCATATCTCTCAAGTTCAGCCATCCCGATGTGACCGCCAAGGGCGAGCCGCGCGCTTTTGTATCCTTCCGGCGCCTTGAAACGCTCTGGATCAACACCGGTACGCTCTGCAACATCGAATGCGCGAATTGCTACATCCATTCGAGCCCGACAGAAGACCGGCTTGTCTATTTCAAGGCTGCGGATGCCGCGCGGCTTTACGACGAGGCAGCCGAGCTTGCCGCCGAAGATGGCGGACGATTGCCGGAAATCGGCTTCACTGGCGGCGAACCCTTCATGAACCCGGACATGCTGGAGATGGCAGAAGACGCCCTCGCACGCGGACATGAGGTGCTCATTCTCACCAATGCCATGCAGCCGATGATGCGACCGAAGGTGAAGCAGGGATTGCTTGCGCTTCGGGACAGGTTCGGCGACGCACTTAAATTTCGCGTGAGCCTCGATCATCACACGCAGGCCCTGCACGATGCGGAGCGCGGCGCGGGAAGTTTTGCGAAGGCGATGGAGGGCCTGCGCTGGCTTTCCGCCAACGGCTTCTCTCTTTCCATTGCAGGCCGCACCATATCGGGGGAGCCTGAAGCCGAAGAGCGGGCGGGATATGCGGCGCTTTTTGCACGCGAAAATATCGAGATCGATACCGCCAACCCCGCCACTCTTGTTCTCTTTCCGGAGATGGACGAAAAGGCAGACGTGCCCGAAATCACCACAGCCTGCTGGGACATTCTGCACAAGGACGCCGCGAGCATGATGTGCGCGACGAGCCGCATGGCGGTGAAGCGCAAGGGGGCATCGGCGCCCGCTATCGTCGCCTGTACGCTGCTTCCGGACGATCCGCAATTCGAGATGGGACGAACGATCCGCGAAAGCCTTGTGCCGGTGAAGCTCAACCATCGCCATTGTGCGACGTTCTGCGTGCTCGGCGGCGCGAGCTGCTCAGCCTAGGAAAAGGCGAGCCAGAGCAACGGCAGGATAAGGGCCGTCACGATCCCGTTCAGGGCCATTGCGACGCCGGAGAATGTTCCCGATACTTCGTCTTCCTGAAAGGCGCGCGCCGTGCCGATGCCATGCGCGGCGACACCCATCGCAAAGCCGCGCGCGCGCGGATCGCGGATACCGAAAGCGTTGAAGATCATCGCACCGAAAACCGCACCGATGATGCCTGTCACGATAACGAAGGCGGCGGCGAGAGACGGATAGCCGCCGATCGCATCCGCGATGCCCATCGCGATAGGCGTTGTGACGGATTTCGGCGCGAGGGAGCGGATCGTCTCGACGCTTGCCCCCATCGCATCTCCGATCAGCACGGCCGAGAGAACCGCAACCGCCGACCCGACGACGAGCGAGATGGCCATCGGGATCAGTGCTGCGCGCACACGTGAGAAATTGCGGTAGAGCGGGACAGCAAGCCCGACCGTTGCCGGCCCCAGCAGCCAGATGAGCGCCTGCCCGCCTTGCTGATAGTCGCCGACCCAGATATCCGCGCCCCAGAGAAGACCGATAATCGGTGCCGAGGCGAGAAGCACGGGGTTTGCGAGCGGTGAGCCGTCAAGCGCCTGCTGGATGCGCCGCGCAAGGTGATAGAAGAAAAGCGTGACGAGAATCCAGAAGCCCGCCTCCAGAACGCGGTCCCAATAGATGAGCTGGATGCCGACATCGCTCATGAGCCGCCGCCTTTTTCGTGCATGAGCCGGGCCACGAACTGAAAAGCAAAACCCGCCGCGATCATTGCGAGAAACGTGCTTGCGAAAAGCGCAACGACGATGGGCCACAAGTCGTCTGCGAGAAGGACCGCATAGCCCATGACACCGACACCTGCCGGAATATAGAAGAAATTGAGATGAGCGAGCAGAAACTCCGCGGTCTCTTTCAAGGGCGCCGGCACACGACGCATCGCCACGAGCCCGGCGAGCAGGATCAGGATGCCGACAACCGTTCCCGGCACAGGCAGCGACAGCCCCCACACGAGCAAGCGGCCCGCGATGTCACAGGCCGCAAGCAGGGCAAAGGCGAGAGCGAGGCGGAAGAAACTGCGCATTCCCGCACTCAGCTCGCCCGGAAGTGTTTCGAGAGCTTGAGACCCTGGCGCTGATAATTCGATCCGAGGCCCGAGCCATAGAGAACGGAAGGCCGGTCCGTCAGGCGTTCCAGCACGAAGCGGCCAATGATCTGGCCATGCTCGATGATGAAAGGTACGTCATGCGAGCGCACTTCAAGGACAATACGACTGCCCGCCCCACCCGCTTCGCGCGCGCCGAAACCCGGATCGAAGAAGCCGGCATAGTGGACACGAAATTCGCCCACGAGCGGATTGTAAGGCACCATCTCGCCCGCATGTGTCGCCGGAATATGCAACGCTTCGGCAGAGGCCAGAATGTAGAATTCATCCGGGTCCAGAATAAGCCCTTTACCGGGGCGTACATGCACAGGATCCCAGAAGTCGCGCACGTCATAGGCGTCCACCTTGTCGATATCGATGACACCGGAATGGCGCTTTGCGCGATAGCCGACGATTTCGTCTTCGGCTTCCGTTGCGAGATTAACGGTAAGCGCAATGCCGCCATCGATATCGGCCTCGCCATCGACGAGCTTCACCTCCTCGTGCAGGCGCTTCATTTCCGCGTCGGTGCAGGTGTGTGTTCCACGACGGAACCTGATCTGTGCGAGGCGCGATCCGGGCCTGACCAGAATGGGAAAGGTGCGCGGACTGATCTCCAGATAGAGGTGGCCCTTGTAGCCGGCGGCCACCTGATCGAACTCGCTCGAAAAATCGGTGATGAGCCGTGTGAAGACATCAAGGCGGCCGGTCGAACTCTTCGGATTGGCAGAGGCTGAGGTCCGCTCCGACAATGCCAGCGCTTCAACGAGGGGCACGAGATAGACGCAGCCGGTTTCGAGCACCGCACCTTCGGTGAGGTCGACCTTGTGGAGCATCAGCTCCTCGACGCGCTCCATCACGCCGCTTTCCGGGCCCGGCAGGAAGGAGGCGCGGAGGCGGTAGGCAACTGCGCCGAGCCGGAGATCAAGGCTTGCGGGCTGGATCTGGCCCGGGTCGATTTCATGCCCTCCCCAGATTTCTTTCTCGCGGATCAGCGTCTGGATGCCATGCGAGGGCAGAATCCCCGTCATATGCAACTGGCCGGGGCCAACGCGCCGTGGCTCGTCATCGTGATGGGGGAAGAGATCGTCCGCCGCTTTTGTCATGGAATCCGGGGCCCTGGGAGCGGCGAGGCCTTGCTCGCCTTGTCTTTTTCAGCCTCGTTTATAGTTGGCGCGGCGGGACGGGGAAAGGCCTGCGAGGTGTCAGAACGCGAATCGAGCCTTGACGGAAGCAACCCCTCCCCCTTAAATGCGGCCGATCCCGTGGTGATTTGAGCCGACCGGCTTGCGGCCACGTTAAACAACTCGCTAAAAGGTCGGGACGCGAGCCCCGATCCCACACGGTCGGGGTTTTTTTATGGGGTAGCCCAGATGAGCAAGACGACACGAGACGGCCGGACGCTGCGGCCCCGGACAGAAGCCGTTCATGGCGGCACGAACCGCACAGCTTTCGGCGAGACGAGCGAGGCCCTGTTCCTCACCTCTGGCTATGTCTACGATTCGATGGAGGCCGCCGAACGGCGCTTCAAGAACGAGGAACCGGGGTTCGTCTACAGCCGCTTCTCCAACCCGACGGTGCGCGCCTTCGAAGAACGCATGGCCGCCCTCGAAGGTGCGGAAGATGCCCGCGCGACGGCGACAGGCATGGCGGCGGTCACCTCGGCCATGCTCTGCTATCTGAAGGCCGGCGACCACGTTCTTTCCTCGCGCGCCCTGTTCGGCTCCTGCCGCTACATCGTGGAAGACCTGCTGCCACGCTTTGGCGTCACCTCGACGTTGGTCGACGGACGCGATATCGACGCCTGGAAGAAGGCCGTACAGCCAAATACCAAAATCCTCTTCCTTGAGACACCATCCAACCCGACGCTTGAAGTCATCGACATCAAGGCCGTCGCCGACATCGCCCATGCGGCGGGTGCCAAACTCGTCATCGACAATGTCTTCGCCACGCCGACACTGCAGAGGCCGATGGAATTCGGCGCGGATGTAGTCGTCTATTCGGCAACCAAGCATATAGACGGGCAAGGCCGCTGCCTCGGCGGCGTGGTCCTCGCCGATCAGCAGTTCATTTCGGACTATCTTGCGAATTTCCTGCGCCAGACCGGACCTAGTCTCAGCCCGTTCAACGCCTGGGTAATGCTGAAGAGCCTCGAAACACTCGACCTGCGTGTGCGCGAACATGCAAGGAACGCAGAGGCCGTGGCCCGCTTTCTCGAAGGCCATAAAGGGATCGAGCGTGTCTTCTATCCGGGCTTGCCAAGCCATCCCCAGCACGATCTGGCCATGAGCCAGATGGAAGCCGGCGGCAATATAGTCGCATTCGAGGTAAAGGGCGGGAAGGCGGGCGCCTTCCGCTTCTCCAATGCGCTGCAGGTGGTGAAGATCTCGAACAATCTCGGCGACTCGAAAAGCCTCATTACACATCCCGCGACGACGACCCATCAAAGGCTCACCCCGGAAGCCCGCGAGGAGCTTGGCATCAGGGAAGGATTGTTGCGTCTTTCGGTGGGGCTGGAAGATTCCGCCGACCTTATCGAGGACATGGAACGGGCACTTGCATAAAGCGTTAACCCTGTGTCCTGAAAACACCGCTATTAACAGGAAGTTAGAGGGTATTCGCTAGGGTCGGCATTCTGCGGGGGACGGGCTTTACGGCGCTTGCCGGAAGGCCCATGCGGCACGTAACCCTGCAGGGCCCGGCCAGGAAGGTCTTGCCCCGCACACCGACGCTCTCGCGCAAGGATCGCCCGATGTACAGCGCCATAACACGGTCCATCAATATTCTGGTCGAACCGACCTATCTTGAGGATCAATCCGAGCCCGAACAGGATTATTACGTCTGGGCATATCACGTCACGATTGAAAATCGCGGCCGTGAGACGGTGAAGTTGCGCGCGCGGTACTGGAAGATCACCGATGCCAACGGCTATGTGCATGAAGTGCGCGGGCCCGGCGTGGTCGGCGAACAGCCGGTGCTCAAGCCCGGCGAAAGGTATGAATACACAAGCGGCACACCGCTTGGAGAACCTTCCGGCATCATGTTCGGGAATTACGAGATGGAGACGGACGAGGGTGAGACTTTCGAGGTCGACATTCCCGCCTTCTCGCTCGATAGCCCGCATGCCCTGCGAATGCTGCATTAGGATATTTCGCACGTCTCGCATCCCGGCCTGCTCCGGTTTAGGATGATGTACGCTTTCAAAGCGTCCCCCTCTTCCTGCCGGAACACAGACCTCATGGCCAAGCCGCAAATCTTCACGCCCCGAGAGATGATCGAAAAGCTCATCTCGTTCGACACGACGAGCCACCTCTCCAATCTCGAACTGATCGAATTCGTGGAAACTTACCTTGCGAGCCACGGCGTCTCATCGCGGCGCGTGATGAACGAGGAGGGGACCAAAGCCAATCTGTTTGCCACGCTTGGCGACGACACCCAGGCAGGCGGGGTCGTCCTTTCGGGCCACACGGATGTCGTACCGGTGGAGGGGCAGGACTGGTCGAGCGATCCCTTCGGCGTTGTCGAACGCGACGGCAAACTTTTCGGACGCGGCACCAGCGACATGAAGAGCTTCATTGCTCTCGCGCTTGCCTATGTGCCCGAATTCCTGAAGGACGGACCAAAGGTGCCGGTCCATCTTGCGCTTTCCTATGACGAGGAAGTGGGCTGCCTCGGCGTCCGCCCGATGATCGAAAGCATTGTGCGCAGCCTGCCGCGTCCCCAGGTCGTGATTGTCGGCGAGCCCTCCTTGATGAAGGTCGTCAACGCGCATAAGGGCATTCAGTCCTACAGCACGACCGTTACCGGCCTCGAATTCCATTCGAGCCAGACGCATCTCGGCGTCAGTGCCATCCAGTATGCCGTCGAGCTGATCTCCTTCCTGATGAGGCTTGCGGAGGAAATGCGCGAGCAGGGCGATCCCTCCAGCCGGTTCACCCCGCCCTATACGACGATCAATATCGGCACCATCAAGGGTGGTACGGCCCTCAACATCATTCCGAAAAGCTGTTCCTTCGTCTGGGAATATCGCCCACTGCCCGACACATCCCCCTCGGAGATCATCGATCGGTTCAACGCCTTCGCGGAAGAAGATGTGCTGCCGCGCATGCGCAAGGTCTTTGCCGGCGCAAAAATCGAAACGATCACGCGCGCGCAGTCGCCGGGACTGGCGGCGCTCGACGGCGATCCGGGCGAGACGCTCGTCATGAAGCTCGCGCAGTGCAATTCGGCCGAAGCGGTCTCCTACAATACGGAAGCCGGACTTTTTCAGCTTGCGGATATTCCGACCGTCATCTGCGGGCCGGGCGACATCGCACAGGCGCACAAGCCCGACGAATTCGTCGAACTTTCACAGCTCGCCGAATGCGAAAAATTCATGAAGCGGCTCGTGGACCACGTCTCCGGGCGGTCGATCTAGGCGCGGGCGGGCGCAGGACGAAGCCCCTGCGCTTTCCGATTTCTCCTTTACGCGGAGAGCTAGCGCAACACCGGGCCCATGCTGCGTTCGACCTCGGCGGTAAGCGCGGCATCGAACTTCCGGGCAAGGCTCTGCATCAAAGCAGCATAGGCCTCATCGCGCTCATTGAGGCTTGCGCTTTCGAGAATGGTGCGTTCCGCGGTGGCATCCACATCAGCGGTCCATGAGGCGGGATTTCCTTCAGCGTCGGGCTTCTCGATGGTCAAGCGCGCCTTGAGACGCGCCTTCAGCCGCGTGTCGAGCTGGTCGCCGAAGATGCCGATGAGACCGCCCTTCTTGTCGAGCTGTTCGGAGATCACCGTCCCATCCAGAATGACGAGCGACGCCTTGCCCGGACCGCCCGTGGCGACGAGGCGCGTCTGCGCCCATGTGCGCGCAATCGTCTCGGGCGAGACATTGTGCAGATGCTCGACATAAGGAGCGCGGCCGGAAGAGGTGAAATGGCTGTCGACGGCGACAAGGGCGACCGGAATGCGGAAGGCAGGCCGTGCTTCGAAAGAAACGGATTGCGGCACATTCGCGGCAGGCGGATCGCCCGCACACGCCGCGAGCAGCGGCAGAAGAAGAATGGCTGAAAGGAAACGCAGGAAAAAGCAATGCCGACTTTCGGTACGGGTCAATTCCTTGCCTCTTTCAATTCAGCCCTTCCTTCAACTCGGCGGGCTCAAAAATGTAGACCTCGCTGCAGAATTCGCAGGTCACGGTGATGACACCTTCCTGCGCCATTTCGTCGATTTCATGACCGCCGAAAGAGCGCAGAACGGAACTCATGCGCTCACGCGAGCAATGACAGGAAAACTCGACTGGAGAAGGATCATAGGCGCGCACGCCATCTTCGTGGAACAAGCGGAAAAGAAGCCGGGTGGGCTCGATCTCGGGATCAAGCAATTCGTGATCTTCCACCGTGGCGAGCAGGATCGAAGCGCGGTTCCATGCCTCCTCGTCATCCGTATAGGGGCGCTCGTCATCATCGCCCTCGCGATAGCCGGTCAGGCCACCATCCCGCGCAATGTGCTGGATCATGATGGCACCGGCGCGCCAGTTCTTTTCCGGTCCCGCTGCTTCGCGATGATAGAACGGACCGGCAGCAAGGCGGATGCGGGTCGCCACCTGCTCCGAATTCGCAAAATATTCATGGGCGCTATGGCTGAGACCGTCTGGATGAAGCGCGACGATGCCCTGATACGGCGCCATGTCCGGCCCCTGATCAATGGTAAGCGCAAGATGTCCACTCCCCATCAGATCGGCCGGCTCGGTGCGGCCCGCC
>CXWF01010689.1_pt1 | contig 21956 bp, 18 predicted proteins | sample 468421 | NCBI WGS metagenome assembly CXWF01 (sample SAMEA2620812, study PRJEB7988) | marine metagenome | biome: marine biome (ENVO:00000447); feature: surface water layer (ENVO:00002042); material: "saline water (ENVO:00002010), including plankton (ENVO:xxxxxxxx)" | depth 5 m
AAACCAGACCCCCTGCCCCCCCAAACGGCGCGCAGTTGTATAGTATAATGCATTCTTCCGCGCAGCGGGGGAAAAAAAAGGAACTTAACCTATAGTTGACCGACTAAAAACTATAGGTTAGACTACTTTAATAATGAGTAGAAGCCTTACAGAGCAACAAAAAGCGTTTATTCAGCACTTTAGTAGAACAGGTAATGCTACACAGTCCGCAATTAAGAGCGGATATAGCCCTAAAACTGCAGAACAGCAGGGATATGAACTCAAAAACAAACTAGCTGTAGAGATAGAAGCAGAAACTAGGAAGTTATTATCTAGCGCTGTGCCTATGGCAGTTGATAAATTAACAAAACTAGCAGAAGATGATAGAACAGCGCCGAATGTTAGATTAGGTGCTATTAAAGATATTTTAGATAGGGCAGGTTACCAGGCAGTACACAAAGTAGAAGATGTAACTGGCAAAAAGTCAGACCAAGAATTAGAGGCAGAACTAAAACACCTTTTATCAGGGCTGATGGTAGGTACTGGTAATATTAACTAAAGTTAATGAATGATAATTTAGAAAGAGCAGTAGAAATAGCTAAGGAATTAGAACGTAGAAAAACTGTAAATAGACTAAACCATTATAAACCGTATAAATATCAAACTAAATTTCACAATACTGTAGCATCACAGCGATTACTTATGGCTGGTAACAGAATAGGTAAATCTTTTTGTGGCGCAATGGAAATGGCATATCATTTGACTGGCAAATACCCAGAGTGGTGGCAAGGTCGCAAGTTTGACAAGCCTATTAGAGCGTGGGCAGGTGGGTCATCTAATGAAACAACTAGAGATATATGTCAAAAAGAGCTTGTAGGACAACCTGATGACCCCTCAGCAAAAGGAACAGGTAGCATACCACTAGACGACATAGGAGAAACTACAAGAAAACCAGGTGTACCAAACGCTATGAACAGCTTAGTCATTAAGCACGTCAGTGGTGGGTGGTCAAGACTTGCATTCAAAGCATATGAAATGGGTAAAGAAAAATGGATGGGTGAAGCTGTAGATGTGGTATGGCTAGACGAAGAGCCACCAGGGCCTATATATAGCCAGGCACTAACTAGAACTGCGGACAGAGGTGGCATGGTATTTATGACATTTACACCAGAAAATGGTATGACAGAAACAGTTGCGCAGTTTGTAAACAATCTAAAACCTGGTCAAGCACTACAACAAGCAGGGTGGGATGATGCACCACACATGACAAAAGAAGTAAGAGAACAAATACTATCTGCATTACCGCCGCATGAAAGAAAAATGAGAGAGCAAGGCATACCACAACTAGGTTCTGGTCTTGTATTTCCTGTAGCAGAAGAAGACATTGTCACAGAACCTTTAGATATTCCACCACACTGGCCTAGAATATGCGGGTTAGACTTTGGTTGGAATCACCCAACAGCTGCAGTGTGGATTGCATGGGATAGAGATAGCGACATAGTGTACGTGTATGATACATATGCTATGCGACAAGAAGCAGTGCCAATGCATGCAAGCGCATTAAAAGCGAGAGGCAACTGGATTCCTGTAATTTGGCCTATGGACGGCAGACAAGCTGACAAAGGTTCTGGTAAATCACTTACTGAGCAATACAGAGCTGAGGGTGCAAACATGACGCGTGACCATTTTACAAATCCACCACCTGCAGGACAAAAGGATGGCACAGGTGGTATTTCTGTTGAGGCAGGAATTATGGAAATGTATACGCGTATGCAAACAAAACGATTGAAAATATTTAAAAATCAAGATAAACTTTTACAAGAATTGCGAATGTACCATAGAAAGGATGGTAAGATTGTTGCAATCAATGACGATGTAATTTCTGCTATGCGTTATGCAGTTATGTCATTGCGAAAAGCAAGAGTCAAAGATTACCAACCAACGTATGTTCAAGCAGACACGGAGTTTAATGTTTTCGCGTGAGGAAAGAACACAAAAGCAAAAAGGGAGGTCTTACTAAAGCTGGTCGTGCCTACTTTAAACGTAAAGAAGGAGCTAATCTAAAACCACCAGTAAGTAAAGGTAAGAACCCTAGACGTGTTAGTTTCGCAGCGAGGTTTGCTGGTATGAAAGGACCTATGAAAGACAAAAAAGGTCGCCCTACTAGAAAAGCTATGGCATTAAAAAGATGGGGATTTGGAAGTGTAGCGGCAGCACGAAATTTTGCACGCAGAAATAAAAAGTCTTAGGAGGACAAAATTATGCCAGGACATTATGGTAAAAAGAAAGGCGGTATGAAAAAAGGTGGTGCTAAAAAAGGTGGCGCTAAAAAAGGTACTGCAAAACTAGCAGCTATGTACGGAAATAAAAAAAAAGTAACAAGGGGTGATATTATTGCTGCAGCCAAAAAGAATAAAAGAGGTAAAGCTTAATGGCTAAAAGAGGATTGTACGCAAACATTCATGCAAAAAGAAAAAGGATAAAAGCAGGTAGTGGCGAAAAAATGAGAAAGCCTGGAACTAAAGGCGCACCAACAGCAGCTAATTTCAAACGTGCTGCTAAAACTGCTAAGAAAAGAAAAAAATAATGGGTAGAGCAGCAAAATCAATTTTTTCCGCACCAGTAAAATTAATTAAATCAGCTATTAAACTGCCTAAAAAAATAATATCTACAGGCATGGGTCTTGTAGGTGGAAAAAGAAAAAAACAATCTCAGTCAAGAGCAGAGGCTATGCAAACTGTATCACAAGCAGCAGGACCTATTTTAGGTTCTAGAACTCGTGCATTGCCTTCACAAAACCTAGCAGGTTCGCAAACTGTAATGACATCTGCGTTAGGAGTTTTAGAAGAAGCTAGAACAAGAAGGTCTACGTTAGGAGGATGAACATAGTTATTGACTCAAACAGTATACAAGAGTTTGCTGATTGGATAAAACCTAGGGCGGATGTACACATAAATGATATAGCTAATAGTTCATATATTGGTTTTGTAGAAAAAGATAAAATCATAGGTGCTGTATTATTTACAAATTATGATGGAAATAATATTTATATACATGTTGCATTTGATACACCTAGATGTGTAAATAAAAAAACTATTAAATTAATGTTTGACTATATATTTAATCAAATAAAATGTAAAAGAGCTACTGCACAATGCGATGATACAAATGCAAGAATTAAAAAATTAGTAGAAGGTGTAGGCTTTACAAGAGAAGGCACTATGCGCAACATGGCAGGCAAAAATAATTTAGCTGTATATGGCATGTTAAGAGAGGAATGTAAATGGGTATAGTTAAAGATATATTATTTCCAAAACAACCAAAACAAGACAACTCTATTTTAATAGAACAACAAAAACGTGCAGACGCGCAGGAGCAACGACTCAAAGATGAACAAGCAAAAATACGAAGACTAGGCCAAACAGGTCGTACTTCATTAATTATGACAAGCGGCATGGGTGTAGAAGACGAGCCTACAGTTATGAGTAGAAAGCTGGGAAGTGCATAATGGAAAAATATGAATATATTAAAAAGCGATTAAATGCAATGCAAGGCGACAGACAAATGTGGGAAGACCACTGGCAAGAAATATTAGATTATGTAATGCCACGTAAAGCTGACGTTACAACACATAGAGCAAAAGGTGAAAAAAGAACTGAAGTATTGTTTGACTCAACAGCTATAACTGCAAGTAGTTTGTTAGCTGCAAGTTTGCAGGGTACATTAACATCGCCATCTCTTCGCTGGTTTCATATAAAACTTAGAAATGAAGAATTAAATATGGACAGAGAAGTACAGTTATGGTTAGAAGATGCATCACAAAGAATGTATAACTTGTTTAATGGAACAAATTTTAACAGCGAAGTACACGAACTATATCTTGATTTAGTTACTATAGGAACTGGTTGTCTTTTTGTAGAAGAAGGCAATAAAGGTTTTGATATAGATTTAATTAATTTTAGAAGCATGCATTGCGCTGAATATTATATACAAGAAAATATAAATGGCGTAGTAGATACTTTATATAGAAAATATAAACTTACAGCAAGACAGGCTATCCAAGAATTTGGTGAAGACAATGTAGGCGAAAAAATTATAGAAGCAGCACAAAACAAACCAGATAAAAATTTTAATTTTATACATGCTGTAGAACCAACAGAAGATTATGAAAGAAGTATGGGCAAATCTGCTACGAAACTACCTTTTCATTCATGTCATGTATGTGTAGAAGACAAAATGGTAGTCAGAGCAAGTGGATATATAGAGTTTCCTTATCTTGTACCACGCTGGTCAAAAGCAACAGGAGAAATATTTGGACGTTCGCCATCATATAATGCTTTACCTGACATAAAAACATTAAACAAAGCTGTTGAAATAGGATTAAAAGCATGGGCAAAAGCAATAGACCCGCCTTTATTAGTCCAAGATGATGGCGTAATAGGTAAAGTAAGAATGACACCAGGTGGTATAACTGTTATTAGAAACGATTCAGCAGTGCAACCTTTTCAGGGTGGAGCTAATTTGCAGCTTACAGATATGAAAGAAAACTCTTTGCGTACTGCTATAAGACAGGCTTATTACTCAGACCAGTTACAATTGCAAGACGGGCCGCAAATGACAGCAACAGAAGTACAAGTTAGATATGAACTTATGCAAAGACTTCTTGGTCCTACACTAGGTAGATTTCAGTCTGAATTTTTACAACCTCTTATAGAAAGAGTTTTTGGACTTATGCTTAGAAATCGAGCATTTTTACCAGCACCAGAAATAATAGCTAATCAAGCCATTGACGTTGAATTTGTAGGTCCTTTAGCAAGGTCACAACGTATGGAAGAAGCTGTTGCGGTAGAGAGACTGTATCAACTAGCAATGAATGTAGCACAAGTAAGTCCAGATGTCATGGATATAATAGACCACGATGAAGCACTTAGACAAAGAGCAAAATTATTAGGTGTGCCAGACAGTGTATTAAGAGGTAGAAACGAAGTTGCACAAGGAAGAGAAATGAGAGCAATGCAGCAGCAACAACAACAACAAATGATGGCAGAACAAATGGAAGCAGAGACACTACAAAAACAAGCACAAGCAACAAAAGAAGCTGTTGACCCTAGGGTATCAGCAGAAATACAAGATGTATTGGCAGAGGTTACAGGATGATAGATAACGAAGACGTTAATGACCAATTAGGTAAAGAATACAAATTGTTAAAAGGCGATTACGCAACAACTTTTAGCACAAAAGAAGGTATGCGAGTATTAGAAGACCTCAAACATGCATACTATCACAGAATATCTTTTAGTAGAGACCCTTATGCAACTGCTTACAACGAAGGTATGAGAGCAGTTATTATAAGAATAATCAACCTAATTTCTAAGGAGGAAAATAATGGCTGAAGAAACAATGACCACCGAGTCAACAGATAGCCCAGAAACAGAGCAAAACTCAGGTTCAGTTTTAGGGTCTGATAGTGTAGGTGACAATCAAGATTGGAGGAATACTTTACCTGAAGATTTAAAGAATGACCCTACTCTACAAAATTACAAAGACGTTGCATCACTTGCAAAAACTGTTGTGCATCAACAACAAATGATAGGTAATAGAATACCTTTGCCTAAAACAGAAGAAGAAAAAGCAGAGCTGTATGGCAAGTTAGGCCGACCAGATGCACCAGAAAAATATGAAGTTAATGTAGGACAAGATTATGAACAATATTTTAACGAATCTGCATTAAATGAGTTCAAAAATGTTGCACATAAAATTGGTTTAAACAACGACCAGGTATCTGCTCTTATAGATTTTCAAAAAAGTCAGGTAGATTATGAATTGCAAAATCAACCAGGAATGTTAGAAAGTCAGAGAAAAGAAACAGAACAAAGTCTAAAACAGGAATGGGGTTTTGACTATGACAAAAATGTCAGGGCAGCACAAAGAGCGCTAGATGTTTATGGAGACGAAGATTTAAAACAACTCATGAACACAGAAGTAGGTAATAACCCTGCAATAATTAAACTGTTTCACAGATTAGGCCAGGAAGTAACAGAAGATATGGCACAAAACACACAAAATAATAAACTTACTATATCTCCTGTAGATGCAAAACAAGAGATAAGTGCAATAATGCAAAATCCAAAACATCCTTATTTTGATTCTAGACATAGAGAACATAAAGATGCTGTAGAAAAAATGAGACAATTGCACGAAAAAGCATTTGGCACAGAATAAGTTTTAGTTTATAATTTTTGTACCAGTTCGCCCAGTAGGATAACGATATGGTAGCCGTATGTGGCTATAAACCATAGGTTTCCCTTTTTGGATAAAAACCGAGAGACTAAAAATTATTTTATGGAGGACTGAATTATGTCAGTACAAATAACTACAGCTTTTGTAGAACAATATAAAAGCAACGTATTTCATTTGGCACAACAAAAAGGTTCTAGACTTAGAGATGCTGTACGTACAGAAACAGTAGTTGGTAAAGCTCATTTCTTTGAAAGAATTGGCTCAACAGCAGCATTAAAAAGAACATCTAGACATTCTGATACTCCTAGAGTTGACACACCTCATTCAAGAAGGAAAGTCACTATGGATGATTACGATTGGGCAGACTTAATTGACAACGAAGACAAAGTAAGAATGCTTATTTCACCATCGTCAGAATATGCACAAGCGGGTGCATGGGCAATGGGTAGAGCAATGGATGATGCAATTATTGATGCAGCTTCTGGTAACGCCTTTGGTGGCGTAGCTGGTGGCACAACAGTAGCATTACCATCTGCACAAAAAATCGTTCACGGCTCTGCAGGATTATCAGTAACAAAACTTATTGAAGCCAAAGAAATTTTGGACGCAAACAGCGTAGACCCAGAAGAACCTAGGTATTGCGTTGTAACATCAAAACAACTATCAGATTTGTTAGCAATAACACAAATTACATCTGCAGACTTTAACTCAGTTAAAGCACTTGTTCAGGGTGAAATTGATACATTTATGGGATTCAAATTTATCAGAACAGAAAGACTAGACACTAACTCATCTAGCAACAGATTAGTTTTAGCATTTGCACAATCTGGAATTGGCCTTGCTGTTGGCCAGGATATCAACACTAGAATATCCGAAAGAGCAGACAAAAATTACGCAACCCAGGTATTCTTATCAATGACTATCGGTGCAACACGTATCGAAGACGAAAAAGTTGTTGAAATAGAATGTACTGAGAGTTAATAGGAGGAATCAATTATGGCAACAGCTAAATCAGTAGAGATTACAGCATTAGACGCATCGCCTAGAGAAGTCCTAGAAACTGGAAGTTTAGAGGGTAGAATGCGTGTAGCAAGTGGTACAATTGCCGCTGGAACAGGCGACATTGATAATGACGATGTATTAATGATGGTACAAATTCCATCTAACGCAAAAGTATTATCAATCAAACTATTCAATGACGATTTAGATTCTAATGGCTCACCATCATTGGCAGCCAACGTAGGTCTATATTATGAGAATGGTACTGTTATTGATGAAGATTGTTATGCATCAGCCATAACAACTTTACAAGCAGCAGAAACAACTGGAGCTGAAGTTGCTTTCGAGGCAAGAAATGTTAATGCAGTTTCTAACTTTGCATGGGAAGATGGTGGTTTATCCACAGACCCAGGTGGAGCTTTAAGAATTGCTTTAACTATGTCTAACGCAGCAGCAACAGCAGCAGCTGGCGATGTAACACTAATAGTTACATATGTTGTAGATTAACAACAAAAAAAGGGGGGTAGTTTCGGCTACCCTCTGAGGATATTATGGCAACAGAAGTTTCAATATGTGCTAATGCACTTAGAAAATTAGGGGATGACCCTATTACATCACTTACAGACGATACAGAAAGAGCAAGAATATGCAATGCTTTGTATGAACCAGCCAGAGATGCATGTCTTAGGTCGCATCCTTGGAATTTTGCAATTACAAGAGCAACGCTTGCTCAGTTATCGACAACACCAACATATGAATATGCATATCAGTATGCCTTACCAACTGACCCATATTGTTTGAGAGTCTTGTCTATGGAGTATGAGGATTATATATTCACAGTAGAAAATTCTACAGAAGGCAGAGTTTTACTTACAGACGAATCAACAGCAAAAATAAAATACATTGCACGAATTACAGATACTGCATTGTTTGATACTTTGTTTGTCGATACATTAACAGCAAAATTATCAGCAGAATTAGCCTACCCTATAACAGGTAGTGCGAGTTTACAAGCACAAATGGAGAAGATATATCAGCAAAAATTATCTGAAGCAAGAAGCATAGATGGGCAAGAAGGATTTCCTACAGACCTTGTATCAGAAACATTTACTGATTTTAGGAAATAATGGCAAGAGTACATCCATTTCAATCTAATTTTACAGCAGGAGAAATTTCACCTAAATTAAAAGGGCAAGTAAATTTCAAAAAATATCCAAATGCCTGTGATACATTAGAAAACATGACCGTGTTTCCGCAAGGCGGAGCAACAAGAAGATATGGCACATCGCATGTGTGTTCAGTAAAAGACTCATCTGCTACTACAAGACTCATACCATTTGAATTTAATGTGACACAGGCATATATATTAGAATTTGGAAATAATTATATAAGATTTTATAAAGATGACGGACAAATAACAGAAGCAAATAAAACTATAACAGGTATTACACAAGCCAATCCTGCAGTTGTAACTGCAAGTTCTCATGGTTACAGCAATGGCGACCATGTATGGATAAATGATGTTGTAGGCATGACAGAATTAAATGGTAGAAGATTTACTGTAGCAAACAAAACAACGCATACTTTTGAGTTGTCTGGAATAAACAGCACATCTTTAACAGCGTATAGTTCAGGCGGAACAGCTGCAAAAGTTTTTGAAGTAACTACTACATATACGGCAGCACAAGTAAATGATATAAAATTTACACAATCAGCAGATGTAATGTATTTAGTGCATCCTGAACATGAACCAGCAAAATTAACAAGAACAGGCCATACATCTTGGACGCTAACAGATGTTGTATTTACTAGAGGGCCTTATTTGCCTACAAATACAACAACAACTACATTAAATCCAGGCTCTTCAGGCGCAGGCACAGGAGTTGCTTTAGTAGCATCTGCTGATTTATTTGCATCAACAGACGTAGGTAGGCTGGTAAAACTACATAGTGGCCATGCAAAAATTACAGCTTTTACAGATGCACAAAATGTAACAATAGAAATATTAGAAGCATTATCAGCGGCAACAGCGACAACAGATTGGCAACTAGGATATTTTTCAGCAACAGATGGTTTTCCCGAAACAGTATCATTTTTTGAGCAAAGACTTATATATGGCGGCACTACGAATTATCCACAAACAATATTTGCATCAGAATCAGGAGATTACGACAGTATGGACGAAGGTTCTGCAGGTGCATCTAATGCCTTTATATATACAATAGCAGCAAACAGAGTAAATAAAATTAGATTTTTAATGCCAGCAAGAGACTTGGTTATAGGAACAGCGGGTGGTGAATTTAAGGTTGGAAGACCAACAGGTGAACCTTTAAAACCAGCTAACGTTCAAATAACACAACAAACCACATTTGGTGCAGCTAAAACACAACCAGTACAAATAGGAAATGCTGTGTTGTTTGTGCAAAGGCAAAAAAGAAAAGTTAGAGAGTTTGGATATAATTTCCAAGACGATGCATATGTTGCGCCAGACATGACATTGTTGTCAGAGCATATTACACAGGGTGGCATAGAAGAAGTAGCTTATGCGCAAGAACCAGATTCTATTTATTGGGCTGTGCGTAACGATGGCGTTTTGTTAGGGCTTACTTATCAAAGAGAAGAAGACGTAGTAGCATGGCACAGACATATAATGGGCGGAAAAGCACAATCTTGTACTGTTACAGTTACAGATTATGACAATACATTATCAGGAACAAAACTAACTTTTACAAAATCAGATGGTACGACTGTAACATTTACATCTACAACAGGGACTGCAGGAACTAATGAATTCAAAACAGAAACTAATAACAACACAACAGCAAGTAATTTACAATCTGCCATAAATGGTCATGCAGATTTTACAGCTACAGTCTCGAGTGCTGTAGTTACTGTTACTGAAACTACACCAGAAAGCACAGGATTTTTAACAGTTGTTAGTCAAGATTCTGTAAGGTTAGCGACTACAGATGAGTCAGCTGCAAAAGTAAAATCGGTTGCAACAATTACAGAAACAGACGAACATCAAACATGGGTTATAGTAGAAAGACTTATTGGCGGCAACACTGTGCAACACGTAGAATTTTTAGATGAAAATTTTAATATGGACAGTTCTTTATCAGGAACAGTAACAGGAGCTAGCACAAAAGTAACAAGCCTCGACCACCTAGAAGGCGAAACAGTGCAAATACTTATAGACGATGCTGTGTACCCAAAACAAATAGTAACTAATGGACAAGTTACAGTTAGTTTACCAAGCACGTTTGCAAGTAAAACTATTAAAGTTGGATTAGGTTTTGTTTCTACATTAAAAACATTAAATATAGAGTCAGGCGCACAAGCAGGTACTGCGCAAGGCAGAGAAAAAAGGTATAATGAAATTATTGTAAGATTACATGAAAGTGTAGGTGTAACAATAAACAACGACCAGCTGCCTTTTAGAAGTTCAGCAGACGAAATGGGTCAGCCTATACCTGCATTTACAGGAGATAAACGAGTGTCAAATTTTGGTTGGACAAAAGAAGGCCAAGTAACAATACAACAAACACAACCGTTACCATTGACAGTTTTAGCTATAAGCGGAACACTCGTAAACAGTGATTAATATGGGATTGCCAATAATAGCATTAGCAGCAGGTGCAGCGCTTACAATTTTAGGCGCAAGAAATCAAATAAATAGTATTCGTGCATCTAAAAAAGCAGCTCTATTTGGAGCAAATTATGATTACGAAGTAGGGCGTGAAAAAAGATATAGTGAAAGATTACGAGCTTTTCAAAATTGGCGAGCTGCAACAGGGAGAAGGGGTGTAAGTTACACCAGTGCTTCTAACTATACACAGCTAGCTGAATTTACTATGCAAGCAGAAAGAGAAAATAAAAGAATGTTAGATAGATATACATTACAAAGAAATAAAATTAATGCTACAGCAGCAGCACAAATAGCAGGTGTTTATAATAAAGCAATAGTATCAGCAATAACGATAGGATATTCAGGATATAATTATTTGCAAGGAAGTAATTTAGCAGCAGAAGGCGCGTTAAATACAGGATTTTTGCAAGGAGGTGCTTTGTCTGGTATGCCAGGATATTCTGGAGCTACTTTTACTAGCTTAGGCGGAGCTACACCAGCAACAGGAAACACACTTTTAGGAGGCATTTATTAATGTCAACAATTATTGACGAACAGTATACAACCCTTGGTAACATTGCAGCAGATACTAGAGCGCAAGGTGATACTACTGGAGCAGGAGAAATGATACGTCGTATTGGCGTAAAAGAAGGAAACAAAGAAAATCTTTTTAAAAATGCACAAGCTATATTAGCAATAGATTTACAAAGCAAAAAAATGAATGTTGATTACAACGTATTTGCAAAAGGTTGGTTTCAAGAAAATATAATGAAACCAGGCTTTGCAGACAACCCAGATACCTGGATTCAAAAATTTCAAAATGATTCTGCAATTTTTAAAGACAATTTGTATAGCAATCAAAACTTTTTGCCAGCTGCAGTTCTCAAAGGAAAAGCCTTAATAAATTTAGCTGAAGGCGACACAATATTAAATTTACAAGAAGAAGCTTACACAGCAAATAAAAAAAATTTTAGAATAACTTCCGACACAAAACGTGAACAAGCTAAAGATTCTATTAAGTTAGCAGACTCGCCTACAGAAATTCAGGGCATATTTGATAGTCAAATATTATCAGACGACGACAACGTAAATAAGGTGTTTTATTCTGCAAGTGAGCTTAGCCAAATAAAAGACGATTTTTATAATTATGCAAACTCAGAATATATGTTTAAATTAGCTGCAGTTTATGATGACAACGGAGAGCTTGATTACAGAAAAACTGAAGAAAATATAAAGAATCCAAATTTTACAATAAAAACTGTAGATGGAAAAAGAGTAGATGTACAAGACGCTGCTAGATTAGAATTGATTGAAAGCCTAGGAACTTTGGCTAGTAATCAAGATAAAGCCAAAGACAGCATAATTAGTGCAGCAAATGATAAAGGCACAGCACGTTATTATGAAGGTGTATATGAAATGAAAACTGCTACAACTAAAGAAGATTACGATGCGGGTTTAGCTAAAGTAAACGAAGGCCTTAATCAGGTAAGTTCCGAAACAAAAGTAGAATTACTAGCACACAAGGACAGTTTTTTAAAAAGCGGTGATGAGACATATCAAAACACAACATATTTAAATTTAAAACTTTTAGCGTCAGGTGGTTTTTTAGATACGTCTACTATATCACGAGCTGTGCAAGAAGGTAAATTAGACCCAGGTAAAGTAAATGAACTGGTAGATGACAACAGAATAGCAAAAGAAAAAATTGAAAGTGGCAACGCAAGGCACGAATCAAATGCAATAACCATTCTTGCTAATACATTAGGCATGAACACTGAAGGCGTTGCTACTGGTAATGTTTTACTAGATATAGCAGCGCTTAATGCAAGTAATGACAACAAAAAAAATGCAGACTTTGCGCGAGCATATTCTTATTTGCAACAATATATAGAAATTGGAACAAAAGAATATGGTTTAACACGAAGAGAAATTCTTACAAACCACCGTGTTATAGAGAGTATAGGTAACCAAACAAAAGATAAACCATCTAATGTAGTATTTGGCGACACTAATGAGGAAATACAATCACTTTTAGATGACAATAAGTATTTATCATCAAAAACTGTAGGTATTGGACCAATTACACCAAGAGGTATAATTATAAATCAATTACAAAATATTCAAGGCGGCAACGTGCCGCAAAAAAGATTAACTGGCGAAACAATTGCTGAATTTGACAATCGAGTTACTAATTTAAAAAAAGTTTTACAAGTTCTAAGATACCAAAAAAGAGCGGACGCATCGAATGCAGACGTTAAAATGTTTGCAGAAATATTAGAAATACCAGATTATTATTTTAATAATGACGGAACACTTAATGAAGACCTAATAAAAGGAATGAATCAAGAAGATTAATGAAAGATTTAAAACAAATACAAGCAGATGTTGATTTTGACGTAGATGAATACGAATTAAAACTGCGTAAAAAATACAAAAATGCAGGTTTTACTGACGCAGAGATTAATAAACATTTAAATACATTAGATTCAGAAAGTGAAATTATAGGTACTGATGATTTAATTATTGACACAGAGGCTATACCAGAAGAACGTTTAGATGAAGGCGATTTATTATTACGACAAAAAATTAACAAAGAAGAATATTTGTTAAAAAAAGAATATAGAAATCAAGAAATAGCAAATATCTTTAATGTAGATGCGCGTATTCAAGAAAAAGCGCGTATACAAAATAATGACAAATCTTCTGGCACAAATCCACATTTATCTACAGTAATAGGAGACAAAGAAGATTTATATAATCCTTTTAGCACACTTTTAAAAGACGGGGAAACTATACAAGAATATGCAAAAATTGCAGAAGATTTAAAAACACAACGTCAAGTACAAAAAATGGGTTTAAAATATTTAGATAATGGGCCTTTGCATAATTATGATTTATCAAAAGTAGAAAAAGTTAATCTTTTAGATACTGCTTCAACTATTTTTTCATTGGCAAGTAATAGTAAAAACATACACAGTACAGATGGTAAACGTAAAGGTTTTTTACAACTAACAGACAACCAATGGGAAGATTGGAAACAATTATATGCAGCTACAGAAAGAAAAAATGGCACGTTTATTTATGAAGAGTGGTTAGATGAATCAGACCCTACTGCAGTATTGGCACAAAACAAACACGCAATAATTCTTATAAATTATATTATGCATAGTCCAAATATAAGCGAAGAATTAAGAGCTGGTTTGTTAAATGGAGATATAGAATCAGCACAAAAGTTTGTAGATTTACACATTTACATGGGGGAAGAAAACAAATCACAAGTTAGAAAAGAAGGATTATTGACTGATAACTATGAGATTACAAGTGGTGATTTAGGTTTTATAAATCCACAATCTACAATCGGAAAAATTTCTAAAGCACTACCTGGCGGTAAAGAAATTGTTAAATTTTTAGGTGGCTATGGCGTAGAAAATATCTTTAGTAACGGTTTTGATAGTTCAGTTAATGGTGCGATAGCTTTGTTTAACGAATATCAACTAAGAGATGATGTTATAAATATTAATAATTTAAAACAAATAACTGATGAAAAATATTTGAAAGAACCAGGGTTAATGCCTGCTTTTATAAAAACAATGAGAGATTTGTTTTTTGTAAAAGATTTAGATACACCTAGCGAAAAGAAAAGAAAATTAGCAGAGACTTTAAATTATGACAACATGTCTACTTATATGGGATTTGCAAAGGATGTTATAACTTTTGCAAATGATTTACCTTATTTTGCAGCAGGTGAAAAAATAAGACCTTTGAGGGCTGCTAACCAAGTTTTTAAATCTACAGTAGGAAGCGGGTTTGCTTTTTATATCCCAACAGTTATGAGGTCTAGCTTGTACAATGCAATATTAGATAATAAGGTAGACAATTTTGGTAATTTTTTAGAACACTTATTGTCTTACGATGTTCAAAAAAGTGGTTTAAAAGCTTTTTCTGTAGGAGGGTTGTTAGGCTTAGGTAGGGCAAAATTTATTAATCGACCTATGGATATTAGATTTGTTAGAAATTCAGACAAAACAAATGCATTTCCTTCAACAAGATTAAAACAAGGTCGTTTGTTAGATACAAGAAAATATAATTACAATCCTATGACTAATAAATTACAAGGGCATTTAGCCAATTTAGCGTGGGACACAGTTGGTTTAGGAACATTAAGCCCAATAATACAAGAAGGCAGGTTGCCAGTTGGAAGTGACTATGCGCATGCAGCTGCTATTGGTGGTGTTTTAAGAGGAAAAGATTTATTTTTTGGTGGAAAAATGAAACCAGAGCATCACGCAGTCGACCAAAAAATCAAAAAAAATGCTTTTAATTTAGACCCAAACAAAATTATTGAGGCAGATGTACTAGCTACACAACAAGTTAGAAATGGAATAATACCAGTGATGTATGACAGATTTGATTCAGCAATTAGAAATGCATTTAAAAAAAGAAATGTAGATGTAATTAACGAACCTGTTTATAGACCAAACGACAAAATAACCACACGCATAGGACAAGAAGAATATAGACATTTAAATACTATTGATGAAAATGGCGTAAAAATAAACTTGGTAGAAGACCCATATAATTATTTAAAAGTAGAATTAGCTAAAGATATGAATAAAGGTAAAGGGTCAACAACTGAAATTGTTGAAGACCAGTTTGGAAATATTAGCCCAGTGTATACTACAAAATCAGAAAATAATTACGAAATGCCTACGCAAAACAGATACGTCCAGGAAAAAGAAAAAATTGACGATATAGAATATAAACCAAACACAGAAGAATCTTTACAAATGGTAAAAGTTGGAGACAAATATAACCCAGTAATAAGAAAACCATCTCTTACAGAAAAAGGAATAGCTGTTAGAAAACGTAATATATTTAGAGAAATTAAAAATGAAAACGATAGAATAAAAATAAGGCCACTTAAAACAGTCATTTATCCAGCTTTAACTAATATTATTTTAGAATATAACAGAGGTAATATTTTAGAAGATATTGGATGGTTAAATGATTACATTCCGAAAAAAGGTGATGCAGGCTATGAAATATTTGAATCGCAAAAAAAAGAAGGTGCAATTGTAGGTGGTTTTACTGGAGAGAATAATTTAATGTATCACGGTTATGCTGCAACTCCTGTTATAAAATTTGTGCCAGATTTTCAAACACACCTCAAACAATCTGAAGAACAAGACGGCATGGGAGATTATAAAAACAACCCTTACATAGCTTTTGCAATAAAACATCCAAGAGAAAGAACTGATGAAGAAGATATTTATGTTTTTAACAAATCAGCGTACGACATGTTAAGGCTTTATGATTTTCGTGCAGAAGGTGAATTAGAGGCGGCATCAGTCAGATTTGTGTACAAAAAGAATTTTGTGCCTGATAAAGGATTAGGGCCTCAAAATCCAGAATATTTAAATCAACCAAAAGATAAACACGGTGCATTAATGTTTTTTACACCTAATGGAAAACTTTTGTCAGCCCTAGAACCTTTACCCGTAAACTCACATATTTATAGAGGTTTAGAAAAACAATACAAAAATATGAATAAAAAGAAAAATGAAAAACCTATAATAGATAGATACAACAGTTTTGTTGAATCTAATGATTTTTTAAATCCGATGACAATAAGCCCTAAATCTGGCAAAGAAATTAGAGATAAGCTTTTTTATGGAACAGGGTTGACTATGCAAGATATGCTGTTGATGATGGAAAAAATTGGTGTTGAAGTAGAATTTGTGACAAAAGAACAAATGAAAAAAAAATACAATGCGTCTGGTGCTTTAGGTTTTACTGCGCCACCAGAATTTTTTAATAAAGAAATATCAGCTAAAGGTATGAAACAAGAAGGCAACATAAAAATTATTTTGTTAGACAAATTTAAAAATGACCCATCATTAGTTATAGAATTAGAACAACTTTTTGCCCATGAAATGATGCACGTTATTGATTATTATGATAAACAATGGTCAGAGTTAACAAAACCAAGAGAACGAGGACAAACCGAAAATTATGAAGGATATGCCGCAGCTTTATCAAGAAAATTTGGTGGTAATAGATTTGTTGGAAGAATGTTAGGTACAGATTTTAGTGGTGGAGAAGCAGACTCTAGAGTTCCAGGAAATTTTAATTTTAGAGAATTTATGGAAGCTATGGAACAGTCAGAATCAGTAGCAGATACTTTTAGAATAGGACGCGGAAACGTACTAGGAGCATTAGCTACGTACAAAGATTTTGGAGAAGAATTTTTTGATGCAACTAAAAATGAACCTATGTCTCTTGCAACTTACAAAAAACGTATAAAAGAAATGGAGCTTGAAGCCAAGTCAAGGCAAAAAGAAATAGAAGAAAAATATAAAAAAGTTTTTGAAACAGACAAAGTGCCACGAACTATAAAAAATAATAAAATACTGTTGCCTGTATTAGAAGAATTTTTACCCATTCAAATATACGAGGACCTGTTAAATTTTTCTCACCCTTTGCGTCTGCAAATGATTACAAATGCAGTAAGCAGTTTACCTAAAGATTATAAAAAAATTTTTGACCCACAAAGTTTTGATGATGTAGTTGGACCAACAGTGTATAAAGATTATGGTAGGGCATTTGCACAGGCAATAGAAAATGAATTTGCACTTAATGGAATTATAAGTTTGCACGTTGTTTACAGAGAAATGGCTTATATTTCAAACCAGTTTAGACCTACAAGCGAGGAAGCTCTAGATTATAGAGCTGCATGGATAAATCAATTTCAGGGTAGCAGCCTTGAAGATTACGGGTACGCGAATACTATAAAATACATAAAAGAAATGTATCAAAAAGCAGATATGGTTTTTCCTTCTTTGCAAAGAAGATTAGAATATACTCCTGCAGAATATAAAAAACATAGAAAAGAAATAAAAGCCGTCTTAGATGCACCAACTTCTCGTTTATCAGAAAATGGGGTAAAAAATATGTTAGGCGAATACGACTTTTATTTCTCAAGAGTAAGTGGATATTATAGAAACACTAAAGAGATGTTTGCTGATTGGGGTATGGCTTTTATTTTATATCCAGAATTTACAAAAGTTCATTCTCCAGTAGCAACAAAATTTTTTCTAGAACATTTAGACAAAAAACCAGAATTTGCTAAAACCTATAATTATATACAAGCTGCAATAAACAAAACACCTGGTGAATCTACAGGCAGAGAAGGACAATTGTTTAACGATATGTTTGATGCTATCAAAAGAAAACAAAAAGAAGTAGAGGTTGCAAAAGAAGAGGGAGACGTAAAAGACCCATTTGAATATAAAACAAAATATTTTGACCAACACAGTATGCTCACCAGTTATCTTGATGCTACTGGAGGCAGGCCGCAAGAATTTTCAAGTGCAATCTTAAAAGGTGAAGCGACAAAAGAAGTCAGAAAAAATCAACATTTAGATTTTACACAAAATCCAGAACTTACTAAAGAAGACGATATTATGTGGCAAATTGGTCAACTACAACTTAAATCTACAGAGTTTGAAAAATTTTCAGACCAACTTTTTCCTGTAATGCAAGCTTTGCAAGAAGCAATGATAAAATACCCAGAAATGAGAGAAGATACAGATGCATTTCTAACTACAGTAGGCCTATACCACATAGTAGCAAAAGGCGGTTCGAGAGAAGAAGTTGCACAAAACCCATTGTTTTTAAGAGGTAAAGAATTATTTAAAAACATGCACCCAATACAATATCGTGACAAAGATGGCAAACCGTATGGTGACCCTATAAGTGTTATTGAATTTCTTGATAAAAGACCTATGGCAGAAGACATGATAAAATACATAGACAAAACATATCCAGAAGTAAATGCTGCCATAGAAGAATTTTTTTCTGTTACAAGAGATGCCTTAGTAAATTCTTTAGCTTATAGTGGACTTGTAGATATAGCAACATTAAAAAAAATAAAAAACAACAAATGGTTGACAATAACTTATGGCGACAGAATGATAGAAAGATTAAGAGTTACAGGTCGAGAAGGTTTTAAAGGAACAGGTTTTGAAGCAATTAAAGGCAGTATAAAAACACCAGCTGCATCGTTTTACGAAACTATAGAAAAAACAATAAACATAATAAGTGTTGCTAAAAATAACACTTTTTTAAATTATCTTGCCAGAAAAACTCCATTTGATTTAAAAGGATATAAGCGTTTATTAGAATCAGAAGGTTTATTAGATGACACTAGCAGAGCAAATCAAGCTGTAAGTTTTGATTTGTGGCAAGACCAAGTAGGTTTTTTACGAACTAGCAAAGAATTATTGGAATCTTTTTTTCCTGGTGTAATGGGTACAACAATAGGTGCTAATGTTTTTAAAACAGAAACTTTGGAAGATGGCACTGTAACATTAGCTAAAAATAAAAATTTACAAGGCCGTATTATAATTGATGTAGAAGATAAAAAACACAAAAAAGTTAGTCCAAAAGTTCAGGAACAAATAAAAAAATTAAGAAAACTTATAAAAGAATTAACTCGTGCAGGGAACACTAAAGTAATGAACGAGATGAGAAAGGAACTGTTTTACTTGCAAAAAAATAATTTAGAAATAGATAAAAATAAAATCCCTAAAAATATGGAGTATGTTAAATTTAAAGAATTGCAAAATGAATCTTTAACTGGTGCTGTAAATCTTTTGACAAATGAATCTTTACCCGAAGTAGATTTAGGTATTGCGGCAGGTTCGGTAAAATACACAGAAGTTTTTATACACAAGGCACTGGTTGCAGCTTTGTTTGATAAAGAAGCAACGGCTATTGGAAATATTGCATTTTTAAGAAGTTTTGCTGCTGGAATACAATGGGGAAAAGATTTATATGTAGGTTACAACCCTATTTACGCATTAAGAAACCCACCTAGAGACGCTTATGATATTGCTATAAAATCTGGTGCTAACCTAGTAAATATATTAGATAAAAACGCATTAAAAAATGTGCAAAATTATTTAAAAAGAGTTTCTGGAAAACCATTTGAAAAAATGTCTAAGCAAGACCAAGTGTTAGGCTACACTAAATATATTATAGAAGAATATAAAGATGCCTGGCGTGTAGTAAGAAATCCACAAATTATAGAAGCAGAAAACAAAGAGTTTTATAAAAGAATTAATATGATGCCAAAAGCAAATGTGGGTAAAGCAGCCGACATTTTTAAATTAACTGATTACAACCAAGGCATGTTCAATATATACGAAAAATTGTCATTGCAAGACGGAGTTAATTATCATGCAGAACCAGAAGTTGCTGGTCGCAAATATATTTTACCGCAAATCAACAAATTAGCTTATGAAATATACGCTTTGACAAAAGCAGGTGAACTAGCACCAAGAGCAGCTTTTTGGCAATATTACCAAGATGGTGTCAAAGATGGACTCTATCCAAAAGTTGACCCAAAAAAATTAGATATAGAAATACAGCGAGTTATAACTCCTAACTATGCAGCCCGCGGAACTTACGCTGCTTATTTAGAATTGACAATGCCTTTCTTTAACGCTACTGTTCAAAGTTACAGAGCAGACATTCGTGCCTTTCAAAGAAACCCGCAACAATATTTACTTAGAACAGTCCAATATAACAAATGGGAAATTATAAAAAATCTTGCAAAATATGGTGTGCTGGGAGGGTCGATAGCAATGATGTTTAGAGGAGTAGACCCAGTTGACGAAGCCTTGTATCATAACCTGCCATTATTTTTAATGGGTGAAGACGATGATGATTACAAATCTAAAAAAGTATTTTATCTTAAATTACCTAAAAGTCCTACAGCTATACTACACAATTATTTTGTAGATTCTGCAATGCATGAAATTTTATCAGCAGCGGGTTATGATTATTATGATGACCCAACTTTTCCTAGAACTCTTACAAATGAAAGAAAAAATGCGGCTAGGCTGGAATATCTAAAACCTAATGCAAGTTTTGTGTTGGAAGCTATGATAGACACTATGAATTTCTTAGTAGACGGAACATTGCCCAAAAGTAATTTGACAGACAACTATCTTGTTACAGACGATATAGCATACCTATCAAAAAAATCTAGAAACAAAACAAACGATTTATATTATTCTATGTTTGGTCCTACAGGAGATAAGTACGAAAGACAATTTTTTATAGATGATTTTGCTAAAAGTATGTACAACAAATATGGTTTAGGCTCACCTATAGGACATCAATTTGATTTAGGCAGAAACATGGGATTTTCCAATCTTAAAGAAAAATTAAGAAAAAAAGGCCTAGGAGCATTAAATTCATTTTACGGAATAGGACCTGAATTAGGAGAAATGGCTATAGACCAGTTTAAAGAAAATAAACAAATGATAAAAGTTTTAGACAGACAATTAGTAGATAGTTATTTTAACAAAGCGGAAAGAGGGGAAACGCCTACGGAACAAGAAATGAACGCAGTAAATACGATGGTTAAAAGACAAGGTATAGATGCAATATTTAAATGGTGTAGAACAAGTGGATTGAATTGCACAAGGGCCAGTTTAAAATATTTACAGTTACCCAAAAAAGAAAGAGAATATATTGACAAAAATTATTTTAACAAATATATGTTTAATAATACTGGTAGAATGACTAATACTGAAAAAGATGCAATGGATAAAGTACAAAATGAAATTAACAAAGGTGGAGTACGATTACAAGTTGACGTAGAAGGCGCAGAAACGGTAGACAAAGGTGGAGTAAAATTACAAATTGACGTAGAAGGCGCAGAAAAGGTAGAAAAAGAATAAGAATAATGATAAAATTATGAGGATAGAAAATGGCAATATCAACAACAATAATTAAGAATAGTTACAGTGGAGACGGGTCTAACGATACCTTTGCATACCAGTTTAAAATAGCTGCAGATGCAGATATACAGGTTATTATTAGGTCATCTACTGGTGCAGAAACTGTAAAAACCCTCACTACACATTATACAGTAACTGGTGCAGGAAATGCAACTGGTGGGAATGTAGTCTTTGAATCTGCACACATACCTACAGCTACTGAAACAGTAGTTATAAGAAGAAATACAACACAGACACAAACACTTGACTTAGTAGAAAACGACCCATTTACAGCAGATTCTGTAGAGGGTGCATTTGAC
>CXWF01010681.1_pt1 | contig 21903 bp, 29 predicted proteins | sample 468421 | NCBI WGS metagenome assembly CXWF01 (sample SAMEA2620812, study PRJEB7988) | marine metagenome | biome: marine biome (ENVO:00000447); feature: surface water layer (ENVO:00002042); material: "saline water (ENVO:00002010), including plankton (ENVO:xxxxxxxx)" | depth 5 m
CGGTTTGGCAACAGGCGGGTACGCCCTTTCTCAAGGGGAAGATCCTGGGTCTGCTGCACTAGCTGCTGGACTTGGTGGGCTAGGTGCTGCTGGTGGCTTACTAGCCTCACGCAAACTTGCTGGTAGATATGCACCACAACTCGTCTCTAAAACACAGCGTGGTTTAGGACGAATTGAAGATCGTCTTTCTCAAGCAAGTGCAAGGAGACCAGATGGTTCTATGCGAGCTAATGTTTTGTTAGATCTATCAGGAGTAGCAGGTCAGGCTGCAGATGCAATGACTGAACGCGGCATGGCAAAAGCTGCTGCAGTTGGCTTAGTTCCTGCCTCTGCGCTTGCCGCCGGTCTTGGTGGTGTCGCCGCTGGTGCTGTACCAGGAGCATTAGGCATGCCCGGTTTTCAACAAGTAATTGATCCTGAAATGCCAGGTTCAAGTAATACCCTTGGATCACGTATGAACATGCAACAATACCCTGTAATGTATTAATTACACCAATAAATTACAGACTGCTAAAATTTTCTTTAGATAGGGCAATAGAATGCCCGAATCTTTCACCCGATTACTTAATTTTCCGAATATCTGGAGGATAAAAGAAAGTGTTTCTTGATAACGATTTTCCCAAGATTTTAGGCGCGGAATTATACCGTCCGCATCCAGCCTATGTTTGTGAGATGGCTGTTGAGCCTGTAGTCGTCCACGACTTTACATCCCAGCCCGGCCAGACTGTGCAACTGGATCGCTACAAGTTCTGGGGGGCACCTGGTACAAAGGACTCTCGTGAGCGTATTGCTGATCAAACAATTGGTACCGCTAATAGCCGCAACATCACTAAAGAGAAAGTGTTGGTTGTGCTGAAAGAGTACACAGGTCCTGCGGACCCGGGTGATCCTACTCAGCCTTCTACTTTTAAAATTGCTCGGGAGACCCTGATCACTGCGCAGCGCCTGCTGCTTGACACGGGTAACCTGAACATGTTCCATCAAAGCATCGGCAGCTTGACGCTGTTAGATGACTACCGACGCTGGCGCGACCGGGTCTTTATTGACGAATTAGCCAAAGCTGAAGCTAATGGAGCCGCTTCTGCTTCTCAAGGTGGTTACTACTTTGCTGGTGGTAAAGAGAAAGATGCTACAGGACGTGTTTCCTACACTGCCAATGAGTATGGTGACCAAATCCAACAGTTCTCTGTTCGCACTGACTTGTTAGAAGTCGTTAAGGACCTGCGTAAGCGCAACGTGCCGACGTTTGCTGATGGCCTGTATCGCTGTATTTGCGATCCTGTCTTCATGCTGCATCTGCGTCGTGATTCTGACTTCCGCGAGATCGCCCGTTACGCTGGCAATCCTGGTCAAGGCATGTACATGGCTAACCCCATGATGCCTAACAACTCCAGCTTCTACATGGGTCCCCAAGCTGGTCAGGGCTATTTCCTGGCTGGTGAGCCTGTAATGCCGACTGGTGTACAATTTGAAGGCGTCAAGTTCTTCGAGTCAACCAACTTCCCATCTAAGAGTGTTACTGCTTCTTTCGACGGCGGTGGTAACTATGCTTCTAAAGAAGTTGCCCAAGGCTTCTTCTTTGGCCCTCAGTCTGTGGGTGTTGGTATCGGTGGACCGAACGCGCAAGTGTTAATTAACAACAATGATGACTTCTCTAGGTTCATCATTTTAATCTGGCAATTGTATGCTGGTTTTGAAATCTTGAACAAAGATTTCATCACAAATGCGTTCAGTTTCATTCAAGATGACGGTTCCGTCTGATTGTTATAGTTCAAACTAATTTGGAGAAATAAATGGCTTATTTGTCTGCTAAGAAGATTTACCCCGGTAACTTCAACGAGCCTCTTAATGGTTGGTACAAAAATATTGATACCAACGATAGTGGCACTAACGATGCCTCCAATGGAGGCCCTACCTCTGTTCTCGCCAATCCCGGTTGGCAGTTCTATCAACTGCGTGGTTACGTTCCTGTGACCACCACTGGTTACACCTCTTCTGCCAGTGTGATCATTCCTTCCCCCTATCGGAACGATGATACCCGCACTGACATCACCGGCATGGTGGTTTCTGCTGATACCACCCGTCCTGCTTATGTGTATCGCACGAACCTTTCCGTAGCCCAGGGCTGGGGAGACGGTCGTGTTGCCGAAAGCGGTCTGATGACCTCTGGTGGTACTCAAGTGGTTGCTTTTGGTCCTGCAGGCCCTGTAAGCACCTCTGGTGTTGTGGAAGGTGCAAACTTAACGGCAGCCTCCAACAACATCCCTGCTGGCACTGCTGGATACGGTACTAACCCGTTCCAGAACATTACTGGCATTGTGACCAAAGAGTGGCTCTATGAAGAGCTAACTACTGATACTACTTTTGAGGTCTACTCAAAAGCAACGACTAACGCTACTTCTTTGAATGGTGGCTTCTCCATTCACGCTGATGACGTTGCTGCTGGCCGCAAAGGTTACATCCTGGTCGAAGTTTGCTACATCCGTCCTGATACGGCTGTTGCTTACGCCGACATGGAGCAGTATCTGCCTAACCGCACTGTTAGCTGATAATTAATGTAATATAGGACCAGAGATTTAATCTGGTCCTTATGCTTTATCAGCACGTAAAAACAGGAGCGCGAGTTAAAGTTGTTAGCGAGTGGGATGATGGCGATTGGTTTATGATCGAAGATCAAGACGGTCGTGTATTTACCGCTTATAAAACTGAAGTTGTTCCCGATCAAAAGGCAACTAAACAAGTTAAAACTCTTCAAGTAAAAGACGCTGCAGCTAAAGAAGAAATTCGTAAATTCCCTCCTGAAACACGCCTTAATATCAATTCAGCAACAGCCCAAATGATTGCTGATCATATTAAAGGAATTGGTTTAAAAACAGCTCGTGAAATTAAAGACTTACAACTTTCATTGTCGGGTGAAAGATTTCACAGTTTGGATCAATTAAAACAAATTAAACGTGTTGATTGGGATTCTGTTTTTGCCGCTGATTTAGTTAGAGTTTAATAAAAGCCCTTCGGGGCTTTTTTTATTAACGCAAAGTATAATAAAAAAATACCGGCGGCTTACAGTGCAACTATCTGATTTTAATAAAAGTCGTATTCGATATCATCTGGGTTACTACGTTGTTAGTGTTCCAGCTGGTGATTATGCACGTTTGGAAGAGTCATTAAATTCTGTTCCAGATGCAGTGTTCCACGACAAAATAGTTCTTCAGATTGGTCGTTGTGATGCAGCTGAAAAGAAAACTCAACTTGCTTCGTTTGAGGACACTTTCCAAGTACCTAGCACACGAGTTGAAGGGATCATAGGTGACGTTGATCGTACGATTCGTTCAAGCAGTATTAAAGAAGCTCTGAAGCTTTGGGACGAGGTCTACATGTATGAGACCAATCGTCTTGCTCAGATTCTTTATGTTCCTAACTACAAGGATCCTATGCAAGCTCGGTATCGCTACGAGCGATCAGGAGCTGAATTTATCCAGGCATTACCAGGCCCTGCTGATACTGCAATCGGCGCAAACATCTACCTTCACGCTACGACTCGATAATCATGCCTTTACAATTTGTTGGTCCTGCTCTTACAGGCGCTAAAGCAATTACAACTATTTTAGGAGGAGCTGGTACAGCTCTTACTGGATACGAACTTGCAAAAATGGCTGGTTTACTTGAACCAGATACTTATCGAAGTAGTGGATTCTATGGTCGTGGGAATAAAGGTCGTCCAGGTTTTAGTGGTCCTTTAGGACCCATGCCGCGCACTCAAACAAGTTATGGAACGTTGCCTTCATCAGCACGTGTTGTTACTGATTACCCCGAAGGAATTTCAACAGGTGTAGGTGGTGGTAATGCAGCACAAGCACAATCTTTAGACGCTGATGCCCCTGGTGGTGGCTATATTCCTCAGTTCAATCCCAATAAAGATCTTCCTGCTTCCGCTGAGCAATCCATTGATACAAATCCTATGCAGTATCAAATGGCTTTGTATGAACAAGGCCGTGGTGCTGCTAAAACACAAGCTGAAATGAACCAAGTAAGAGATCTTGGTTTAGCTATTCATAAAGCACATAATCCACATCTTTATAGCGACTTCCAAACGCCGATGGCATCAGACCGGACCTTTAATCCGCAAATGAGCGGTATTAAAACCAGTATGTTCCCTGAAGGCTATCCAGCAACTATGGAAGGTTTTGTTAAAGGTGGTGGTGTTCAAATGCCTTATACAATGACTGATAAGGATGCACAAACACAAGTGATTGAAGGCAATAAAAAGCAAGGTCTTGCACAGCTAGCTGAAGCAACTCAAATGCTAGAAGAACAAGCGTTTATGCAAGAATATATGAAAGAGCTGGAGAAGAAAAAGAAATGACATCACCGTCTTACGTTACTAAAAAACAATTAGCCGAATCATTGTTAAAAGCAGGCTTTTCTCCGCAAGAGCTTCCAACAATGATTGAAATTGCTCGGAGAGAATCTGGCTTGAATCGACTGGCATTAAACCCTAATGCAAATACCGGAGATTTAAGTTACGGCGCTTTTCAAATTAATATGCTTGGGGATATGGGGCCTGAGCGACGTAAACAATTTGGAATTGAAAAAAATGAACAATTATATGATTTAGATACTAATACAAGAGCTGCAAAAATTATAAAAGATCAACAAGGGTTTGGAGCCTGGTCAGTTTATAATCCAACCGACCCAGCCTTTACTGGTGTTAATTTAGATGATACTACAGTAAAACAAACAGGAGATACATATAACATTACTGTTGAAGCTAAAAAAGAAAAAGCAAGAAATCCAGAAAAAGAGTTTGAACAACTTATGCTAGGGCAACTCCTTAACAACTCTCTTAAATCTACTCCTCCTAGCCATGGTTTTAGTAAGTTATTGCAGACGCTTACTGATCAGAGCAAAAGAGATGCAGCTAGACTGATGCAAAGTTATGATACGTTTTATCCATAGTACGATAAAATAGATAGATAAGAACAGCAATTAAATGACAGCAACCAATACTAATAAACAACCTGTTTTTGTTGATCGTCCGTTGTTGGCACGCACACGACTGACTAATCAAGTTGTTGGTAATAACACAGACCTTAATGTCCAAGGTGGACAAAGTCCTGGCTTATTGGTTGACATGGATGCAACCTTAAGCTCCGATAATAATAGTGGTGGTGTTGTTGATTCAATTACTATTGTCCGTGATGATACTTCAGATGCTGTTCATATTGATTACACCATTAATGCAGATACTTCAGGAACTTTTATTGGTTTAACAAAAGGTCAAATTATTTATGTAGAAAATACAGGCGTCTTAACGACACCTGCTGAAAGTGGACAAGGATATTACACATACACAGGAAATACCGCATTAAATGTTGTTAACACTGCTATTCATTTTTCAGGTGTAGCAAGCCCTACTGCTTCTGGTTTTACGTTTAATTCTTTAAGTTCTACTAATCTTCCTGCTGTTACCTTTGTTGTCTACCACACTCGCGGTACTACGGTACCAATTCCAGGAGACGGTGATTATGTCCCTGTGTTTAGCAAAACAGTACCTAGTAATTCTGGTTTTGTTGACTGTTCAGATGTTATGCCTGAATTAGCAACACCTGTACCACAACAAGGAAATACTACTGGTTTAGGCCCTAAGACACCTTTAAAAAATCGTGGTATTTATCTACAACGTGGTGATCGACTTTATGTAGGCGTTCTTCAACGAGGTGTGTATAACACAGCTTCCGGTTATATTCCTGGTGCTCACATTATTGCGCAAGGCGGCTTCTATTGATAAATGGCTAGCAAAAAATCAAATCCATTTGGCGGTTCCAATGGGTTTGGTAATTTTAAAAAACAATCTTTTGATGGAAGCGGACCAAAGATTGAAAAATATCGTGTCGAACCAATCGAAGGAGTTTTTGGAGGATCTATTCCAAACTCTTTATATACCGTAGATCGAGAATCAACCTGGTCTCGTTGGCGACGTGGTTATGAATTAGGAACCGCTAATTTAAAAAACACAGCCTATGAATATAATTTTGCTTACATTATCCCTACAACATCAGGAGCTATTGATCAAATAGGTGCAAGAGAGCCTCAGCTCTCAGGAACATTTAGAGGTTTTCCAACTAAGAATAAAGAACTAGGAATTCATTGGGCAGGTAAAATACATCCAGGTAACCTTAGATTTGATCGTCTTGATGATGGAGCGGGAACATTACTAGCTATTTCAGGAGAAGTTCCTAAGAATACTTTGTTCCTTGGTGTACCACAAGACAATCAAAATTATTGGTATATCCAATTGAGTGGTACGTTTAGTACGATTAATCCAGTTCCTCCACCGTTATTTGTTACTTTTTCAGGTACAACAAAGACATTAAAACCAATTAATGGGGATATTTTAGAAGACAAAATATTAACTGTATCTGGTACAGCTATTGAAATTGATAGTCGAGATCCGGCTACAAACCGTCGTTTTGGTTTTGTTCAAGCTGTTTTGATCGACGTAGACCAGTACCAGGGCATTTTAAAACTAGAAAAATTAGGTTCTGTACAAGGAACGATTGATGGAATACTAGCTACACCATCAAGAATTCCTCCACATTCAGGACGTTTCTTTCAAACAGGCCCACGTTATTGTTGTTCATGCCAAGATTTTACACGTCGTGATTATGCTTACTTATCTAATTTAGGCGTTAGAAGAAAACCTTTATTCCCAAGGACTAACGTAGCTACGTTAAAACCTGGACGTACAGAAGAAATTTATGAATTAGGACAACTGTCGAATGCCATGATGACAGAAGTCAATGAGAAGATAGTACAAAACAGAAGTTTAACTATCGTTGCACCAAGTGGATATCAATTGGTTGGTGTTGGTGTAAGTGGTGAAACTAAAGACGTTAGAGATCCCAAGACGTTGTATCGAGATGTCCCTGGACAATTTGCTGATTTCGGTAAAATCTATAGACGTGGTTTTGGCGACAATCCCTCACCAACCCAGGTGGCAGAAGGGATGCCAAAATATGGTGATTATAAACAAAGTGGTCTAGACATTACAGAAATCTCAGATGATTGGACTTATGTATTAGATCAATATCGTTATTGCAAACATATTTATGCAATGAAATACCTTGCAGATGAGTTTCCTACTGAACCATCTGATTTTCCTATCGATGCAGGATTAATGACTGAATGGGAAAATAATTTAATTGATAAAACAATTAAAGAACAAAAAGATTCGTTTAATTCATTTACTGAATATGGTGTCAGTCATATGGACATTCCTCCATACAATTGTCAATCACCGATAATGATACCGATGTTGCAGAAGTTGTTTAATTTTCCTACTGAATTTATCGAGCTTCAGCAGTTCATTATGTTTGACAAAAACGGTGTGGCGTATATTCCAGCCTCTGGCCAAAAACCCGACTCAGGTGGTCAGTCATAAGTAAATCTTAATAATATAGAATACTTACATCAAGTTACCTAAAGGTTTCTTGAGATGACAGTTTTCATTCACAGACAAATGACCCTTATGGGTATAGTAAGCTCACTAGCGACATAAGCCATGACTATTCGTAGCGTGCCTCGCGATCAAGAAATTTTAGACGAGTTCTTTTCTTTAGCAGCCAAACCAGGACTGGAAAAAATTGCGTGGCTTTATGGGATGGTTGCTGTTTATGGTAAACACCCAGAAGAGCTAAAGCATTTTGTTTGGAACAAAGACAACAGCATTAGTCTTGAACATAAAAAACGACCATTGCGCCCACTTCACCCTCAGTGGGTTTTCTTGTTTCAACTCAAAGAAAAACAGCCCTCCAGAATGAAGAGCTGCTGGGATACACTCTCTGAATCACTCTCGCAAGCTCAAGACACAGGTCTTGTATCACAGATAGATGATGTCCTCCTAGCTCATAAAGTTCGTAAAATTTATTACACGCCTGCTAGGCGGCCTCAGAGGACAATCGGTTGTCAAAAGAAACAGAAATTACTTCTGTGTTCTGTTTAGCCTCTTGTTCTTTCAGAATTTTTTTAACCTTGGGAACATTCCAGCGATAGTTGTCTCTTGACCTAGTCTCAGGAAATGCGGCATAATGCGTTCCAAGCTTGCACGTTCCGTCATCTCTCATACGGAAAAGCTGCTTGCGCTCAATTTGCAATTCTTCCAAGGCTTCCTTCACAGGAAACCAGATTTTCTTTGACATGATCGTGTAGAAACTACATACTTAAGGTAAATTCAATTAATAAAACGTCAACCCTGTTTACTTTAATTTAAGACCGATTACTTTTTATGAAGTTTACCTCATTTAAAATAAGATAACGGCTAGAAAAACATGTTCAAAACGGAGCACGAACCCCTCGCCCTCCTTGTTGAACTGTCGCCTCGATTAGCCAAAAAACGATTTAGAGAAGAGATATATAAAGACTGGAACCATAAATGTGCTTATTGCGGAGCAGATGCTACTTCTTTAGATCATATTATTCCAAAATATAAATCAGGCTGCAGTAGCCGTCATAATTTAATTCCTGCATGTAGACGATGTAATGCTAATAAAGGATCAGAAGAAATGAAAGCATGGTATCAAAAACAAGATTTCTTTATTGAAGAAAAATACGATGCCATTAAAAGCTGGGTCAAAGCAAATACGTTAGACTTTATAAATGGAAATTTAGATAGCGAAAACGCTGTAGCGTAATGAGTGTTTACGAAAAATACGTTGATCGTGAAACTGATTTATCAAACACATTTAACAATAGTCAAGGCAGCTGGACAGATTATGCTAACTATTACTCAGGGGTCAAAAATACTTGGGACGGTTTAGATTATCCCTTAACAGCAGGAGGCAAGACTAAATATAAACTTACAGGAAAAGAAGCCGCAGACGTAGCTAATGCTCTTGGTATACCTCTTGGCTCACCAATAACATATAACTATAAGGGAGATGGAGTTACTCTTTCAAGTACAAAAATAGGAAAGTTAAATAACGCTACTTCTTTTCAATTTAATAACGACGGTACAATAGATGTTACATATGTTCCTAGTTATCAAAATCATTTTAATGCTAATGCAGCAGGTAATAATGGATTAGAACTATTTGCTGAAGAACACTACAGTGGTGGAGGAATGTTTTGGTCAAATGTTCCTGAGTTTCAAGGGGGAGCGGCAGAAGGAAAAACAGTACCTTATATATTCGACTTTGGTTCAGGAACAGAATATTTTACTGGAAATAATGCAAAACGAGATTTTGGCATAAGACATTGGGAGACTTCAGGAAAAAACGAAGGAAGAATAATACCTACTAGTGCTATTTTTAGTGTTGATAGCAATGGAAAACTAAGTGTTAATAATGACTGGGTTGGTAAACCTTATCAACAAAATTTTAAATCTTTTGCAGATTCAGTTAATGGTGGTGTTTATAAAGAAAATTACGACGATCCATATAAACAATTAATTAGTGATATAGGTGGAGCATTTCGTAACTCAAGTGTTCATGGTATTGATGACGTAGGTTTTTTATTAAATAATTTTGTAGGAACAAAAGATGCAAAAGGAAATCCTACAGGTCTTATTGATGCTGCTTATGTAGCAAACAATATACCAAACGAAGAACGCTGGAACACTGAAGAAGACGGTGCTAAAGCACCTTTAATGGATCCTGAATATAGTTATTTTGATGCTGATTATTATATTGGAACATCATATGGACAAGATGCTGCCAATGAATATTTAAAGAATGCAACTTTTTCAGCAAGTGATGGAAGAACAATTGATAATTTAGATTACTCATTTAAATATGGATTAGATGGAACAATAAATGTAAATGGAAATAAAATTCCTGTTGGCTATCTTTCAAACTATTTTACAGAAGCATCTAAATCAGCCGATTTTAATCCGCTTGAGCATCGTGTAACTGAAGAACAAGAAACTGCTGCAGCCAAGACATATACAGAAACAGTTACTGATGCAGAAAAAGAAATTCTACGTTCTTATGGATTAGGCCTTAGTGGTGCAGCGTATGATCCAGCAACCCAGACATATGAAGAATTTACAGAAAGTTTAAAATTCGGTATTGATCCCTCTGGAGGCACATCTGATTTCTTTGAAAGAGATGAAGCAGGAAATATTATTTATGACGTAGACCCTGAAACAGGTGCACAAACTCCCAGGCCAAAACAAGTTGAGATTTTTCAATATGAAACAGATGAAGAAGGTAATCCTGTTTACGAAACAGACGAAGAAGGAAACCCTTTATATGCAACAGATGAAGAAGGAAATCAAATTTTAGATGATGAAGGAGACCCAATACCCATACCTAAACTTCTATATGAAATTGAATATAAAACAGATGAAGCTGGCAATATTGTTTATGAACCTGAAAGAGATGCTAATGGAAATCTTATTTATATCAACTCCTTAGACGAAGATGGCAATCCTATCCCACGTCTTGATAGAGACGGAGAGCCTTTGCGAAATGAAGCAGGAGATATTATTTATGAGCAAGAACTAAAAAGAACAGATCAACCTCAGATTGCTTCACAAACACCTGTTTTAAATACAGATTTTTTAAACAACGCTCGAACTAGTGCTGTTGGCTCAAGTGTCTTTAATGTATATGGTACAAAAGATTTAGAATTACAAGATCAATTTCAACAGCTTGCTTTAGATGCTTTTAAAACTTCTTATGACAAATTAAAAGAAGTCAAAAAAGAAGAAAGTGAACTTAGTATGCTTCAAGGCATACCTGGATATGATGAAATTTTTAGTGCAAATGAAAGTATTGCAAATTCTATTTTAGGAGATTCAGGAATAGGTGGGTATTTATCTATTCTTGGATATGACACACAAGAAGTACAACAAAATTTAGAAAGCCAATTATCAGGCGTTACAGGAATATCCAATAACAGTGTAATTTTCAACTGGGAAAAATGGTTTGAAGAAGAATTTACAGAACGTTATAAAAATCTTGCCACGATTGAAAGTGAAGCACAGGCAACAATAGAAGGATTAGATCCTAACGACGATCCAGAAGCCTGGAAGGCTTTAATGGATCGTTATAACTTAGAAGAAAATACGACAAAAGAAGAAGCTATGGCAGCTTTTTCTGAAACTATACCAATATTAGATGAAGATGGAAATCCAACAGGTGAAGTAGAAAATAAATATAATCGTCTTTATTTGTTAGAAAAAGATTTTAAAAATTCTTTTATTGAAGATTATTTAAAACCTAGATTTGATCAATCAAAATCCATGGATGAATTCATTTCATATATGGATTCGCTTGATCCAGATGAACAAAATATTTTACAAACTGAAACAGGCTTAACAGCTATTACAGATGTAGCTGCAACGTATGCTAAAAACAGATTAGATAGCATTTATAAAGCAGAAGATAAAGTTTTTAAAGCTAGTTTTTATATGAATCCTTTAGCAGGAGACAATAGTGGTTGGGCAGAAGACGACGCAAAATATAAAGATTATGTTTTACAAGCGGAAAAAGTTGCAGCTGATTGGAATGAAGCAAAAACAAATGGTAACGCTGTAATTGAAGGCACGGTATCAAATGCTTACCCACAAGGGATTACCTGGAATGATTATGCTTATTACTATGGTATTGATTTAAAAAATCCTGATCAATTTGCAAAATTACATTATGAAGTAGTTGGACAAAACTATGGTTTTGATCCTGCTCGTGATGCAATTACATATAAAGATATTGAAGATCAAGCAAATGAAGAGTTGTTACCTTTATTGGAACAAGAAAAAATTGCATTAGATGGTAACGTATTTTCAGAATTTACAACACCAGAAGAGCTTGCAGATGCTTTATTAGAAGGAATTAATCCTGATGAAAACGATCCAGCATGGAAAGAATTATTAGAACTTTATGATATTGATGATTACTCAACAGAAATTGAAGCTGTTAGAGAATTAATTATTGAAACATTGCAATCAAGTGACGCAAAAGCATACAGAGAAGGTATTAAATATTTAAATGAAAAAGGACGGACACCTACACAAGAGGAATTAGGTGTTAGTTATATTCAACGAGAAGAAGATAAGCAAGATTTAGAAGATCCCGATGAAGATATTTTATTTCAAACATTTAAACAATATGGTTATGGAGGTACTGCCGATGATTTTTACAATGACTTTATGCCAGATGATATAGACCGAGCTGATTTAGGATTTTTAACTCAAGCTCTTTCTGGTGATCTTGAACTAAAAGAAATTTCAACAGATCCTTTTGAAGCCTTAGCAGATATAAGTGCATTGTTTGGTGATACAGGAAGCAACATTTTTGATTCAGCTATTGAAAGAGACGAACAAAAAGAACAAGAAGACTTTGGGAATTACTTTGATCTATTTGGAGACGATGGTACTGAAGATGATGGCGAGTATATTAGTGATATGGATTATAGTGTATTCTTTAAATAATGTCTGAAAAACATAAAAAAGCTGCAAAAGCAGCTAAGTTAAATAAAGACAAAATGGCTTGTAATAAGCCTAAGCGCACTCCTAATCATAAAACCAAATCACACGTTGTAAAAGCTTGCGATAACGGGAAAGAAAAAATAATTCGTTTTGGCCAACAAGGTGTAAAGGGTGCTGGCAAAAATCCGAAGACAGCCAAAGACAAAGCACGTAAGAAGTCATATTATGCAAGACATAATGCCCAGGATAGCAAGCCAAGTAAAATGAGCGCACGCTATTGGAGTCATAAAGTCAAATGGTAAATGTAGAAATAAGCATTAGCGTAGAAGATTGCCGTACATTATACACAGCCGTTTGTGATGCCATTCAATATTGGCCAGGATCTCCAGCAAGACCAGCAGAAGAACAAGAAAAGTTACACCACATGAAGCTATTTTTGTTTAGTATTATGTGTGAAGCTTCTTTAGATTTAGAGCTATGAACAAAGGTGGTAGTTACGTTGTTGGTAAGCCTAAAAAAACAAACCAGGGCCAAGGAAAACATTCACGCCCAAATCACGGAAGAAAAAAACTCCGTGGACAAGGTAAATAATATATAGTATTAAGATATGCGGATTTTTTATGTGTTCTTACAAAAATGCAGCGTTACTTGTTAAAACATTTGAGGGTTTTAACGAGAAAGCATATTGTGATCCAAACACAGGAAAAGATCCGTATACCTTAGGCTATGGAACACAATTTTATCCTGACGGTTCAAAAGTAAAACAAGGACATTGTTGTACAAAAGAAAAAGCTCAAGAATATTTGCAACATGAAATTAAAATTATTGCAGAACAGCTTGACAAACTAAAATTAGATTTGAATCTTTCAATGAAAGAAGGTTTAATTTCTTTCGTTCATTCGATTGGCTGGGATGCTTTTTTGTATAGTGAAATAATTGACTTATGTGAACATAAAGAATACGTCTTGGCAGCAGATGAATTTTCAAAGTGGATTTTTGATAGTGAGCATCAGGTTATTGGTGGACTTATTGACAGAAGACGACAAGAAGCTAAATTATTTTTAAAAGAAAATGACGACAATCCCTGGACATCAGACCAAGTTTTATTAAAAGCCTTTAGAAATTATGCAGCCGCTCCTCATCAAGTAAGAGCAATACGCGAATTAGAGCAGCACATTAATCCTTATGTATTATCTGTGTTTGCTAACAATTTTAGTTTAGGAAGTATCACGGATATAGTGCTTTCCGATGAAGAATTGCGGGGTATTTTTGAGATACAAAGGTAGGCTTATCTATTAGAATATATAAAGTAAGGACTAAACGCATGGGTGAATCAGCATCTGTAAAAGAGTTTGAATTACCACTTCATTTGCAACTCGCCATGCGTAGAGCTGAACTTGAAGCTAAAGAATTAACATGGGATCAGCTTTATGCAGCTCTTTTGAATCTGTATCATCAAAGGCTGCTAGAAATGCAAGCAATTAAAGACATGATGCAAGATGAAAATATTGAACTTGAATTTGACATTCCTAGTGATATTGAATTAACACAGCTGGCTATGACCATGATGGCAATGGAAGAAGACGATGATGATGATTTAGAGGCATCTTTTTGATTAAAATTAAATATTTTTGTTATGTTATCGACGAACTACCGCTTGCGTCTTGAGTTTATTTGTGAACGCATTTCTAAAGGAGAAGAAGTTCAGTTAAAAGACATGGTATGGGCTGAGAAATTAGCAAAAGCAAATCGAACAGCAGGAGAAATGATGCGAAAAGCACGTCGTTTTGCAGCTAATCCAGACATGCCTGCTGAAGGTTTAGACAGTTTTATGAATGCTATGGATTTGGGAGATCCTGATCCAAGTAACCATCGCACAGAATTTAAAAGTGTTGAAGATATGGCTCAATGGTTTAGCCAAGAAAAAACTGACGATTGGCGTCAAAGAGATTAAAAATTTCCCATCATAGAAGCTAATCCTTCAGCATAAATATCTCTTCTGCCTTCAACAGATTTTTGTCTTTGTTGACGCATTTTGGAACCTTCTAATTTACCTAAAAGTTGTTCAAAATCCTCAAGAGGTACAGTTGCTTCTCCTGTAGATCCTTGAACATTTACAGTTTCTTCACCAGGCTCTGGGGCTAAATCAACACCTGTTTCTACAGGATTATTACTTAAAAAAGAAAAAGCTTGGTTAGTAGATGTTGAAGAAGGTGGAGTATCTTGTTGATAACTAGTAGCAGTAAAAAACGTAGGAGTAGCAAGTGCTTGACTCTTACTGGATTTATTTACAACATTACCTTGATTATCAAAAAAAGGATTAAGTCCTTGCTCTTGATAAGAATAACTTTTTTCTTGCTTAGGAGGCTTAAACATTTAAATTATTTAGTATTTTATTATTCTAAATTAATCAATCTATTCAAATACCATTGAGCTTTCTTTAATGACTCAATACCCCCTTTATGCTTTTCGCGCCAGACATATTTTGCTACGTTACCTTTTAAGTAGCCTCTATATTCTTCTGGCGTTAGCTGTGCTTCGATGGCTTCAATGCACTCAAGCCCTCCATCGTTGTAATGAGATGGATGATTAACATTGTCCACAATCTCTTTATGTTTTTTAATATAAGCACTCCATGTTTTTTCTTGATACATTTGTTCTTTATCTTCTTTTTTTGCCCAGGGTACAGGACAAATACCACCCGGACATTCCTTTTCTTCTTGTTGACTTACCGGTTCAAACCAGCTTTCAGTTTCCGTTGCATCACTTCGTCCTCCATCAGTTCCTCTGGAATCTCCATCATTAACTGCCTTGGTTGCGGCGTTGCCCCCATTGCAATTCCCTGTTCCGCACTCGGTATTGTTCCTGTTACTCCGCATCGTGGTTGTGCCTCCGGATCAATAGCTAAGTTCATGCGAGGACGCGATTCTTGCGTCACTGCAATTCCTCGATTAAATTGATCATACACCGGAACATCATTATTTTCATTGTCTAATTCTTGACCAAAATCGTTCACGGTTGCCAAGCGTCCTTTTAGCTCATCATTATTAGCAATGAAAGAGGATAAAAAATCCATAATTAACAACGTACCTTTATTAACTCCAATTATAATTCAGGTATGGTAATTCCTACTCCTCAAAACAGGCGTGGCTCTTCTGGAGGATTTGTTACAGATCTCACTCCAGAGCGTGCTTATGACGTTGACTTACGCAATCTAGATGAGAGCGAACGAAAGACGGCATATGCTGGGGACACTCGCAACGAGCAACAGCAAAATCGTGTTGAGAAGTTTTTGAGATCAGCGAGATCAGCTGGAAAGTTTCGTCAGAAAAGTGGTTACGATCAGCCATATACTGATAGACAAGGACAAACTCCTGCTTTTATAGAAGGAGATAGGTTTGGGAAAGCTGGTAGTACGAACTATGCAGACAAACCCAAACTTTATACAGGAAAAGGTTTTGGTTAAACCTTACTAAAGACTACTTCATACGGTTGTTTTTGATATTTTCCTTTTCGCATTTGATAGTCAACCTCACAAGGTTCTCCTTGATAAAACAAAAGTTGACAAATACCTTCATTCGCATAAATTTTATTAAATAAAGGAGTGCAATTACTGATCTCCAACGTTAAATGACCTTCCCAACCAGCTTCTGCTGGAGTAATGTTCGCCATAATTCCAGCGCGGGCGTATGTGCTTTTACCCACTGCAACCACGGTAACGTCTCGGGGTAAAGCCAGGCGTTCAACAGCAACACCAAGACAGTAGCCATAAGGAGGCAAGATAAAATATTTTCCTCGCTCATCTTCATGAAGTTCTGTTTCCTTTAAAATTTGAGGATCAAAGTTTTTAGCGTCACACATTCCGTGGGGAACACCACCGAATAAAAGACACTGATTAGGTGACAAACGAATGTCATAACCATAGGAACTAAGTCCATAACTAAGGATAGGAATGTCATTTTCTTTATTGATTAAAGATGACTGGAAAGGAGTAATCATTCCTTTCTCTGCAAATTCTCGGATTTCTTTATCGCTTAGTACAGACATAGCCAGAACTCAGTTCAAATATCCTACACAATAATTCTGCCTTTTTCAGAATAAATATCGATAAATTCTTGAGTAGCTTTTTCTATGTTGTCTTTTGGTTGTAAATAAACTATTAAACTGCACCCTGTATTTCTTGACATAACGTTATCATCTGCATAGTAATGACGAATTAATGTTGGTCTTGATTTCATAATGCAGACAGGATGATCAAAAATATCCTGACAATACATAGTCATATCAATAAAATTAGAAAAAAATATACCCTGTTCAATTTCACCTGACAACCATTTACGTTTTAATGCTGTCCACCACAAAGCATGACCTGAAGTCAGTGTTGGGGATAGACCACGAGTTATTTTCCAACGTTGACTTTTCTTGTGCCAAAAATAAGATTGGCTAGGTGGAAACAAATAAACATTTCCAAACCATTTTTCTTCATTTAAGCCATCTTCTTTTGGAGTGTAGTAGTGTTTTGCACCGACGTATTCGTTAGCAAATGAAGAGCTAGCTGGATCGAGGTCAATTTGACCCATAAGGAGATGGGCAGAGTCAACCAAATCACGGTTAGTAATCCATTCAAACTCTTCTGAGCGTAGGTTACCGCGCTTAAGACCCATTACTCAGATTCTTTATTGTAATCAATATAAAAATAACGCATACCCTGGTGATCGTTTAAGATATAGCCAGCACCAGCAGTAGGATTAATTTTTTGTACTGATTCTAAAATACGTCTAAAGGATTCAGCTAAATCTCCTTCGTTGTTAGATTCTGCTTGTTCTTTGGCAGAATGCAATTCTTCTAACGTTAACCAAAACATTGTACGTTCTGTGTTGTTTGGTTGAAAACACATAGCACCTGGACCTTCAACCTCCCAAAATTTCATATATTCTTTACCCATATCACCCAAAATTAATTTGATAGTTGCATCCGCATAACGAACACTGTTACCATCAAAGTCTTTACCGCAAACAGCAGTAAGTAATTTTTCTCTCCTATCCATTTTTTAGTAATTTTTGTTTTTGTAAAATGGTTAACATCTTAGGCAAAGGCTGATAGATTACAACCATTTTTCCTAAGATACCACGTTTCTTAATTAGCTTTCCATTTTCATCTTTTAATTTATCAAATTCTTCAGAACGAATTAAATATTCAGCTACGCAACGTAAACGACGTTTTAAAGGTAAATCAGCATTTGGAAAACGACTACAAATTGTTTCCGGTTGCATATCTTGAAAAGCAAGACGCAAACGATTGGCCAACGTCATACTGCTATTTGGATCTTCCAATTCAAAGTCACGAATTGATTGAATATAACGACGCATAATTATTTCATCAAAAGAACCCTCAGGAGGCAAAAATTTTGTAACTTGAGATGCTAAATCTTTTGGTAATTTTTCAGCATAATTTTCTAACGTCAGTTCGGATATGTTTATGTTGTCAAATCGATGAGCCATATTAATCAGGTAAATCGGGAACAGAAGGATTAGGAACATTATCCAAATCTTTTCGCGAACTTGTTTTATACAAATCAATTGTATTCGGAGCGTCAAAAGTTCTTAAATTAACATCTTCTCCTTTTCTATAAGACAAAATTAATTGATTCCAAGGAATACGAATCATTTTTTTGTGTGTACCAACAGGCATAACAATGTAATGAACACCTTGCTGCCAACCAAAATCTTTTTTCTTTTTTCCTTGTAAAATCCAATTACGAATTGTTTGATCTGTTACATTTAAACGCCGAGCACACTCTTCCGTGGAAATGTATTCATCTGAATAAACTTCAGGTGAAACGAGATCTGTTTCGTCGTTTTGATACCTGCTATGCCACATTGAAGATAGAATATTGCGAATACCACGCAATTCAGCAGTGACTGAAGCAAGTGCTTTCACAATTCCAAGTGAATCATTTTTACTCATCGCAAAAAGTTTTGATTAATGCTACACTTTCAAAGAACAATAACCCAGTACCAATGGAAGATCAAGTCCCTTCCAGCAAACAATACGTAACCCCTGGGCAACTACCGGAAGAAAATAATTATTTTTCAGATCCTGCAGGACCTCGCTATCAAAATCCAGCTGATTTTGCTGCCGCACAACAACAAGTAGCGCAACAAGCTCCTCCTGTTCCTGATTTCCAAGAAATGCGCCGCATTGCCTTAGAGCAGGCTATTCACCAAGTCACCCAACAACCGGCACCGGCACAAGCTCCCCCCAGCAGTGCTCCACAAGTACAAGTGCAATACCCTACTCCGCCAGAACCTAATGTTGTTTATGTAAGACGTAATTTAACCCTTGCAGAAATTCTAGTTGTTTTTGCTGTTTCTTGTGGCCTTGTTTTCGGTATTCAAGGAGCTTGGAATTTTGCCACAGATATTCTTCCACGAATTGAAATTCGCGAGAACTAGGCAGTTCTATAATATCAAATAGGACTTGACTATTAGAAATAGGTGGCCAATAGAAAGATCTCACAATTTCCGACGATTGAATCGGTAGATATTGCTAATGCAGATCTTCTGACCCTGGTTCACGTCTTTGAAGTTGATCCGGCTTTAAGGAATAAAAAGATTACTTTTAGTGGTTTTAAAGACTACTTAGATCAATACTATATTAACGTTGGCGAAGATCCTACATACAACAATATTACCATTACAGGTAATCTGGGTGTTAGTGGAACTACTAGTCTTAATGATTTAACCGTAAGTGGTGACTCAGATTTTCAAGCTGTTATTGTCGGTGGAGATTTAACAACTAGCGGTAGTTTTTCTGTAACAGGTACGATTACCGGTACTCAAATTGAAGTCAATAATGTTATTGCCGACTATGTAGAAATTAGTTCAGGTAATTTCACTACCATTATTACTGGCACAACAATTGACTTTGTTACCGGTTTCTTTGACACAATGTCAGGAGCGACCCTGACAGGTGAAAGTTTTGGTGTTGTATCAGGCATTATCGTTGATGCAGATATCAATGATCTGTATGCTCAGGTTGCACAGATTGATACGCTTACAGCAGATAATGTAACCTTTACAGGCATTCTGACTCACAGTGGAACGATTAATGCCAACGATATTAATGCAACTGGAACAATTTCTGGTGCAACGATTACTGGAGATGTTGGTCAATACACGACGCTAACAGGTCAAACCGCTGTATTTACAACTCAAATTTCTGGCACGACTATTACAGGTAATTCAGCATTTTTTGAAAGAACAACGGGAACCTTTATTGATGTTGCAAACCTGTCAGGAACCACAATTACAGGTGATTACGGACAGTTTTTAAATCTTACAGGCTATAGTTCACACGCTACGTCTTTTTCAGGGACCACTATTACAGGTGATGTAGCAAGCCTAGGTGTTACTTTAGGAACTTCTGGTTTCTTTACTTTCTTATCAGGAACAACTGTTACTGGTGCGTCTGGTTTATTTAATAGCCTTCAAGCTCAAACATTAACTGCAGCCAACCTTCAGTTTAGTGGTGACCAAACTGTTAGCGGTAGTTTTACTGTTTTAGAAGATTTATTCATTAGTGGTTCAGGTTATTTTGCTTCAGGCATTACTGTAACTGGAGAAGTTAGTGGTCAAACGATTACTGCACAGTCTGGTAATTTTGACACCATCATTACTGCACCAACCATTACAGGCGGCACAATCAGTGGTGACAATGTTTATGTCAGTGGAACCATTACTGGCACAACAATTTCTACGACAAGTGGACATTTCGTAACTGCTACAGGCACCAGTGCAGAATTTACAACTTTTAGTGGAGCTTCAGGTGTCTTCACCAACGTAACAGGAACATTGTTCTCAGGTACGACAATCCATGCACAAACAGGAGTTTTTGCTTCTGGCAGTGCTGCCAATCCTTCGATTACTTTTGAAGGAGAAGATGATACAGGCATCTTTATTACTAGTGGTGTTATTGATGGCAATCCTGCACTAGATAAATATTTAGGGTTCTCAACAAGTGGTACTGAACGATTACGTATTAGTCGATATGGAGCGTTAGGCCTTGGTGGTGAAAACTACGGTGCTCACGGACAAGTCTTGGTATCACAAGGAGCAGGTGAAGCACCAACATGGACCAGCACAATTAGTGGAATTGTTATTAGTGGTGGTGAAATCACAATTACCGGTGATTTATTTGTTAGCAACACAATCACTGGTTATCGCATCTCAGGTCAATTTATTGATGCTGTTCAAGAAATAACTGCAGCAAGTGGTGCTTTTGATGGAACTGTTACTGGCTTAACTGTTCTTGCAAACACTTTATCAGGTGCCACTATTTCTGGACAGACAGTAACAGGTGTTAGAGCATTATTTACAACAGGTACATTCCAAGATTTATTTGTTGATGATGACTTTGTTATTGGTGACAATCTTACCGTTAGCGGTGACTTAGAAGTTAGTGGTAATTCTGTCTTTGATAGTGGAATTGTTGTTAGTGGAGCCAGTGTTTTCCGTGAAGGTATTACAGTCACTGGGACTAGTAACTTTGTCAGTGGCATTCTGATTGGAACAAATCTGACTGTAACAGGTACGATTTCAGGCACAACTGTTACGGGTGAAACAGCAACGTTTACTACCGGTCAATTTAATGATCTCTACATTGATGATGTCTTTATTGTAGGAGATAACTTAACTGTTAGCGGTGATCTTAATGTCAGCGGTGAAGTTTATCTGCAAAGTGGATTAACTTCTAGAGACCAAGCTTTCTTTGCTTCAGGCAATCAGGCAACCCCTGGCATTGCATTTATTGATGATGCCAATACAGGTTTATATAGCAGTGCAGGAGATGTTCTTGATATTACAGCAGGAGCTTCTCGTAAAGCTACGATCTCCTCTGGTACCTACGGTGCTGTCCTAACAATTTGGGGTAACTGAGTTAGAATGTATTTAAAAGTAGTAGCCGAGACTGATTAATCATGCCACAGTTTGGCGAGGTTCGCGTTGATTTTATAACATTTACTACGGGAGTCTCTCCGAACGAGGCAAATGTTACCGTACCTGTTTCAGGTTTACTGCGTAACCCTACCTTTAGTGGTGATGTAATCATCAATGGGGATTTAGATGTCAAAGGTGATATCACCAATAGTGGAAATTACAATACCGTAACGGGTAATATTACTACAACTAGTGGCACAATCTCAGGTGCTATTGGTCGATTTACCACAGGTATTGTTGGTGATTTAACTGTCACCGGCACACTGTCTGGTGTTGACAGAATCTACTTTGAAAGTGGTAGTGCAGCTGCACCTTCCATTACTTTCATCGATGATGAAAACACAGGCATCTTTACAGTAGCCCCTAATACAATCTCGGTTGCTGCGGATGGTGCTGAGTGGTGGCGTATTTCTGGCAATGGTGACACCCACATGTTCAGCAGTGGGGCATTGAAGATTCCCTCTGGTACAACAGCCGCTC
>CXWF01025253.1_pt1 | contig 21872 bp, 27 predicted proteins | sample 468421 | NCBI WGS metagenome assembly CXWF01 (sample SAMEA2620812, study PRJEB7988) | marine metagenome | biome: marine biome (ENVO:00000447); feature: surface water layer (ENVO:00002042); material: "saline water (ENVO:00002010), including plankton (ENVO:xxxxxxxx)" | depth 5 m
TTTGCATTCCTCCTGCTAAACTACCTATCTGCATTCCTCTTTGTAATCCACCCATTAAAGCTGCGCTTCTTGCATCTTTTTCAGTATCACCATAAGCTTCTTTTATATCTTTACCAAATCCAATTGACCCAGCACCTGTCATTCTTCCTGCTTGTCTACTAAGGTTTTCAATATTTTCTATTTCATCTTTTGAAGCAACCATTTCACCAATAGCACTACCTGCCCCAGAAGAAATACCTGCTAACAATGGAGATGCAGCTACAGCTTTAAGTGCTGCCATACCACCTAAACCTCCAGTAAGCATAGTTGCTCCTACTGCACCTAATAAACCCAATCCAGTTCCAAGTAAATTACCTTTTGCAGCTTTTTCTTGTCTTTTCTTTTCTGCTTCTTGTAACTCTCTTGCTTTATCTCTCTGCATTTTTCTAGTTCTCATTGTACGAATATAACTTTGTATATCTTGGGCTTTGCCTCCTACTAATCTTGTTGCCATTACTTACCTTCCTCGTATGTATTATTTTTATATCTTCTAATATTTTTTTTAGGTTTTGCTGCAGCTCTTCTATCGTCTCTCATTTTTTTATATTCAGCCCCAAACCTTTCACCGCCATAATGTTCCATATCATCCATATCTTCTATAGATCGTTTATATCTCTTTATATCTTGTTTGTCAATTAATCTTTTTTGAGCAGCTACAGCATCTCTAACATCAAAATCACCAGCAGATAAATCTTCACGCATATTTTCTTGACTTAAAAAATATCTAGCCATTGCTTCTGCTTTTTTAGTTCTGTCTTTTCTTTGAGATTCTTTCATAGCTTTCATTTGATCTTGTTTTAAAAGATGAAGTGCTCCTGGACTTAAAAGTTCTTCTAATACAGAACCATCTTTAAAATCACCATATTGATCTGTTGGAGTATTCTTTTTAACAGAATCAATTTCAAATCTTAAATCTGCTTTTTTTCTAACCATTACTTACCTTCTACATAAGTGTTATTACTGTATACTCTTTTTTGTGTACGAGGCGCAACTGTTTTGGTTTTTTTCATACCTTTTTTTATTTTCTTTGCTCCACTTTGTAATAATGTTTGCATATCAGAAACTGTACGCGATGCTTTTTTAAAACCTTTTTTACCAGCTTCTTTAGCTGCTTTAGCACTTTGTTTTACACCTTTAACAGTAGGGCTAATAATTTTATCAGCAGTTGTTCCTTTTAAATTTGTTTTAGCTTTAGGTAAGCTACCTTTTTTTACAGTAGTTCTTTTTTTCTTTTTAGGTCTACCAACCTTAGATCCGTATGTTCCTTCACCGTATGGCATGTTATACTCCTTTTTTGTCTTTTTAATAATCTTTAATATAATATTAATTGCTGTATATAAACAATACTATATATTAAATAGTTTACTTTAAATTATACATAAAAATCAATAGTTAATTTATGAGCCATCATATAATACTGTTGTATGACAATTAAATGATGAACCATCTGTACCGCTTGTTCTTCTCATTGTAATAAACATAAAATCACTTGCTGTTAAACTTGTTGCATTAAAAGATGTTGTTTCTTTAAACATAAATCTTGTTGCAGTATCAAAATCAAAATCTATTTTTGCTAAATTATCTATAGCTACATTTGTTGTTGTAGCAAGTTGTGTATCAAGTGATAAACTTGATATACTTGCAATCCATACACCTATTTCTATATCACTATCTGCACTTGCACCTGATGATTCAACGTGTGTAATTACTTTTGTAATAGTGCCTGAATATGGTATTCTTCTTGCAAATCTTACTATTCTCCATATATCTGAAGCTTCTGTATCATTATAATCAGTAATACCTGTATTTATGCTGCTACTAACAGCAAAATCATCTATGTGTGTATTTGCATAAAACGTATTAGTTGAAGATAAATTAGCACTATTATAATGCCAATCCATATAATGTTTTGTTGCTCCACCACTACCACCTGCTAATGAACTACCATTTGTTATTTGTACATCATTACCTGCATCATTAGTAAAGTATAAATTATTAGGTGTATCGTTTTTAACCCATATTTGACCTTTACCTGCTGTATCTGTATTGGCTGATGCTTGTTCTGTAATTTTAATAGGTATTTCAGATCTTATTTCAGTATCTCTTATCTGTATAGTGTCAGTATCGTCTCTAGCAATATTAATAAAATTTCCATCTGAATATATATAATCATTATTTGCTGCTGAACCTAAATATAAATTTTGATCATTTGCTAAATTAATATTACCAGCAACAGTAAAATTTCCAGAATTATCTACATTAAATTTACTTGTACCACCAACTTGTTGGTCAATAAGATAAACTTTATCCCAACCACCTACATTAGTTTCAGTTAAATTAGTTTTTATCATTCTATATTCTTGAGTTCCTAAAGAACCTGCAGACACATTTAAAATTTGTGTAGCACTTATTAATTTATCATCACTAGCAGCAGATGTTAATGTAGGTCCTGTTACAACGTGACCTCTAGTTTGTAATGTAGAACTTCCTAATGCTGAAGGTGTTACAGCTCTACTTGAATCTGTCCCTGTTGTCACTTCATCTGATGTTGCTAATTCTACTACTCCCTTATTAGTTGTAGAAGCATCTTCCCCTGCTATGCTAACTGTAGTTCCACTAACACTAGTATCTATTCCTTCTCCTCCTGCAATAGTAAAATCTGCACTACCAGCAGTATCTGAAGCAACATTGCTATCATCAGCAGTTAAAGTAACACCTGTAATATCTCCTGCATTAGCAGTAGCACCACTTGCAATACCATCTAATTTTGTTTTGTCCCCATTAACAAACGCACCTTCACTTGGTGGTTGTTGAGCAGAATCAGCTTTAGAGCCTTGTGCTGCAGTTGCATAGTCAGAAGAATCAAAAGATTTTACTTGAGATAAATTTGTTACTTCGCTATCCATTAATGCACCTGCAGCAGTAACATTAGTTGCATCTGTAACATCAGCTCCATCTTCTACGTTAATCATAGTTCTTAAACTAGCAGGACTTATTTCTTCAATTTCACCTGCTCCTGCTGAATCTCTTCCAAGAATCCTATCAGTAGCAGTTACATTTTGTATTTTTGCATATGTTACTTGATCATCTTTTATATTTACTTTATCTGCATCTGTAATTTGTATAACATCATTACCAGGATCTATATAATAAAGATTATCATTAACTATTTTTATATCTCTTAAATCATGTATATTTCTAAGATGTTTAGGTTTTTTTCTTGAACCTCTTGAATTAGGGGAGTTGCTTTGATTCTCAATGATTAAATTAGCATACATCCATTTATTTTTATTTTTAATATATAGTCTAGGGCCAGTTGATAATGTAGCTAAATGCATAGATCCATTGTCACCATCATTTGGAGAAGGTTTTCTTTCTGAAATAGTAACCTTAGATTGTTTTACATTGTTTAATATTTTATATATTTCATTTGCTTTATTTGACATTTTTAGCTCTATAAATAATATTAATATCATTAACAACAAAACTAGAACCTACTTCTACATCAAAATCAATTCCTTGTCCTACTGATGGATCTTCAGTATATGTTATTTCAGGCCCTGTCTCCATATCCTGTAAATTAAAAATCATCTCATTTAAATTCTTACCTGATGAAACAATAAGTATTTGAATTGATTTACAATTATTTAAATGATTATTTGGATCATTAAAAACAATTTCTGCAGTAGCTTCTGAATTTTTTTGTATAGATGACATAACTGAACGACATCTTGAAAAACTTTCACATTTACCAACAGGTATATTTTCATGAATTTGTTGATCTAATCCAATACCACCATTAAATAAACCATAATTTTTACATTTATTTAAATCAGGAAATAAAATAAATTTCCCATCACTTGTTGTGCAATATATAGCTACTCTAGCAGCAGGAAGCCCTTCACATGTATAACTAATTAATAATTTATAGATTTTTTTATTTCTTGCTGGTTCTTGAAAATCTATGTCTTTTGTTAATATTGTAAAATATTTAGAACCTTTAGGTCGTCTATCCCAAAGTTGTATATTAGATAAAACAAAATTATTCATTTGATCATTAACCGTAGAAGTGCTTGCTAAAGCGCTATTACTTATTAAATCATAATAAAATCTATTAAATTTTGTAGGAGCATCACCGTATTGTTGTGATTGCAGTCTTCCATCTCCATATTGTTTACTTACTTCTAATATCAACGCAGTAATTATACTTTTAATTCTATAATTGCCATCAAAATAATTATTAATAGGCAGCCTATTATAATTTTGTATTTCATCTCTTTTATTATAAAACAAAGTTTTCCAAGGCAAAGGTGTATTTTCAGAACTACCATTTTTAATAAATACTACAGTTGTATTATCTACAATATTATTTATTCTATTTATAGCTGACATAATTTCTTGTGTAACAATAATGCCAGAACTATTTTTTATAACCATATCTTCTGTTTCTACACCAGTTCCAACATCAGTTCTTTTTATTAATTTAAATTGATTAGGATAATTTACGCCTGCTGGATCTTCTATTAAATCATCATCTAAGTCAGCTATTGTATCTGGATCATCAATTATATCTACATCAGGATCTCTTGTCATAGAAGCAGGGTTAGGAGGTGGTTGTGCTCCATTATCAAACAATACAAAAGGGTCTTTAGAAGCTACTTGCCAATATCCTTGCATTCCTGTAATTAAATATAAATCATTATCAAACCCTGCTGCTCGTGTAGTAAAATAAATTCCATCTTGTTCTATATGTATTATATCAAATTTATCTAAATGTGCAGCTCTAGTACCTGCTGTTTGAGTAGTAAATAAAGTTATCATATTTGATTTATTTTCATTAGTCAAAAATGACAATCTATTAAATTGTAATTCTGCAGCTATTACATCAGCAGAGGTTAAACCTGTATTACGAATATTAATTATTTTTCCTGGTTCAAAATAAGCATTATCTAAAAATGAAAATGAATTGCCATTTTGATCAACTGGATTACTATTACTTAAATTTATTAAATGTTTTTCTCCATGAGCAACAGTAGCTTTTGCAAAACGTAATCCATTTACAGTTGATTGTATTGCTTGATTACTTTCATTAAATACTGAAAAAAGTAATTTACCTTCTTTATCATTTGCAAAATTTGAAACTTTACCAATTAAAGGAAATGCATCTTTATATCTTACCCAAGCTTCATTATCTAAATGATAACTATATCCTTCTAAATCATTATCTAATAATATTTGTAAAATAACTGTTCTTTCTATAATATCATATCCAACTATAATATCTGAGTTATTTTCAAATAAATCTAAAAAGAACATGTCTTTTAGTTTACCTTTTGAAATATCAATAATTTGTTCACCATTCCATAAAAATGCCCCATACTTGTTAACCCAAAACATTTCTTTATCTGTTCTTACAACATGATAAGGTTTAGTTACTCCTTTAAACTTAAATCTTTTAAATTCTTGAGCAGCCTGTTGAGAATACGTGTTAAATATAGTTAATGAATTTTCTTTGAATATAAATAAATAATCATCTAAAGAATCTAAATGCGTTATTTCATCACCATCATCTTCACTGCTTTTAAATAAAAATCTTGTATCAAATATATCATCCCCATTATTACCTGCTATAATTTGATCTCCGTATTTTTTGCCACCTGATAACTGTTCAAATGATGCACCTGGTACTTCAGCAACACTTTCATTAAATTTTACAGGATAATATAAATTGCCTACATACCTTATACCATTTACTACTGTTGAACATTTATATAAAACATTGCTATTTTCAATACCACTATAATCACCAGTATCAGGAGGAGTTTCAAATTTAAAAGCATTGCCTGATTTGGCTATATTAACTAAATCTAAATGATGAGATACATTTAATGTATCATTGTCATCACTTTTAGAAGATATTCTATAATGAGATGTAGTATCTGTACTCCCGTATCTAACTGGACACCAAGGAGCATATAATCCTTCTGATTTTTTTATACCACCATTTTCATCAAACCACGCAGTTAACAATGCATACTTTTGACTATCATTATCTTCATTAGAAGAGTAATATATTTTACACCCTGTTACTCTAGGATTAATGTATAATTCTTTTTTTATTTCTTTGGTTGTTCCAGTATATGCACTTGCTTGAGTATTGTTTATAGGAGCATCTTCTCTAGCTTGAAAATCTTTATTTTGTCCAGTCCACTTTACTGATAAATAACAATATAAATTTGAATCTTTATTTAAAACATTAGAGTTTATAGGTGTTATATCTGTTAGGATTGATTCTTGAGCATAAGTAGTACCTGGTTCTTCATCATAAATTAATGATGCATAAAATCTATATTTAAATCCTTTTCTCCATGGTATAACCTCTTCATCAGTTTCTTCTTGAAATTCGTATCCAAATTGTATACCATCAAATTCTTGAGACCAATTATTTATTCCATCTGTTGCAAGACCCCATCCATGTGTTGTATCAGAATCTACTCCACCTAAACTTTGAAAATCAGCTGCTGGTTCTCCTGGTGTAGTATCAGCATAAATTTCATCTGCACCATCAGATTCAGAAAAATCTAATCCTATAACTTGACAATTGTAATCTTTATGACTTAATTCAAAATTGTTTAATGATGGATAGTATCCATAGTTAAAAGGACTATATACCTCACCATTTGTATTTGCCCTATAGACTAAACGAACAACATCATTATCTGAATGAGCTGTTGCAGTAGCTCCATACACACCTCTAACTACAGTTAATTCATTTGTAGAAATACTTGTAACACTTATAAGTTCACTATTAATAAGTATTATATCTCCTGGTGAAAAAGTGCTACCACTATCAACATCTAAAGTTGTATCAGTATTATCACTATGATTTCCAGATAAAGGACTACTTAATGTTTGATCTTGCCATCTAGTATCATTTATTCTATTAAATAATTCTGATTGTACAGATGTAGGTGGTTTACATTCTGCATGTGTATATAACCAAGCATTTTCTACATTCCATGCAGGTGTATTACTAGAGTCATAATTAACATTATCTTTACCAATAAACTTTGTACCTTTAACTACACCAAACCATTTATTAGTCATACCAAATTGTTTAAAGTTAGAATCCCATATTCTAAGTGCATTATTAGCCATTTCAAACTTAGGCCTAACTGGTGCTTTAATATAATTTTCATCTTCATATAAAGGTAAAGCTTCAGTCATTGGTGTCCATTTTTCACTTTCGCTTTCTCTTAATAATATACCAGCTTTTTTACCACTAGAAGTATTTACAGGATCATATAGCTTAGCTAAAATATCTACAGATCTTTCACTCCCTAAATTAGAGTTAACATTTCTTGCTATTGTATCTGATCCATGCAAATACATTCCACCTTTTAAACCATCATCATCAATAATATCGTAATCACTTCTAAATGAAAATAAACCATATCCTGATTCTTTTATTTCTATGCTATCAACTTCTTCAAAATAATTAACAGCACCACCAGATAAAGATACTCTTCCAATAGAGTTAATATTAGAATCTTGAACAATTACAGCTTGATTGTCTTCTATATCTCTAGACTCTCTATTTTCATTTATACCACCTTCAAACCTATCTATTTTTAATGAAGCTTTTGGCATTATTTTAATATAGCTTTTTTAATTACTTCTTCTACAGAATCATAAATAGCTGTTAGTATTTTTTCTTCTGTTTTTTCTGATATGATTGGTATATCAACATTTTCATTTAATTCTTTAACAATCTTTTCTTTCATTTCATCATTAAAGATGTAATCTACTATCATGTGTTTTATATCCATTTTCTTCTTCCTTATTTTATTATTAACAGTTCCACTTACGTAATGCTTTATTTATCCTGCTATTAGGATCTCTTCTTTTTTTAGCACCTGTAAGTCTTTTTTTCATACCAGACATTCTAGCACAAAATGATTTACGTCTATTGGCAGCTTTGCTACCTTTCTTTAATTTTGAAGGTTTAGTAGTAACAGCCATCTTTAATTTAGAACCAGGATTAGCAGCTCTATATGATGCTATACCTTTTCTATTTAATCCACCTGATTTACTTTTACCTGCTTTTCTTTGCCATGCTGGAGATTTAGCCATTATGCATTCCTCACTTTCCTAGCAACATCTTTTGAATATTTTGCTTTTACTCTACCACCTCTACTAGCTGCACGTTTTTTTCTATTCTCTGCAGCTTTTTGACCAGGAGTTAAACTAGCTCTGACTGATTGGGGTAAATATCTACCTCTTTCAGATTTAGGTTTTTTTTCGTCACCTTTAGAAACATAACCCCATTTTTGTCCTGTCCATTTTTTTAAAGATTCTTGTGATTTTTTTAAAGCCATTAATTTGTATAGCCTCCACCCTTTTTCTTATAAGTTCTAGCAAGTAGTTGTGCTTTACGAGCACTCCAAACTCCTGGAGGTCCACCTTTAGAACCTGATTTAATTCTTTGAAACATTCTTTTTCTCATTGTAGGTTTAGTGTAATTACCTGCTTTATTTACTGTACTTTTAGCCATCTATACCTCTTTTACATTTTTTTTACATTTATTACAAGTTATAAAATCTCTTTCAGGATGAGCCATACTTTCTAATATCTTTATTCGATCTTCTAAGTTTTTAGTTTTTTCATCTAATTCATTATCTTCAAATACATAAGAAACTACTTTATCTAATTTAAAATGTTTAATTAAATGTCCTGCTATAGTGTTTAATAGAAACTTGCTTACTATCATTAATCTTCTTCCATTTTGCGTAAAAACTTATGTTTTAGGCCGTTTCCTGATAAAGTGGCTATTATCTCCACTAAAGCTTTATATTGCCTATTTAACCCCTTCTGCTCGATTTGCATTATCTTTTGTTGATCTATCAACTTTATAATAATACCTTCCAACCTCTTGAAGTCTTGGTCGAGTTCTTGCATAAGAGTATGCTGGATGAACCTGTTCTGTTTCCAAATAAAGAATCCGAACGCCATCGCTACTGCCACTGGCAATCCAAATTCTTCCAATATCATAAGTATGTCCATTACTTCCTTTTTTTATTACCATCTATCAACTCTCCCCAAAGTGATGTTCTTCCATTTATCATTTGGATAATATGTACCGTAAATAAACCGCCCTTATAAAAATCAACAATGGCAAAAGCATGAGCCCAATTAATTCTTCTATTAGCCAACCACTCATTAGACTTTGGTCCCATATCTTTTAAACAACCTATACTCCAAGCACTTTTTGGTCCATCCATGTGAGTCATTGACATCTGTTGCAAATCGTGCCAATGCCCATACATTACATTGCATCCAAGTTTCCGAATATGGTTAGCAGCATGATATTGACCACCATATTGATGACCATGATAAAAGTATAGTTTTCCCATTTTAAGATGTCTCCCGAACTGGTAGTATTTGTACCCACGGTCAGCAAGCTTAACAGCAGAAGCAAATCTATACTGAGGAATATAGGGGTATTTCTCAACTGCCATATTAAGCCAATTGTCATGATTACCCTCAGTAATATACTTTTCTGTACAATTAACTTTATCAAGACTCTCGTCAAGTTGGTCCATTCCACTGTTAACATCTCTTACATCCCTTTCAAAATCTTTAATTAGATACTCTAATGGTGGTGCTTTTTTTCTTTTAAATCTCCATGCACTAAATGCATGCCATTCTCCTACATCACCTAAATCTACATAAGCATCAGGTTTAACTATTTCTATTGTCTGTTTTAGACAATTTATTGCTGGTTGATCATGTAACGGAAAATGTTTATCTGGCGTTACTATGACTCTTTTTACGACTCCCTTATCCATACTCCCCCTTTATGTTTATTTTTTTAACTCTTTTCTTATAAGAGCTATTTTATAGCCAAAATAAATAATAGTAACAATCCCAACTCCTACACGAACCATTTCTGGTAACATATCTAAAAATTGAATTGTTATTCCACCACTACCTATTGCTACTGATTTTAATGTATCTATATCCATAATATCCTAACTTGTTGGAACGTCTTCTGAAAACGTATTTGATAATGCTAAACTACTACTATGAGATGTAGCTGCAACTCCTGAAGGGTTCATAAAATTATAAACTTTACTACTAGTATCAAAAGAATGATTTCCAAAGCTATACCAAAAATAAGGACTATACTTTCTCATATCTTGATGGTTACCTCCATTATAAAAAGAAGCTACATCGCTAGTTTTATCTGATTTCCAAACTGCCCATTCAAATATTTTGCCACTATAAGCTGAATTATTTCCAGCAAAATTAGCATTATAACCTATAAATCTTTGACTAGCATCAACATCACTAGCCTCAGTAAAACTAGTGTCACTTATTACTTGGCTTCCATTTAAATAAGCTTTTAAAGTATTTGTTGCATTATTTAAAGATACAAATATATGATTCCAAGCTCCTGTAGTACAAGCAGAACTAGCTGTTTTTGCAACATTATTAATTTTAACAATTAAATTTTCACTACCATTTAAATATATCTGTATTCCATCAGTAGCTGAATCAGTATGAGAATATATAGGGCTATTTGTACTTTCATTTGTTGGTTTAATCCACGTATGCATAGACCATGTATCTTTATGCCAAGGATCATCCTTTTCTGAACCTGATGAAATTTGCCAATATATTAAGTCATTTTCAGTATCATCTCCAAAATCTGCTGATTTTGTTGGGCTGTATACATCTACTGCTCCACCTTTTAAATTTGTTGCGCCTAACCCTAACATTTTAAGTTCCTAAATAAGCTATAACTATACCACTATCTATATCTATAGTAGTCCATCTACCAAATATTGTTACACCTCCTGGGAAAGTATTACTATTGTCAATTGCATTCCCTGCTGAACCAGTAGTACCTATATATTTACCTGGTTCTGATGAAATTAAATCATTAAATGCAGCAGCAGCTACAATTGTTATTGCTACAAAAACTGTATTTGGATCTCCATAACTAGTAGCTAAAAAATCAGTATCAGCAGTATCTATAAATATAGATCCTCCTTGACCTAATCCTACATTATTTGATTCTTGAACTGTAAAACCGTTTAAACCACCTTTTCTATTTGCCATGTTTACCTCCTGCCCTAAGCACTGGCTGTGCGTGAATGGGCTTGTTATCTTATTGCGTGTGAACCAGGTACTACAAGTCTCATTGTAGATACTCTGGAATTATTAAATTTTTCTACTTTTTTTCTAAACTCTCTCATAAAATATTCTTTAACTTCTATATTTAAAGCTTCTTCTGCTAGTTTAGCTTTTACATAATCTACTAATGCTTTACATAAATATTCTGGTAAATCAATTACATCATCTTCATCATTTAATACATCAACACTATAATACAAAAAAACTTCTTTTTCAAAATCAACAAATGTATGTGAAAGGTTAGGTATTTTAGTCCATGTTCTTATAGTATCATTAGTTGAGTTTACAGTAACAAACTCTTTTATTTTGTGTAACCCATTAAATCTTCCAGCATTTTTTAAAACAAAATAGTCTCCTACATTTAATATATTATCAAAATTAACGTAAGAAGAAACTGTATCTGATATGTCTAAAAAATTTCCACTAGAACTAGCTGCTGTTCTATAAGCTGTAATAGCATTAGTTTTTAAAGTTGTGTTTATTGTATATAATGGAGAATGAACATATTGAATTTCAAGAGCATCAGCAACACTTGATAATGGTGATTTAAATTGAGCTCTATCACTACCAGGTCCAAAATCTTTTGAGTTTAAATCATTATCAAAAGTAGTATCTCTTTCAACAACTGCTACTTTTGTCCCTTTTATGTAATATGCGTATTGTTTTAATTCAGCCATACTATACTCCGTCAGCGTCTACTATTTTAGGTTCATGCATAAGTCTAGGAATTTTCCTATACTCATCTTTATTGTTTAAATGATTCTTTAATCTTATATCTAATACTTTAATTAAATCTTGTGGTAATTCATAAAATCTTTGATTTTCTGTAATATCAAATCTTTCTGTTGTTACATGAGTTTCGGCAATAGTATTTATTTCTTCTAAACCATCTTTTATAAAAGCAATCACTTTACCAGTTTGACTACTATTAACTCTTTCCATTAATTCTCTAACCTTCATTTCTTTGACCTCTCTGTTGTGGTGCTAAAAATTGAAAAAACTGATCATATTGATTTTGATAGCTTTGTTTTGCTTCTTTTAAAGTTAAAACTAATTCTTGATCTTCTTCTACATTTGCTTTGTTTAATAAAACAGCATTTATAACGTGACTAATAACATAAGTAAAAAGAAGATGTTGATATTTTTCTGGAAACTTATATAACATAACTCCATTTGTTGTTACATATTTAAATACACCAGAATGATCTAAAGGATTAACTATATCTTCAGAAACACTTGTTCTTAAATCATTTGTTATATTATATACTATTTGTTTTACAGTAACTGTAGTAAGAGAGTTTATTCCTGGTACAGGAACAACTTTTAATATTTTAGTATCTTCTCCAAAAGCTCCATCTTCTTGATGAAAATCATTTATAGTTAAATTTGAATTTGTTGTAATTATATAACCAGGATTATGTTCACTTCTAAATTTTAAACTTGTTTCATCTTGTGCAATGTAATAGTCATCTAAAGGAATTTTATCTGCACTTTTATTTATAAAACCACTAGGGCTATTTATATTAGTTTCTCTTCTTGATACTGAAACAACATCACCTATAATTTTTAATTCAGAAATATAATCTTTAGGTAAACTATTTGCAAAATCAGAATCGTAATCATATGACTCTACAACAGTAAACATAAAATGTTCAGCTTTAGCAGGATCTAATGCTATAATTCTTTGTGTAATTTCTGATATACCATCACAAAATAACTCATTAATAAAAGAGTCTGGTAAATTATGTGAAACTATTGTTTGTATTTTACTTCTTAAATTCATTTATTCCTTTACTTGCCCCACCCCCCAGGGGGAGAGAAGAATCCCAGCGGGGGGCAGAACAATTATTATTAGATGTTAACTATTATTTTTTAATAACTAATACATTAGCTGTAGTTGAAGCTAAATCAACTGCACCACCTGTATTATTAGCCAAAATAAGAGTTACAGTATCAGCAGCAGTTACAGCTCCAGTAAGAACTAAATCTGCTACATCTACATCTAAACTAGATAAAACAAAGTCACCTAAAGCTGCACCTGAAACAGTAACTTCTAATGCTTCTTCGTTACCATCATCAATAGAACCTGCGTCCCATGTTTTAGATGCTGATAAAATATCATCTAGTCTTCCTAAGCTGTCACCAGCTTTATTTTGTCCATAATTTGGAATTGCCATAATTAACCTCCTTATACTGTCCAGACAGCGTGAGCTTCAGGCATAGACCATTCCATTCCCGCTTCTGTCAAGATTAAGTCAACTCTACGGTCAACACCTGAATTTTCGAGAGTTTGTACACCCACGTAAATTGAAGTATCTCTGTTGACACCGTTACCAACTAAAGGTCTATATGCACAATGCTTCATATCAATACCTAGCATTTGTATGTTTGTTCCATCTAAGTGGATATTTCTAGCTACATTCATATCTCCATATGGAGTAGAGAAAGTAGTAATATCAACACCAAATATTCTCTTTTTGCCCATCATAGCAATATCAGAATATCCAACTCTAGAAATACTTTTGCTTGAATTACTTGCTGTAGTATCAGCAGTTCCACCAGTAAATGGTTGAACAGAACCCATACTATTTGCAAAGTATCCACCTAATTTATGCATCCAATTATAAACAGCTGTGTTTACAAAAAATACAGTTGCACTTGCATTGTTATATCTAGGATCAAGGTAATTTGACATATCATCTAAGAAATCATCAGAACTCTTAGTACTTGTATTTAATGTAAATTTATTACCATAATTTAATACATAGTCAATAGCACCTTGTGTTGTATTGTAAGATTCACTTTGAGAACCAAAAAGTAATGATGTTTCAATATCATACTTATGTTCAATTAGCTTTTCTTTCCACATTCTAGCCCACTCATTAGAATCATACTTTAGAGATGTTGCTCTAGCAGTATTTGTCATTGCACAAGATGTTTTAAATATCTGTGTAATTCCATATTGAGTAGAGAATGGTTGATCTTGCCAAGTTTGAGGGTATCCACTACCTTCATCATGAGCAGTACCTATAACGTAAGAACGATTAGCTTCTAACTCACCAGCAATAGATCTATCAGCAACTTGCTCATCATTATCAGTTGATGTGCCTACACCACCAGCAGATGGAGTATTGTTAAAGAATGATGAATATTCTACAGCAGCACTATCATATTTAACTATAGTACCTTCTAATGATATACATTCTTTTGCACTACCACCACCAGCAGTTTTTGAAAGTCCTGAAACTACAGTTTCTACTTTCATAATATGATAGCCGTTAGTTCCTGTAGCACTGTGAGTTGCTTTACCAGGTATTTTTACTAATTGACCAGGTAAGAAAAACGTTGGTCTAGTACCTGAATCACCTACATCTATTTTAGAAGATCCTACTTGTCCAAATACATTTTGAATATTACCTGATGATTTATAGTCTGTTGCCATAAATACTTTTACTTTTTGACCTACAGCACTTAATGCTCCAGAAGCATCTGATTGTTTTATTTCAGAATCATTAAAAACTTCTGATCCATTATCTACATGCCCTATTACATAAGCATATCTTTTATGCCAAGATCCACGTCTTTCAGTATATTTAAAAGTTGGATCATCGGTCGGTTTTTTTGCACATTGCGATACAAATCGGAAAAAAGGGTCTTGAGCGATTGCTAATTCAGAAACTCTGTCACCAAAATTAAACTTTCGTCTCAGATCACCAGTATCTGCGTTAGCAGTACTAGTACCAGGTCCATTTGACAGGACATCTACTTCACCAAGTTCCGACAACTGTACGAAATCGTTTAAAGCCATTTTAGGCCTCCTTTTCTATTTTATTCGTAGCTTGACTAACTATTAGCCAAACAAGTTATCTAGTTCCTCATCTACTCCTTTAACAGCATCAAAGATGTCGTTACTAGCATTACTAGTTGTTGGAGCAGAATTTAACCCGCTAGCACTTGCTGGAATGTTCCGAGCATTTTTCATTTGCTCTACCATATCTTTTTTAACATTTTGAGCTACCTTGTTATTAGCGCTGTCTCTGTTAATGATATAATGAATATCTTCCAATGATAGTTTTCTTTTAGAGGCTCTTAATAATAAATCTTCATACTGATCATCTGTCATTTCTGGATGATTAGCTCTAAACTTTTTTTCTTCTGCAAGTCTTTCTTGCTTAAGTTGAGCTTGTTGAGCTTTTTTAGTTTGTACTTGATTTATTTGAGTCATTCTATTTTGAACTAATTTATCAACATGAGCATTTAAAACTTTAGATGAATCTGAATTAGGATCGCCAAGTTCATTAGCGTCAAACTCAAAATCTTCTCCAAGTCCTAACTTGTTTTGTATTGATTGATTAGAACCACCATCTTCTAAATATCCTCTAACATGGTCCACAAGTCCGCCATCCTTTTTCATAGCTTCTATGATGGCAGCGTAAGGTTTAAGGTTCTGCATTTCGCTATGCATTCTTTGAGCTTCGCGACTAGAATCTTGATACCTTTTTTTCCAATCTATTCTTTGAGAGCCAGTCTTGGCTTTGTTATCAGCTTTTTGTACGACCTGGGTTGTCTCGGTAATTGGGTTTACTTGAGATTCTTCTTTAACCATAGAGTTTACATCATTCTCCAATGATTCAAAAAAGTCACCTGAAGAGTCAGCATAAAAATCTGCTGAGTTACTTTCATCTACTTTCATTACTTCTCCTTTTATTTAAAATTTTTGCTTCTAATATAATATATATTACTCATCACCTGCAAGAACATCTTCTTGATTTTGTGATGCAGTCTGTACATTTTGTATTATATTATTAACATTTTGTCTCATTCTTTCTTTTTCATTCTGTAATTGCATTGATAATTGTTGCTGTTTTGTTAAAGAATTATTCTTTGCTTTACCAGCAGCAACTGTAACAGAAGCTTTTTCTTGTTCTTTCTTTTTAGTAATTTCCATTTCAGCTTGCATTACTTTACCTTTGATACCTGCTTGAACAAGTTGTCTTTCAAGAGTTTCTATAGTACCTTCTTTATCTTTTAATACTCCACTTAATTTAGAAAGTTGACCTTGTAATTTAGAGTATAAAGATTTTCTTTTAGCTATCTTATCTTTGTTTCTAATATCTGTTTCTGCTAAAAGAGCTATATCATCAATTACACCTAAGTTTAATAATTGTTTTAATTCTTCTAAATATGCCCATCTATTAACTGGTAATGTTGAGCCAGATAAAATTCTAATATCAAATTTAGCAGTAGCATAATCATTAAATTTACCTATAACATCTCCATAGTCATTATACATAGGTACATTAATTCTAACTTCTTTTTCTTGTTTGATATTATTTGGTTGAACAATTCTAAATACTTTTTCTGCTGTGTATACTGCTTGAGAAAATTGCATCATAACATGTCCAAGTTGTTTTAGTCCTGGTTCAATTGAATTAGTTAACCATTGTTTTATTCTTCTCGTTCCATACTCATCCATAGCAAGCATGCCTCTATATGTTTCTGCTTGTCTTGAAGTATCTCCCATCATAGAACTATATATACCAGCTAAATACTCCATATCTCCTTTACCTTGTTGCACTATATTAAAAAATGCATTAGATAATGGAGCTGGTTGTATCGGTGTAGGAGCTGTAGCACCTGGTCTTACTGGTAATAATGCACCAGGAGCACTTGAGTATTTTTCCCAATAATCAGTATCAACAGATCCTTCTTCATATAAATATCTTAAACTACTACCAAGAGATGCATTATGCACCATTATTTGATGAGCTTTATTTAATTCTCTTTGTTTACCAACTAGTGGAGAAACAGCACTTATAGGGTATGGAGTACCTGTCCATTTATAATGAAATGGTATAATAGGATATTCTGTAATATTAGAAGGTAAATAAATTTCAAATAACGTTTTGTCTCCTACAACTAAAGTATGTTTAATTCTAGGTTGATAAAATTCTACAGCATCTACTATATATTTAGCAAAATCTTCATTCTTTTTCATAACCTCAAATTCTTTTTTGCTAATTATTTTATTTTCTATAATAGATGCTTTACCTATTATTTGGCTCATCAATTCTTTTTCTGCACTAGCTAATTGATTGCTCATCATTTCTTTTGATTTTTTTGTTTCAAGTTCAAATCTTTCAGGTAACATTTTACCTTCTTGAACAGCCATTTGCATTTTTTGTTGTTGTTCTAAAAACTCAACATTTAACTGTTCTTGCAATTTAGTAAGTTTTATTTTTACTTGCTCTCTTGCAATTTTGATTTGTTCTTCATTAGGTGGTACTCTAAAGAATAAATTTATATATAATATATTTTCTTTTTCATACAATTCATAAACTTCAATTAAATCATCATGTTCAGAACTATCAGGATTTAAAGACTCAGAATGATTAATATCTTTATAAGAAAAATCTTTTAACTGAGTTCCATATGATTTTTCAGATAGATCATATTGATTTTGATTGTCTGGACTTGCATTTTTAATTTGAGTTTTATTATCAGGATATAATTCATATAAATGATTTTTAGGTAAAATCTTTCTACACATTATAAATGATGCATCTTTAAATAACATATCTCTAGACTTAGGGTCTACAAATATATCGAATGGTTCAGGTTGTTTTATAACTACCTCACCCATACCATGATCTTGATTCACATCTACAGCAACTTGTAAATAACCTATTGATTTTGTTATAGAATCATTTACTGCATTTGCATATAATGTATTTGCGTCTGAATTATACCATAAATAATCAGCCATATCAGAAAAGATTGCTGCAACATCAGTATCAGAACCATCAGCAGCAACAGCTTGCCATCTTGGAGTATTAGCAGTAGCATAAAAATTTAACATTTCTACTACAGGAGTTATTCTATTTATTGTAAATGTAGGCATGCCTTGTTGCTCTAATAATTCTCTTTCAGTTTCTGTTAACTGATTGTCATTAGAAAAATCATAACCTTTTTGATTTACATATTCCCACTGTACTCTATTATTACTATTAACTTTATTAAATAACTGTTTTACTCTTTCAGCTTTTTTATCTTTTCTTTTGGCCATATTTATATCCTATTAAGTTGTAACTACAATATATTCAACGTCACATGCAGCAGTATCAGCTCTTAATAATATTTGTTCTGCGGTAATTAATGTACCTGCAAAATCTACATCTGAATCATCATTTGCAAAAAAATCATCTGTTGTAAAAAAGAAACTAGAACCAGGTTCTACTTTTACAGCAGCTTCATGTCCAGCTCCTGAATCATATATAATTACTGATATAAAATTAGTGTCATCTAAATTAGTAATTCTAAAATATTTTAAATTCGCACCTACAACACCACCTTTAGCATCTGCTGCTCCAAATGCAGCTATTTCAGTGTTTGCATCATGAACAACATTCATTATTCTTTGATCAACTTGACCACAAGATGCTTTTGTAAATGTATTAGAACCACCATAAGAGACACCATTTAGTGTTATTGACTCACTTACTTTTACTGTAAGTGTAGCTGGCGTTATTTTAGTTGCCATTGTTATCTCCTTTTATGTTATTTACCTTCTTCATAAGTATTATTAAAGTATTTTCTACCAGAAAGTTTTGCACTTCTTTTAGCTTTTGATTTAGCTAATCTACTTTTTCTAAATTGTAATTCTTTAGCAGTAGCTTTACCTTCTTTAGTTTTAGGTCTTTTTTTGCTATCATAAAGCGTGCCTTCTTTTACAGCCTTTTTTTTAGCTTTACCTTTTAAAAATTTTCTTAACTTTTGACCTTCTTTGTCCATTTGCATAACAGATGATTTTTCATCAGCTATCATGTTTCTTTTTAATTTTCCTCTTGCTTTTTTAAGCATACTTTTTTTTCTAGGTCTCCCAACTTTAGAACCATATGTACCTTTGCCTTGTGGCATTTTATTCTCCTTCTTTGTATTTGTTATTTGCTATTTTATATACTTTACCTATTTTTTCAATTTTAGGCCCAGTTTTTTTTCTATAAAAATTGTCCATAGTTTTTTGACTAAATTTTTTACCTGTTTTATAATCTCGATAAGTAACTACTTTACCTTTTTTCTTTTTCATATTTCAGTTCCTTTTCATATTATGCAGTAACCCAACTTCTTGCTTTTGGTTTATGTTTATATATTTTTCCTTTTTCTGATTTAACAGATTGTAATGGATAGGCATACTTGCATGCATAAGCGAGAGCATCAATAGTGTCATCATGGCCCATTCTTGGACCAAATGTGTAAATTTCTCTTTGTAAATCGTACATATCTTTTTTAACAAACACACCTCCTACAGCAAATCTTTGTGCTAATATTGTTTGGATTCTATCTCTTTTACTCATTCTGTTGCCAGGCTTTTCAGCACAGTACTTAACAGTAAAATCATTTCTTCTTCTCATTTCAGCGTTCAATGATTGGAATACAGGTTTACTCATAGTAGTATCTTCTACTGTAAATAAACTTGGTTTATATTTTTTGTTCATATCGAACATATAATCAACTATTCCTTTTTTGTTATCCCCAGGTATTCCAACAACTGGGAGACTACGCATTCTAATATACTCCAAAACGTAAACATTATTATCAGGACAGACAGCGCAAATAATAATAACACTGAAATCACTGTCCCTACGGGTACTATCAGTAGCAGGGTCAACCCCAGCAAAAATGTTGACTGGCTTAATATCTCCATTATCCAAGACGATATATGAAACCCCTGCTTCTTCATCGTATTTATAGTTCCCTTCCCAATGTTTTACATGATCTCTAGTAAATATAGAGTCTGCTTCACTTTGAACTTCCATCATATACTCTTGATAAAACTTTTGTGGTTGTCCAGAATCTGAATAAAACTTTTTCTTTCTATCCATTTCTTTTTGACCAAACCAAGAATCCCATAATGGAGTTCCATCATCTTGTAAAGCCTTATAAGTAATTACTCTCCAGCTAAATTCTTTTGCTTTTCCTTCACCTTCTGCTTTATTATATCCAACAAGGATGTTATTAATAAAAGAATCGTAATGAACAGGTGTGCCATTAATACGCAACCTGCCGCTACCAGGCTCAAGAGCAGGGAATACAACAGCTGTAACCAGATTCGAGATTTTAGCTCTAGATTCAGGCGTAACGGTATTATTTTCATCTTCGAAATCGTCAAGCACGATGAGGTCATATCTTTTGTGTAACTTAGCGCCTCCTCTAATACCTGAAAGGTTTGATTTACTAATGAGTTTACAACCGTTTTTAAGCTCGATGTCATCTTCTGTCCATTTTTTACCTTTAAGGTTACCGAAATAATACGAAACTTTGTCATTAAATTCCAAATGGTATTTTATATAGTCTAAATTTGGTACTGAAATTTTACTTGATGCAGCTACCCAACCATAAAATAAAGGTTCGTTAGAAAATAAAAAATCTTGTAGTATATTACACTTAGTTAAAACAGTTTTACCATGACCTCTAGGTAAAATTACAGCCATTTGTCTTATAGATCTATCAGATATGCTATCTGCTACCTCATAATGAAAAAATGGTGTTTCACTTCTCATAAAATCTTCTGGCAAAAATAATTTACCAAAGGCTATCATATCTTTTTTAGCTAACATTAAAGCTTCTTCTGCTTGACTTACGTTTTGTGTATTTATATTAGCCATATTTAAATTTTATTCCACAACTTTTTAAAAATAACTGCTACAATAACAATAAAAGCTACACTAATAACATCAACTATATGGTTACCACTATCAGATTCTACAGAACCTATAGGTGTTTCTATTTTAAATTGTTTTGTTTTATTCATTTTCTATAGCTTTTGGTCTTTCTGCTTTTAATAATTCTTTTTCTTGAAAACCTTGGAACAATGCACCAGTAACTTGAGTAACTGTTGTTTTGTTTTTGTCTTCTAAATCCATAATATCAGATAATTTAAACAATGCTTTTAATCTAGTTTCATCTTTTTCTGATGACATTGCAATATTATTTATGTTTTCTAATATAGATTTTTCATCTACACCTATTTCTTCTAATATAGGTTTCAATTCTTCTTTCATAGCAGTTGTTATCCTTTTTGTTTTTATAAGTTGTGCTGATTTTTGTTTAGCATAACCAGGATTACTAGTAGGAAATGCTTTCATATATGCTTGTTGAGGGGATAAACCAGAAGTAATATACACAACAAAGAGATGCTCATGCTTACTCAGTACGGTCCGATCTAGAAGAACGTCTGCAGAGTTTTTATTCCCTCCAAAAGAATAAATATTAACTCTGCGCGAAGTGTCCATTTTCGCCCTGGAGGTTACTGGAAAAGTTCCAGTGCACGTGCCAACATATTCCCTAACCTTGTTCCGCCCTTTCGGCACAACCATCTTTCCTTTGCGCAATATTTGTATATAACACCCATCATCAGCTTTTACCCAATCGCCCACATTAGCTGATCTCCAATTAATATATTTAAAATTTTTAGGTAATTCATCTATATCATCATAGACTGTATGTTCAATACCATTTACTTTATAAAATCTCATTCTGGTCTATACTCAGCCCTATTATACCAGCCATCTAAAAATTGTTGTTGTGTGCTATCTTTAGAAACAATAGTGTCATAATATTTTTTTTGCATCATA
>CXWF01002314.1_pt1 | contig 21842 bp, 22 predicted proteins | sample 468421 | NCBI WGS metagenome assembly CXWF01 (sample SAMEA2620812, study PRJEB7988) | marine metagenome | biome: marine biome (ENVO:00000447); feature: surface water layer (ENVO:00002042); material: "saline water (ENVO:00002010), including plankton (ENVO:xxxxxxxx)" | depth 5 m
GTTGATTATCAACGGACGGGACCGTGCAATACTGTTTAGTGGTGACGAAGTATATAGAGACTTTGGTTTTGTATTACAGACTCCAAGTTGTGACCCGTTAGACGTAGCCACTAAGTATCAAAACAATAAAGTATTAAGTGGTGGTGCTGCTGTTGCTTATAATAAAGTTTCTCAGTATGGTTTAGGCGATGTAACGGAAAATGTACAGTACACGTACAACTACAAAATGACTATGATTTCTGACTTGGGTGCAGAGTCTCCATTAAGTGCTGCACAAAGTGTGTCATGGTCGATTCCAAATGCGCAAAACAAACGATACGGTGTTGCGCTTGACTTGCCAATAGGGCAAGAAGGTGTAGTGGCAAGGCGCATTTACCGAACTAAGGAGATAGCAACTAACGGTGAACTGTACTACTTTGTTTCACAACTCGACGAGAACTCAAGTCGATTTTACATCGATGCTATGCCAGACAGATTTTTAGTAGACCAGGCTCCATCGTTTACAGCAAGTACACCTATTACTACAGATTGGAAATATGGTGAAGTTTGGGACAATCGACTTTGGTTGGCAGCAGGTAGCCGTATAATATATTCTAATAAAGGTATTTTTGAGCAGTTTGGAGCGTTGGCATACTTTGATTTGGGCAACCAAACTGGTGGTGATATAACACAGTTAGTAGCATTTTATAATAATTTAATTGTATTCCGTGAAAGTGCTATAAATATTATAAGTTTTGATACAGATAGTTATAACATTAGCACTATTACTAACACGCTTGGCACAGTAGCCAGCAACGCTGTTGTAGTGATACCTCAGTTAGGTGTTGTCTTTATTAATGAACAAGGCGTGTGGATGCTGTCAGGCGGCTTGAATGGAGGCGCATCGATAAGCATGCAAAAGATTAGTCAGCCTATAGACAAACTGTTGCGTAGAGTTAATCGTTCAATGATGCATAAGGCTATAGCAGCATATTCTTACAGAGAAAAAGAAGTATGGCTGCACCTCCCAACTGACGATTCTACTACACCAGATTTTGGATACGTGTTGCATTTAACACCTCAAGCCCCTATGTGGTCTATTCGTACAGACTTAGAAAATCCATCTAATAGTTATTGGTCTGCTATGGCCACAACTGTTAATGGCTATTTTTTATTAGGGAACGACCCAAACTGGACACCTGCATTAAATGCAGAAACAAATAAGTTTGGTCCACTTCAAGTTATGTCTTCCAGTTCGCATTGGGGACAAGCAGGTCAAATCACTGCATTTGGTGATAACGTAACATTAACTATTACTAATACAACGCACAATGGTCACCAATGGGAAAGTGCCTGGTACAACTCAAACGAAAATAGTGTCAAAGTACGATACTTTAGTGTTGAACTTCGCATTATGTCATATGGGGACAATGGGTTTGACTTCTTTTATGGAATTGACTACTCGTACACAGAGAGCACTACCTCGACTCAAAAGCAGGCAAAGAGTGAAACGGTGTACACTATTAATGAAGATGCTGTGTTTGGTCCTGCTGACTTGTCTGTAACCAAAGTGCCATTTACAGTTAACTCTAGTAAGATAGCAGAAGGCAGATTGATTACATTGCGGTATGATGTCAATACACAGTTGTGCGACCAGTTTAAGTTTGGTATACGAACTACTAACTCTCAACAGTGGCATTTGTTGTCTTTTAACATCTTGTCAGATTCAGTTGCCATGCCAGCACTTAACCAGTCTACACAGGTGTCACGATGAAAGTATTTACACAAGTAGGACAAAAAGACCTTGACCAAGTAAAACCTGAGAACATCAACGACAATACACGTATGGTCGTAGGTGAGTACAATGGTAAACTAGATGGTCAAAACTTTCCAGTGGCTACTATAGACAAACTTAAAATGGCACCACCAACACTAACATCGCAAAGCACTGCTAAACTGTATGGTTTTAAACATATAGGGCAAACACAAGACCATCACTTTGTTCGCAGATGGAATACGTATGAGGGTAGTGTAAACATACATTACCCATTGGTTTCTTTTGATTTACAAGCAGAAAGTTGGTCAAGTGGTTGGAATGATTTGGTTGACATTCATGCAGATTATGCAGGATTGATTCTAGAATTTGACGCTAAAAGTGGAAGTTTAAATGGATGTTTTGATATAAATTTTAGACATGGTATTGACGTTATTACAAACAGTGGTGGGTCAGATGTGGCGTGGTCAAAAGACTGGTGGTCTAGATGGGGCTTGTTTTGCAATGATATATTGATAGCCGAAACAGGTCGTGTATATCCTAGGCTTGCAAATTTAAGTGTGCCTTACAAAATTTTTGTCGGCTCACAACCAGTGAGACTGCAACTAAAATGGCAGACTATTACAACCAATCCCAAAGATGAACTTGGTGTAGATACACATCCTGTTTCAGTAATGGAAATATATGGTGCGTCGATTTGGGCATGTAACACTAAGAGGTAAAGATGGGAAGAATAACAAATCAATACTTTGAAGAAGGTCAAGCACCCACGGCGCCACAACTTAATGCGGTGTATGATAGTGTTGTTGCTAGTAATGTACAAAATGTAAATTTAGACACAGAGTGGGCGCAGCGAAAGCATTTTAGTAGTACAAACTCTATTACAAACTTATATACATTTGATTACGATGGCACTGCTAATTGGAACACTACAAGCACAGCGTTTACCACTATAGAAAATGTAGCTGGTACACCAAGTAAGGTTTTGCCTAACTACAGTTCACATAGCAATGTTGTAGTAAGAGTCCACGCAAGTGGATTGATTGCAGTAACTGCTTTGAATACAAATGACGGGGATGGTAGTTTTGCACAAATAAACCACAACACGTACGCATTTCGTTTACTTATGTCTTTAAATAGTAGTGCGTCTACTGTAGACATTGCAAACTGTACATATAGTTTTACACCCAAAGGTGGTTATACAACTAGACCTACAGGTACGACACTCAACATGAATTTTGTTACCTTTGCATTTAGTGCTTTGTATTCTTTACCTGCCAACAATGTAATAGATTCAATTGAACTACAAGCATGTGTTGGATTGGCAAATAATTCAATAAACATTCGGCACAATCACATACAAGTTATTGTAGTGGAGAACTAATGGCTTTTGTTAAACCTTTTACATATGTAAATGGTGCTGTACTATCAGCCACCAACCACGCATCCAATGAAGATGCACTGAGGGAATATGTCAACCAAGAAATCATTGCTGCTGACGTATCTGTGGATACCTTTGTTGGAGAGAGTATTGCTACCCCTCGTTTTATTACTTCTGTACAAACTGGTGACTTTGTTTCTAAGACTATACAAGGTGTATCAAAAATACGACTACCACAAGAATATGCGTGGTTCACCTCGACCACTAAGAGCGACAATCAAACAAGTAATAACATTAAAGATTTTCAGTCGTTAAACAACACTGGGGCAGAAGTTGTAATTACAAAGGACAATACAAAGGTTATGGTGACCTTCTATGCCAAAGCATTTGGACAACTAAACAGCACAGTAACTCGTGGACCCGGTAATGGAAAATGGGACAATAAGTTTTTGTTACAGTATGAAAAATCCGGTTTGGTAACACAGTATGAAGGCAGTAGGTCCTATGTGTGGGAAGACTATACAGGTTTAAGTGGTGCGGGCATTGTTGACCCAGGTGCAGAAGGTACAGCATGTGGACATCGCAGCATAATGATGACACGTATGTTAACATTAGATGCAGGAAGATATAAGTTTTCAGTGGCAGTCAATGCCAAAGTTGAGAAGGGCAACATTAACTGTCAGTCTTTTACAATAGAAACATTTCATGTGTAGGTGAACTATGGACCCATTAACTATGTCATTGCTTGCTGGTGCAGGTACAGCTATTGGAGCATTGCCAGACATTATTCCTAGCAAGTACGAACGAGACCAAAAAAAACGACTTCGTGAAATGCAGCGCAAACAAGAGATGGGTGCACTTGGCTTGACAGAGCAACAGCGGTCTGCTATCGAAAGTCAAATGCGTGGTGCTCGTCAACAAGCACAACAATACGCTGATGCAGAACGAGCAAGGCTTACACAGCCAACAGCACAGCCACAAATGGCATTGCTAGGTCAACAAATGCAGGATGAAAGCAGGCAGCGTCTAGAAGCGGATTTGGCTTCACAGATACTCAATATGGATTTGCAACGTCAAGCACAACAAGAACAAGAAATTAAAGACCTTGAAGCAGCGCAAGCCCAATATCGCAGAGCAAGAGCAGAAGGATTAACAGCTCCTTTTCAAGCAGGTGCTGAAGCGTATGTTGGACAAATGGGGCTAGAGCGAATGATAAGCGGAATGCCGCCAGAGCAACAACAAAAGGCTTTAGAATTAATGTTTTTGAAACAACTAGGACAAAGAGCAAACAGTTTTGGTCAAAGTTTGTATCAAGGTGTTCAAAATGCTTTTGCTTCTAACCCTTTTGCTTCAGACGCTGATGAAATTTCTTTACGTCAAGCAATGTCAATGAAAAAACCAATTAAAATAAAAAGACCGATTGAATCATACAGTTACGATGAAATGCGTGAAATGGGTATGAGCGATGATGAAATACAATCTCTTTTTGAAGGCGTAGAAATCCCAACATTAGGTGTAAAAGCATCTGATGTAGCAAACTCAACTTTTGGAATGTATTAGGAGATTGACATGGCTATTCAACAAGTAGGTGGACAAGGCGTATACGTTATTACTGGTAGTGGTCGTGACCCTAGAAGGGCTAGTAATGGTGAGTCATGGGCTGACTTAGTTACAAAACAAAAATACATGTTGTACAAATCGGCATATGACCAAGCAATGCGTGAATATGAATCTGGGCTTATTAGTGCCAAACAGCGTAATCGACGTATAGAAAATATGCGTGATGAAATTTTGCGTGAAAGAAGAGACATATCAAAAGCAGAAGACCAACTGCGTCGTCAAATGTTGCGTGGAGAAGAAAGACGAGAAGAAATTGAGTATAAACAAAAAGCTGCAGGTTCTAGACAACGTTCATCAACATCAGGGCAAAAAGGCGTTAAACAAGAAATACCAACAAAAAGAACATATTTAAGTGAACTTGATTCTCGCATTTCTAAACTTTCTACTGACAACGCTCGATTAGAAGGTGCAAACGAATCACTTGAGCCTAAAATAACAAAAGGCAGAATTAAATACGAATCTGACAGTGATTTATTTGGGTTTATCCTTGACCCAACTACAAATTCTGAAATTACTTACCAAACTAATGCAGAAACTATAAAAGAAAACAACAAAACTATACAAAAATTAAGAGAAGATATATCAAAATTAAAAGGGTACAAAACTAAAGAAATGTTTGAAGAATGGTATAGAGCAAACGAATTGCCTACTATTACATTTACTGAAGGTCAACCAGGTACAACAAGCAGTAGCAAATCAGGATATGCAGGGCCAATAGGAAGTGTGGATTACACAGAAGTGCAAGATGAGTTAGCAGCAAGAAAAAAAGCCTTAGATTTAGAACTTGATGCCTTAGAAAAAGATAAAATAGACGAAAGCCCTGTTGATGTTTTGCAAAGAACAAGCGAAATTAGCAAAGAAAGATATGGTCTTGGGCAGCCAAGACGCAAATTATTTGGCAGACGTGCTGAAATGGAAGCTTTGGGTATGGAGCCAGAAGAACAACCTCAAGCCGAAAATGTAGACACGGTGGCAGAAGAAATTAAAAAAGGCAGAGTCTTAGATACTCCTGTTTCTGCACCTACAGCCCAAAAATATATAGTACAAAAAGGTGATACTTTAGGTACTATTGCACAAAAATATTATGGTGATGCTCAACGTTATAAAGACATAGCAAAAGCAAGTGGTATTCAAGACCCTAATCGTATTAGTGTTGGTCAACAGTTATTAATACCACAAGATTCATTTACAGAAGAATCTGATTTACAACCAAGCGTAGTACAAAACGTTACAGATGATTTTGAGTTTGAGTTTCAACCAAGCGTAGTACAAAACGTTACAGATGAAGCAATGCGGCCTATGGCTGAGGACGTTTTAGAAGAGCAAGCAATAGAACCTATACAACCAAAGCCAGCACAAACTGAAATTGGTGATGCGTTACGTCAAATGGTACTTGACAAAGAAGCAAAAAAAGAAATGATGGAAAATCAACAGTTGCCAGAAAGCACTCCACCATCACTTATGCCATCACCAACACCAGCATTAACTGATGCTATATCTCGTCAACCGTCGCCAAATATACGTCGATTAGGAAAAATGGCTTCTTATAAAGAAGCGATGGCAGAAGCAAGTGCATATGTGCCAATGGACCCTATTACACAACAGTTTGAAGAAGTGAAGAATTTAAGTGTAAAAGAAAAACAGGCTACAGCGTTGCACCTTCTTGCTCAAGCAAAAGAAGCCTATGGTGTATCTAGTAAAGAGTTTCAAAAAACAAAGCAACGTATACTTGAAACATTAGCCAAAACAATTGACCCTAAAAAAGCACGTAATATGAAGCGTGTGAAAACTCTTCAAAATAACAAACCAGGACAGTATCACACATTGGGAGATAGTATTAAAGGATTGCAACCAGACACTAAACAACTTGTGCTTGCCTTGTTTCCAATAGCAAATGACATAAAACCCAATAAAATAGAAGGTTTGTACAACAATGCACAACAACAAATTAAGTTAAGCATATCGAATCCAATACAGAAAAGAAAGGCTTTGGATATGTTAGATTTGATGTATTTAGCGGTGATAGAAGACAATCGGTGATGTATGAAGAATCTGACAAAAAACGAAATCGAAGTTTTATTCAATGTGTCACTAACGGACCCTCAATATGAACTAATGTCTAGGTCAGCAGATTTTCAAAACCTTGCGATTGATGCTTTGACTAAAATAGAAGAGAGTGCAATTAAAAGCCCAGAAGAAAAGCAAGCCGCAATAGACCGTATGTTTACAGAAATGGGTCAAGGCATGCGGCAAAACTGGGGAACTTTTGAAACCCGTCAGCAACCATTATCTGTTGTTCCGTTTGAAACAAAAACTGCGTATGGAAAGTTTGAACCTTTAGTTGCTTCATTGTTTCCTCAACAAACCATTGGTATGTCTAGAGCAAAAGTAGAAAAACCTGCACTTTTTTCTACTAAAGCAGTACTTTATGGTAATTTAGAAAAACATTATCAATCACTACCAGAGGCAGACCGCAAAGCAAATGTAGAAGCAGGACTTCTTTTATATTCTGACATAAAAAAACAGAATCCACATTTTAGTGACGAGCAAGTATATGAAGAAGTTATAGCAACTATAAATAGTTTGCTAGATGTGTCTGTAATACCACAAGAGGTAGTTGACCCTCGAATGAAATCAAAGGTTACGCCTGATGCTTCTACAGCCGAACTTTTAAGTGATGCGTATCAATACCAAAAAACAGGTGGGGAAGCTTTACCAAACTTTAGTAAAAAACAATATGAGTTGTTAAAAAATCAACAGAACTTAAAATATAGACCTGAAATTAATAAACAATTAATGAGCATACAAAGTCCAGGTAACGTGGCTCAATCATTTCCAAAATCAGAATTGTTTCAATTAAGCGAAGGTGATTATTTATATGTACCAACAGAGGTTCTTACTTATCTAAAAGACCATCCCACAGGTGGTGTTGTATACTCTCCCGAAATAGATACACGTTTGCTAGAATTAATAAAAAGTGGAGATTATAAAGATGGTGGAACTGTTGACCTAAATAACAATAAAAGTGCCAGAGAAGCACTAGCGGCAGTAAGAGCCTATAAAAAACTAGGCGACCCCGATTGGCGAACGGATTTACAAAAACGGCAACAAGTTTTATCACACTTAGATACTTATACAATTGAAGGCATACTTAATGATAAAGTGCCAACTGGGGGTTTGACAGAAACAACAACTGGATGGCTTTTACGTTCTGCAATGTCACCATTTAATGTTGTTGCAGCGGTTGGTACAGAGGCGATAGAAGCAGCAGGTGGTGCTGCTGCTGGCGTTGTAGCAGAAGGTTTGGAGGCAGCAGGTGTAATCCCTGAACTAGAAGAAGGCACATCATATTTTGACCCATTGGCGAAATCAAGATTAAGAGAAATTGAAAGACCACAAGCATATAGTGGATATGGTATTGTTGGTGCTATTGCTGACAACATTGCAAGAAACAAAGGGTTTGTTGGTGAAGGGTTAGCACTGTCTAATCAGTTAAACATGGAAGGGCTTGCTAAGTATGCTACTGTCGGAGGGTATTTTGTATTTGATATATTAGACCCATCTATTGACATTGCGTCTGGAACAGCAAAAGGGTACAAGGCTTGGTCACAAAGTCAACAATTACACAAGGCTATGTATGGAGCAAAAAACGTTAAAGAAGCCAAAAAGGCTTTTTCAAACGCCTTTTTAGGTGAAATAGATAACAGTTTATTGTTAGGTGCTACACGTGTTGTTGGAAAACGGTTTGGTGTTGATATACCTGATTTAGGGCGTGGTGATGTATTGTTGTCAATGGGAGATAATGTAGGAAGAACTTTACATTATAACCATCTTAAAAAACATGGTGATGACTTAGATGATTTTTTTGATAATGCAACTGTTTTAGAAATTGAAAACAGAGGTAATCCAAATGATTTTTATAACGTTATACGAGCCAACGATAAAGCCAAACGATTGTTAGAAGAGTATGAAGACACATATGAAGCTTTAAATACCTTGCTTATTCAAGAGTCTACTCAAGTAACACCTGTTGCACTAAAACGTAGTTACCCAAAATTAAATCAAAAAGTACTTAACAAGGTTAAGGATTTAGGTGACGGTGACGCACAAAAAGCACTATCTAAAATATATGGTCGTAACTTAATGTTTGAGGTAGCACCAGATATAAAAATGCTAGACAACGTTCAATGGGTAACTCCAAAGACATTAGTGCACAAAAACTTTGTAGATGACGTTTTGGCAGTTGCTGTTAAAAGTGACATGGGTGAAGCTCTTGGTAAAGTATTAAAGTACAATCCAAATCCTGAAGATTTAACTATTGCAGTAAGACCTTCAAGGTCGCCTGGGTTTAATGTTTTTGACCAAAACGTTTTTAGAACACCACAACAAACACTGCCAGCATTTAATTTGCATCGTTTGTCTGGTGAAGAAATAACTGCTTTAAAACGTGTGCTAGATGATGTTGATTTGCCATTTACTTATAAGAATCAAGTTAAAAAAAATATTGATGACAAGATTTTATTTCAAGATGATTATAATAGAATCCATCATGCAATTATCGACAAGGTAGCAGAGTTAGAGCCGCAAACCTTAACTATTGAAAATGTAAATCAACTTAATGTTGAGCAGCGCAGTAGGCTATTAGAGGCAGAGGGAACGGTTTATCGGTCTACTATTGGTGCGTCAGATTTTACAAAAAGACTTGCTAGAACAAATTTTGGGCGGCGCATAACTAAGTATTTTGCTGAAAAAGGTTGGATTCAACAAGAAAGTTTAGAAAACTATTTGAATACTCCAATTGTTAGAAGTGAAGCAAATATGCCTACACAACAGCAACGGTTTATGCAACAAATGAATGCAGAGCGTGGAACTCTTAATGTACGTACAGAGCAACTGTACCGTGATATGATGAAAAACAAAGGCAATATACTAAGCCGATACGACTATACTTTAACGGATGTATCTGAAATTGATAGTGTTAGTGCTTTAGGATTAATGATAGTTGGAGAAAAGACAGACCTTAATGGTGTAATACAACAACAAGTTAATTTAGAAGAAACTATTAAGTGGATGATAAACAATATTTTTGTTTTAAAAAATGAAAAGGTACCAGCCAGATACAGTTTAGAAGACCACTTAAGTGGTGCAAGCAATGCTTACAAATCAGGTATATTTAATAGCCATGGTAAAATGTATATACAACAACAGGCTAGACAAGTTGCTAAATTATCCCAATCAAATCCTCAAGCGTATTGGTCATATATGAGCGACTTAATTGATGATATAAATATGGCTATACAGAATCCAAACTCTCGTAACAGAACAGTTTTTCTTACAGATTCTAAGGGCGTTGAACGTAAAATTAGTGGACCAATAGTTAATCCAAATAAAAATATGAGGACTGTTCCGTCTGTTGATATGGATAACATGGAAAATTTTCATGCAACGGTTATGTTGTCTTCATATCTTATTGCAGAAAACAATCGTATTAGTGCAAAAGCGTTGAATGATGTTTTGCAGTTTGAATTGCCAGAAGCGGCAGTATCAAACATTTTGCCTAACATGAATGTTACTCAAAACATGTTTCAAAACAGTGTAAGAGAAGCAATAAAAATATTGTACTTTCCTACAACGGATTCCGATACATATCTAAAACTTTCAGAGTTAGTACAGTTACAAAAGCAACTGGAAATAGTCAACAAAACGCATCCAAACGTAAACGTTCAGAAGTTAGACCAATCTATATTGCGTGAAGTTAAAGCAGAAGCAAAACTGTATGATAGTACAATACAAAACGAATTGCGTACAGCAAAACGTTATTACAGAGAAAATACACGGCGACAAATTAAAGAACGAAGAGACTTTTTAAGGGAAGAATATAAAAAACGTAAACAAACACTTGTGGAAGAAACAGAAAATATATATAGAAGAAAGTCCATGAAAATAGAAGAAGAGCAAGCAGGAGAAATCTCTACGTTAACTAAAGAAGAAAAAACTAACAAAGACCTTTTGCGCTTGCGAAAGATAAGAGACAGTCAAATAAAGGCAACAAAAAAACGATTAAAATCAGGTGATGATTTAGATGAATCTATACGTAAAATACGTGCTAAGTTTCGTTTAGAAGAACAAAAATTAAAAGATAAACTTGGTGATGGCTATACAAAAAGTCAAAAACTAAAAGACATTGAAAAAAAATACCAAGAAAGACTTTCAGATTTAGAAGCCGACCTTAGAAAAACTTTAAAAGAAACCAATGAAGAAGTGCAAAAGGCGTATGTTGAAAAAGGCAACAAAGAACTTGAGGAATTAAAACAGGCTCTATATGAAAAACAAGAAAAAGAACTAGACGAAATTTTATCGGCATCACTTGATGAAAACCAATTAAAAATGCTTGAGATACAACTTTCGATGTTGCGTTCTCCACAAGAAAAAATTGAGTATATGAAAAGAATGACTGACACGTATGACCCAGTGTTTGATGATATACTTGAGGCTTTAGAAAAGCAAGCGTTGGGTCCTGACGAATTAGACACAATTGTGCAAGCAGTTAAAAGTCATGCTGAAGTCGTAATGCGCAACAACAACATAAGTTATAGTTTGAGCAAAGGTTCGGTCGATGACTTAGAAGAAATGTTAGACACGATATTTCGTGGTGATGGTGGTATGGCTAGGGCTATGTTTGGTGAAGAAGATTATCTTTACATGAAAAACAAGCTTATAAACAATCCAAGACAAAAAGTTAGAAAAAACATTATTCAAGCCATGCGAGGTGAAAACGGACGCTTGTTGCCTTTTATTAACAAAGCCTTAGATTTTATGAATCAATCTTTTTATACTGCAATTTTGGGTTATAGCCCTGCTTCGCATGGTAGAAATATATTGTCAGGTCCTAACATTATATATCAAACTACTGGGGTTATGTTTACGCCTGAACTAGCAACTAAAGGTTGGAAAGTTGTACGTGACGGTAGCAATATAGGTTCCAAGGGGTATCTAGACATTGCCGTTAAAACTCCAGATGGTCGAGTGTATACCTATGGAGATATTTATGAAGGAATACAAAAGGTAGGTGTTCGAAATCAGTTCTCATACATTCAATCTAAGGGTGGTAAAGAGAACATGTTTTTAAAAGAAATTCAAGGGAGGTACGAAGGCAATCCTCCATCTGGTTTAGTAAACACAGTTCGTAAGGCATCAGAGTTGGCACTAGCAGCACAGACTAAAGAAGATTTTGTATTTAGAAGTGCTGCAGCAATAAAGGCTTTACAAGAAGGGCGTTCTTTTAATGAAGCAATGCAAGTTGCTAGGCGTTCTATGTTTGACTATTCAGACGTTCCTGAATCAGTACAACGATATATGAACGCTATATTTGTATTTAGTTCATTTACAGTTCAATCTGCAAAAGAAATCTTTTATGCATTGCAAGATGTTAACAAACTAAAAAGAGTAGCTAAGGCTTTGGAATTAAGGAAAAATGCTAATACGTTTTACGAATCTTTTAATGATGAACAACCGTTGCCATATGATATGTATTACCCGATATATGCCCAAGGTCGTTTAACTTATCCAGTTGGTACATACCAAGACAAAGAAACCTTTCTTATGGGTTATAACTCACCAGCCATTGAGTCTTTAAATCAACTAACAGGTATTGCCGCATCAATGTTTCCTCCTGTTAAAGCGACAGACATTGACCCGTTTTTACCTGCAATACAACTATTAAATCCACTTATAAAAGAGGTTGTATTGCCCAAGTCTATGGATAAATACACGCCTACTAATACAATGCCAGAGTTACTTTTCTACCTAGAGTTAGCAGGTTACAACACTCCTTCTGAAATAGCAACAAAACTAGAAGAAATGTGTGGCGGTAAAGTAACACCTGTGGCTGCTAAAAAAGGAAGTAAAGGTTCTAGAAATGGATATAGGTATCCATTGTCAGAAGAACAACAATTTCGGTTGTATCACCGTTCTTTGTATATGGTTTTTAACAACCTTGGATATGTTCCTAGATTAAGGTCTATTGCTAGATTAGTCTCACCTGAAGGCTCTACTTATGGTGGTGATACTAATCCTTTGTTAATTTTAGGTACAATAACTGGTGCATATACTTTTTCACAAGTTGACACAGCAGACAAACAACAATTAGAAGCACTGAAGCGTAGAGAGGCTTATCTACGTGCTATAATCAACGGCGAAGAAGGCATGTCAGATGCTGCTATTTATCGTGACCAAGAACTACTTTATCAACCTTCGGAGGAAGAATGAACATTAGACACAACGACCATCCAAGTATCAATGATACTAACGTAGCATCAGTAGACCAGAACTTTGCATCTACTAAGTATCACAAACACACATTAGTAATCCCAGAACAGATTGACACATCGGGTAAATTTCTCGGACGTATTGAATCAATCATAGTACGTTGTACAGGTTTAGGAGGTAGCAATACCAGTCTTACAGTTAAAGGAACTTGGGATGCTGCTGGTGACCACGTATGGTTTCCAGACACAGCAGGTACGATTGCTTTAGGTGTAACTACAACAACATCAGGTAGTGCAGCATATGAGTTTAAACTTCCAGTTCAATCTTATTTTGACAACCCAGATGTATACCTGTTCTTTAAGATAAATGGTTCTGGCAGCATTACGATTGACTACTCGCAGATTGTTTGGAGTGAATAATGCCAGTTGCCAGTCCATTTGAAACGGCTGGTGGTGGTGAAGTCAACCTTGAGTATGAAGATATCTCGGCACAGACGGACGGCTCCACCCAAAGTTTCACAGTAAGCAGTGACTACAAATCGGGTTCGTTGCAGGTATATTGGAATGGACTACTCCAACTGTTTACGGACATCGGGGAGTTGTCTGTTACTAATTTTACAACTACATTTATACCGGCAAGTGATGACTCACTAGTCGTAATATATATTTTGAAATAGGAGCCAATCATGGCAGTACAAATCGCCAAAGAGCAGATTAAAAACAATGCAGTTGATTCAACCAAACTGGATGGGTCATCAAACTATTCTTTTTCCAGTCAGATTCGTTACACGGGTTCTGATACAAACACACAAGCACTGGCAACACGTGGATACGTAGATTCAGTTGCTGCCGGTCTTGACCCCAAAGATTCATGTAAAGTTGCTACGACAGCAAACATTACGTTGAGTGGTACACAAACGATTGACGGTGTATCTGTTTCTGCGGGGGACAGAATTTTGGTCAAGGCTCAAAGCAGTAGCCAGGCTAACGGTATTTACATTTGCGCCGCAGGTGCATGGGCACGTTCAACAGACATGGCAACTGGTAGTAATGCTGCTGGTGCTTCTATGTTCATTGAACAAGGTACTGTCAATGGAGAGATGGGATTTGTTTGTACATCAAACAAAGGTTCTGACGTTGTTGGTACAAATGACTTGACGTTCAGTCAGTACACAGGTGCTTCTAACATTACCGCAGGAGCAGCATTAAGCAAAACTGGTGACCAACTTGATGTAGAGGTAGATGATTCTTCTATCGAGATTTCATCTGATGCTTTACGTGTCAAGGCTTCGGGTATTACCGATTCCATGTTAGCTGGGTCCATTTCGAATTCAAAATTGTCTAACTCTGCTATCAGTGGTGTTGCTCTTGGTGGAACTTTAAATGCATTAAGTCCTTCTGCAACAGGTGGTTTGAGTTTCAGTGCAAACTACAACGGAAGTGCTGCTGTATCTGCTTCTATTAACTTAGATGGTTCCAGTTTAAGCGTTGGCGCAAGCGGACTTAAGGTTGGCACTGGTGGTATCTCTACTTTAATGTTAGCAGACGATGCTGTTACTGCAGCAAAGATTGCAGATGGTATTGTTGGCACGGTTGCTATTGCTGATTCTGCAATAACAAGTGGTAAGATTGCAGACAATGCTGTAATTACAGCAAAGATTGCTGACTCCTCAGTAACAACTGCAAAACTAGCAGGGTCTATTACTGCTGACAAACTAACGTTGGGACACGGTGTAGAAAACAGTAGTGGAAGTTTAACTATTTCCCTAAATGGTACAACTTTAGAAGTTGGTGCAGGTGGTCTTAAAGTTAAAGACGCTAACATTGGTGCTGCACAATTAGCATCAAATGCTGTTACTGCAGCAAAGATTGCTTCTAATGCAGTTGAGACTGCTAAGATTGCTGACGATGCTGTTACTGCAGCAAAGATTGCTGCTGGTGCAGTTGACGCTACTGCCTTGGGTAGCAATGCTGTAACTACAGCAAAAATTTCTGATGCAAATGTAACTGCTGCCAAGTTGAACTTTATGGCATCGTACGAAACATTGTCTGCTGGTGATGGTAGCACTACTACATTCGATGCTTCTGCTGCTGCTGACGCTACTATGCTTGGTGGTGCCATTGTATTCCGAAACGGTTTGGCAATGGGTCTTGTTGAATCTTCACCTTCTGGACAGGACCAGTATACATTGTCTGCTACTGGTGGTAGTGGCTCGACATTACGTGTGACTTTTGGTACAGCCCCCAACTCAGGCGACCAAATTTCTGTAATGTATTTCTCATTGTAAGTTGTTAAATGTTAGAGGTACTCTTTAAGGGTACCTCTTTTACCATTGGAGGTAGTATGGAAGGCGAAGTGTTGCAACTGTTAATGAGTGGTGGTGCCAATGTAGCATTCGCTATTTTTCTATACTCACAAAACAAGGACCTTCAACGTCGTGCTGACGAGCGTGAAGCCAAAGCAGAAGTTAAAGAGCAAGAGTTGCGTGCCAGATACGACAGTGTAATCAAAGACATGCAAGAAAAAGAAGAGACAATACGCGAAACCATCGTGCAGGAAATGGCTGACCTGGACAAACGTATGTCATTATTAGAGCAAAGTGTATCAACATTGAGTACAATGATTAGTGAGATAAAAGCATCATTAATCAGGGTGGACAATGCCAGTTAAAAAGAAACGGACTCCAGCACGTGGTAAAAGATTCGTCAAGGTTGTTAAGAATAAGAAGACTGGTCGCACGAAACGTGTGTCCTATGGGCAGGCAGGCAAGTCGAAGAGTGGCACGGATCGTATACAGCCAGGGACAAAGAAAGGAGACTCCTATTGCGCACGCAGTGCAGGAATCAAGAAACGATTGTCTCCAAAGAAACGCAACGACCCGAATACCCCCAACAACCTATCACGTAAAAAATGGAAATGTCGCGGTAAAAAAAGTATGCGTTAGCGTGTATCTTCAGGTATACTTATACGTATAAATAAACCCAGTTAAAGGAAATAACCATGAATCAAGATTTACTAGCTCTAACGCCTGAACTGGTGTTGTTTGTCAAAAAACTTGTTATGCATAGCCGTGGCGGTTTGACTAAAGATGAACGACAAGAGTTGGCGGCTGACCTTATCCAGTTGTTATACAAGGTTCTAAAAGAACTCGTTGACGTAGACGAGCAGTCCTAAGTTTCTGACACCAAACTTACTTCTGGAGTTCAGGTCTAGCCAGCATCTGAACTCCTTTTGTATTTTTTACGCCACCTGGTTTCAACCATCTTCATCTCATCTAGTGATGTGATAGCCTCAAACATAAGTTGTGTTGGGCTTCGGTTTTCTTTGTTGGCAATAACAGTTACCAATACGATTAGATTGCTCATCCGTGGTTCGTACGCACCAGTTAGGTATTTGTTAATGGTGTTAACATGTAGCCCTGCTCTATCAGCCATGTATGTTGTGCTAATCGAGTTACGGTGCATGGCTTTATTCAGCCAAATGCCAAATCCCTTAATCATCACCACCACCAATAGAATAGGGTAGGGAACCACCCCTACCCAAACCTACCATGCACGGAGCATGTAAAATACTATAACTCATTTTTCTGACTCTATCAAGACACTGAAGTGTAAAAATGCCTGTTCCCAATCTTCAGGGTACAAATACACACACATGCGCATTAAAAGAACAACACTAGGCACTTGTTTTCCTTGCAGCCATTTTGCTATAGTGTCACGGTGACATCCAATAGCCGAAGCAAGTTCGGATTTGTTTACGGTTGATAAAGTTTCCTTTAGTTGTGTTGCAAACATGATACCTCCAATAGTCCACTGTTGGCTATTTGTTTTCCAATCCACTCTGCGCACTGTGGGACGACTGCGTTTCCGAGTGCTCTAAGTCTGTCCACCCGATTGGGAATCCCATCATCTCTTCGACAAACTGGGGATTGAGTTGGAAATCCTTGCCAGTACGCCTTGCTTGTGCTTCCAGACATCTGCTTGCTTGGCTGTTGCCCTTCAGTCTGTACTTGTGTTCGTGTGCTGATGGTGTTGGCAAAAGCGAGTTCGTTGCGAAGATAGTATCCAATGGTGCTGGGGTAAGCGACTGCAAACCATCGCTTTCGCAAGTGGGGTGCTCCACATTGTGCAGCTGATATAATCGTCCACTCGCAGTCATACCCGATTGCGGTAAGGCTTCCAACAACGTCGGGTCCGCCCACTCGAAGGATGTTTGCGACGTTTTCCAACACCAAGATTGGCTGTCGTCCGATTGACTGAAACTCGCTAACAAGCCGGTGGACGTTCCACCATAGACCAGACTTTTCCTCATCTTCTAACCCCTTCATTTTACCAGCAATACTAATCGATTGGCACGGAAACCCTGCGCATAGTATGTCTACTGGCTCTAGGTTGTGTGCACCTACTGTACGTACATCATCATAGATAGGTACGCTCCAATGTTTACGTAAGACTTTTTGGCAATAGGCGTTTTGTTCCACCTGCCATACAGTATGGAGGTTGGGGATGGAACGTACCAACCCCATTTCTAGACCTCCAATGCCACTAAAAAGACTACCTAGTTTCATTTCATCGGTGCTGTTTCAAATAGTTTTTGCAGGTATGACATAGTACTACGTGAGACTTTGTACTTATCTCGCAACTTCTTAGGGTCATTACCTCTGGCAACCCAATGGCAGACCTCCTCATAGTTGGGGAGTTTTTCACTGAACCATGGCTTGTCATCGTCATCGTACTTGGATGGTGAACGGTTCCCTTGCATACTGTCTACGGCTTTGTTGCCATCGTCATCTTCATCTGTGATGATGTCTAGCAGTGCAGCCACAGCATAGCGTTTTGCATAAGTGATAGCAGAGCCAAGTGCCTGCATATCATTGCGTTGTACAATGAGGTTGTAGGTACTGGAGATGGACTGTCCAGTCTCTGCATGAATGAGTGATGACGTCATCGTGTTGTTCTCTCCTAGTTGATGTACGATGACTAGTCCAGCATCTGCTAGTGGTTTGCGAATGGCTTTCTGTATGTCAGTCAAACTGGCATATTTTGATTTGAATCGTGGGTTGACAGCTGACATGACGACAGCACCACTGTTTCTTTGAAATTGAAGAATGGCTTGATAGATTGAATTATTGTTCTGCATGGTTTTCTCCTAATGCTCCATCCATCCAGTCCATTAGTGCACCGACAGATGTGTTTTCGTGGTATTTCATTTCATTTTTTTGATATAGTGTAACGTCTAAATATGCGATGTCGTTAACGTCGTTTGATATGTAGAGGATGTGGTGATGTCCACGTTGGCAGTAGAACGGGTGCATCCATCCACGCTCCCCATTGAAGTTGGGTGGTGTGGTTTCGGGACAGTGCAACCATCCCAAACGCTCCAGTTCGTTGCGGTAGGTGTCCATCTGCATCTGCAGATTGCGCCATTGTTCGCTGTATGGTGTAGGGTTGCCTGGTACGCACCGTTCTCCATACCACTCCTCAATCATTTCGGTGATTGGATGTTGCGCGTCGATGGCAACCAATATGGTGTGCGCTTTCTGCAGGGTTGATTTGGTTGCGTTGTCTTTGACCTTGTCAATGACATGTTGTAATTGTTCTAAGAAGAACATTTTATACTCCTGGGTTGTTGGTAGGTTACCAGATACAGTCATCAGGTTTTGTATCTGTGTTGTTAGTATAGTGATTTGTCTGCGGTTTGTCAACAGTTCGTTGCATCGGAACTGGGTTGGTGTCGCCAGGTACGAAGCGACCGTCAATCATGGTTTTTGCAATCTCCATATAAGGATTGGCTAAACCCTCGTGCGCTCGTTTTTGTTGCACACGTTTCATTCTCTCGTAGTTTTGTGGCTCACGTTGTTGCATGCTAAGGATTGGCATTCTGCCATCTGTCATGTGCCAGGCTTTGACGGTAATACGAGCATCGTGCATCATTTTAGTTTGCAATGCATCCCACGTTCCCATATGAGGGTATTTTGAGGCAGCTCCATCGCAAGTGCATCGTGCTACACATCTATGAACCTTGAATCGCTTGTCAGCCAGGATTATGAAGTGGGCTGAAATCTCACGTATACCTTCACGCTGTAGGCAGTCGTCGCAGAACTTGTACTCCTTGAGTTCCATGCCGGTGCCACCCAGTTCACGAATCACTTCTTTGACTTCCTCTAGGACATGTCCCAAAGTCGGTGGATACTGGTGCTTCTTCATACATACATTTAGAATTGCTTTGTGCAAATGCACATCCTTAACTCGCTCCAAACCTGCATCCCACACTGGATGCACCTGACTCTTCCACTCGTCTTTTTTGTTGAACGTCGCCGCAAACATGTCGAGTGCGATGTCGAGCATATGTTTGTTAGCCATTGTTACCTCCAATAATGTTGCCGTTTTCATCAAATGTTGGAATGGCTCTAGACGGTCGCTGTGCGCTAGTTGGTAGCGCAGGTAGGGGTTTCTGTTGGGACAGTGCGTAGTTTGCGTCTATCTTTCTTGAAGACACTACTACAGCAGGGTTTACCATGCCCCTACTTCGTAGGTATACAGCACGGTAGTGGTCACTGGTAAATAGCCAATCGAACACTGCCTGCGCTTTGTCAATCGTACCAGTTCGAACAACCTTGGCTAGTGTACCTAGGTCAATGCTGCTGACTAGGGACAACTGTCCACCATTTTTCTCATACAAATCCATCCAATATCCAAATAGTTTGAGCAGTGGTTCGTTTGTTTTGCAGTAGTCAAACAGTGCGATTTTCACAGACGGGTCAACTGGTATTGGGTTGTCATTTATAATTAAAACATTTTTCTCACCAACAACAGCATCACTATTATTTTTAGTGGTGTTTGTAGGGTTTGAATTTCTATGCTCTGCTATATTAGTACTATTAGTACTATTAGTACTATTAGTGCAAGATTCGTGCCAAACTTGTTGCAGTCGTAGGATTTCCTCTGCAGTCTCGGTGACAGCGACCTTTGCTATCCCACCCTCGAATACAATCTCAGTACCCAACTTGTTTGGCACAGTGTAGATTATTGTCGATAGGTTAACGAGAGTTTTCTGTTTGGATGAAATCAGTGTTAATAAAATCATATTAAACTCCATACGCTACCAGTTGCATAGAGGTTCCATTTAAATGGAACGCCGTCAAATGACACGATATATTGAAAATAGTTTTGGTGAAAAATTGAATCTAAAATCTCGTCAATTTTTCTAATACCATCATCGTCTACATACAGTCTGGTGCTAACTACACCATCCTCGAATCGTGGTGTCCCAACCTCGATGTTAATCCATATCTGTTTCATAGTTTATCTCCCTGCTCTACAATTTGTAGGTCATCAATCGTTGTCAGGTCTGAAACAACAGTCTCCAAGGTTTCTGCGTTCACAGGAAACCATCGTTGTACACCAGACTCGTATGTTATTATGAGAATCTTTTTGTATGCCATTGGCGGTGGCGATTGGTTGACGACTGAGTCGTTAGACATCCACGAATTTATGGCGTCTATTTCTAGTCCAGAAATTTTGTGAGCTCTGTACACATCAAACTGCAATGCGAAATAGACTGCTATATCTACTGTTTTATTTTTGGATGGTATGGTTCTGCCAGTCTCCCAAAAGCACAGGCTCCGTTGGCTAGTGCGCAGTACTTCGGCAAACTGTTTCTGAGTGTACCCCAATTCTTTTCGGGCTTTCCTAAATTTGGTTGGATTAAATAATGACATGGTAGGCTCCTGTTTTAAATTTCGTTCTTTTCACTTTCTTCTAGGTACGCAATAGCCATGCGTAGACATCGTACATACAACATAGTTTCGGCTTTAAAAATTCTGCCGACCTGCGATTCGGGTACCTGTGTATGACACAGCACCTCAATAGGTTTGAAGTCTCGCAGCATAGTTTGCAGCTCTGATTTTGTAAAGTCTAAAACTAAATCTAGAACCAATTCTTTTATTGAACACAATTCTTCTTTCGTTAAGTCTTTTGTTAAGTCGTTCATTAAGTCGTTCATTTTCATTGTTTATTCCTCCTCGTACTTTTTGAGAATAACTTGGGTTCTGCATACAGCACAGTCACATGGACACATGGATGGCATAATAAACTCATTGTCATACATTTCGTTAATATGGTATCCATCGGGTGCCTCATCATTAATTACGCAATCGATGTCATAGTCCAATGAGCGTTCCATTGTTTCTATTTCTTGGTGTTTTGAGTGCAATCGCCTAAGCTCCAACTGCCGTATTTCTATCTCTATTTCTACTACATTGATACGATGTTCATATGATTCTCTCACTTTGATTATTTGTTCGAGAGCCTCTTTGGCTTCTGGTATCGTGTGTTTAAGCATGGCTGGTTCCTCCTCGCATGCAGGGCATCCGTCTACGGGATGGTAATACAGATTATGTCTAGGACAGTATCTGTTGTGTGAATGGTAATCGTCAGGTAGGTTTGACATGATGTACTCCTAGTAGTTATTGTTGGTAGGTTTATACAGTTCAACTGTATATACAAATATACCATAGACAATATTATATGTCAAGGTTTATTTGAAAAATAAATAAAATAAATACACCACTACTACTCACTCCAATGTCAAAAGTCACTCCAATGTCGGCGGCAGCCCCTCGCCCAAGGGGGGGGTGGAGGTTTGGCATATATATGATGTATATGGTTTTCGTATAATGTTGATATACTGGGATTTATTCGTGGTAATATTTGAGCGTAGAAACGATAAGCATCGTTTCGGAGCGAGCGAAATTTTTGCTATGAATAAAAAAAATCATAAAATCTGATATGTAACGAAATGTAAATACTGGTATTTTTT
>CXWF01067654.1_pt1 | contig 21759 bp, 16 predicted proteins | sample 468421 | NCBI WGS metagenome assembly CXWF01 (sample SAMEA2620812, study PRJEB7988) | marine metagenome | biome: marine biome (ENVO:00000447); feature: surface water layer (ENVO:00002042); material: "saline water (ENVO:00002010), including plankton (ENVO:xxxxxxxx)" | depth 5 m
GATGGCCGAGCTCTTCCGCGGCGAGGGCGATGGCGAGTTCATCGATGCCGGAAAAATAGGAATAGACGGCACCCGGCGCATAACCGGCCTCGGCGGCGACCGCGCGGATGGTGAGCGCCTCGGGGCCGTGCTGGCCGCAGACACGGCGCGCGGCGGCGAGGATCGAGCTGCGCTTGTGGCCGCGCAGATCCTCGCGGCGCTTTTCGGCGGGCTTGCCTGCAGGTGCGCTCATGGAATACCGGCTCCTTCGCGAGGTTACGCCCCGGCTCGGCTCACGACTTTATTGAACATATATCGATATTTTGAACAATGTTCAAATTTGTTGACGGAAAAGGGCAGCACGGTATCTGCCGGGCCGCCCGTAATCCCTGGCTCGCGCCGGATGACAGCTGACGATAGAGGGGCGAACTAACCCGCCACGCTCTTCAGGAAATCGTCCATGCGCTTGTTGGCGGCGGCGGCAAGCGCGCCGGGGAACGCGATGAAACCATGCGCCCCACCGGGGAAGACAGCGAGTTCCGCCTCGTTGCCCGCGGCGATCCAGCGCGAATACATAAAGAAGCTGTCATCCAGCAGCGCATCGCGCGTGCCGATGGTGAAGAGGGCGGGCGGCATGTCATGCAGGCGCGCATAGAGCGGCGAAATATCCGGGTCGCGCCGATCGAGATGCGGCGGCAGGAAGGCGTCGCTGAATTTCTCGATATCGATGGTGCGCAGGATCAGCCGCTCATTGCCAAAGGCGCGCTGGCTCGGCGTCATCGACATATCGAAGGCGCCGAAGACGAGGTTCGCGCCCTTGAAATCCGTGAAGCCGTGGCGGTCGCGCATGCGCAGCAGCGTGACGGCGGAGAGATGCCCGCCCGCGGATTCACCGCCGATGGTGAGGATGTCCGTGCCGAATTCCGTCTTCGCGTTTTTGGCAAGCCAGATCGCTGCCGCCTCGCAATCGTCCGCAGCCGCGGGATAAGGATTTTCGGGCGCGAGGCGATATTCGACGCTGACACAGGCGAGCCCCGTATTGTCGGCAATGCGCTCCAGCATGGGATCTTGCTGATCGGCGCCGCCAAGCACCCAGCCGCCACCATGAATATGGAGGTAGACGCCTTTGGGGCTTGTCTCCGGGGCGATGACGCGGAGCGTAACCTTGCTCCCCTTGCCGTCGATCTCGATTTCCTTCGCGCGGGGCGACTTCGGCGCAAGGGGGAATGCCCCTTCGCCGCGCGCGCGCTCATCGCGGAAGGCCTGCACACCCATCTCCCACCATTCGGGCAGATCCTTCATGGCGCCAATGATGAGATCGTTGATGCCTTTCGTTTCATCGGAGATGGCATCGTCGGTGAAAAGCTTCGGATCGAACGGATTGCTGCCTGACATGGTTCCAGAGTCCCTCGTAGCGGATTTGTTTTTCGTTGAAATGAAGTAGAGCGGAAATCGGCGGGACCGTCTACGAGACGCGCCAGTCTCAATGATCGGCGTCTGCATCCATACGGGAGGTCGCTTCGAGTTTCAGGCGGCGGTTGTGGACGGCGAGCGCGCCTTCGAAAAGCGCCTCTTCCCTGTTCTGCTTTTGGGGAGGGAGAATAGCGCTCAAACGGCGGCAGTGTAAGGCGGGGCGGGGTCGTATTGCATGGCGAGCCGGGTGAGCCGGGCGTGGTCTTGCCCATGCATCTGGCCGACGAGCCAGAGCGCCATGTCGATGCCCGCCGAAACGCCTGCCGCGGTGACGACATTGCCGTCACGGACATAGCGGATATTCTCAAGCACGGCGGCCGCCTCGCCACGCTCGCGAAGAGCCGTGATGAAGCCCCAATGTGTCGTCACGCGCTTGCCTTTTGCCGGCCCCGCCGCGCAGAGAAGCATCGCGCCCGTGCAGACGCTCGTTACCCATTCGCATGTCTCCGCCGTCTTCGCGATCCATGCGAGCAATGCCTCATTGCCAACTTCGCGGCGCGTACCCACGCCGCCCGGAACGAGAAGGATGTCGAGGGGCTCCGCATCCGCCATCGAGGCATGGGCTGCGACCGTCATGCCCTTGGCACCCGTGACCGCCCTGCCCGTCTCGGTGATCAGCGTCACGCGGTCCGGGCCCTCGCGGCCCTCACGGCCATGCATTTCGTTCGACATGGTGAAGACCTCATAGGGCCCGACGAAATCGAGTTCCTCGACACCATCGAAAATGAGAATGCCGATATTGCGGGTCTTTTCGCCATGGGCAGTCATGTGTGTGCATCCTTTGCCAGGGATGAAGAACGTGGCGTACCGGATGTTTGCGGCACGGTGACAGGATCGCGATGAGCGGTACGGAAACGCTCACGGTAACGGCCCGGCGTAACACCAAGATGACGAATGAAAGCACGGCGCATGCGCTCGGCTGCGCCGAAGCCTGCTTCCGCCGAAACCGCGTCGAGCGAGCGTTCGACACGCAAGACCAAGCCGCAGGTCGTGGAAACAGGGCCGCGCTCCTCCGAGATCAGTTCCACCTCATAGGCGGGCGCGCCGGTCGCAGGGTCTATCGCGGCGCTCAAGAGCTGGACGGGACCGGCGATGTCGAGCGTCTGAGCTGCGTCATAGACAAGCATCATGTCGCGGCGGGGAGCGCTGGCGGATTTGCGAGATTTTGCAGTTCCGGTCATGAGGAGAGACTAGGCCGAGCTCCGTGTGGCGGAAATGACAAAGAAGACGTATTTTCTGCCAAAGCAGCTCGCGAACTGGGCATCGATGCGCTCTCGACGCAGAAAATACAGCCGGAAAGCGGCAATTCTCTCCGCTGCAGCCCCTTATGTCGGGCGGGCTCCCATTATCCGATGGCAAACAAAAACGCCCCGCCAAAAGGCGGGGCGTTTCCGTTATTGCGGAAGGATAGCCGCGATCAGGCGGCAGCCTTCTCCTTCGACGGCGCGAAGCGGCCATAGAAGGTGTCGCCCTTCTCTGCCATGTCGCGCAGCAGCTTGTTGGGCGTGAAGCGGGGCCCGTATTTCCGGGCGAGCTTGTCGCAGGCTTCGACGAACTCTTTCGTACCCACCATGTCGATGAGCGAGAGCGGACCGCCGGACCAGGGCGCATAGCCCCAGCCGAGGATCGCGCCGACATCCGCATCGCGGACGTCGGTCACGACGCCTTCCTCGAAGCAGCGCGCCGCTTCGAGCGCCTGAATGTAGAGGAAGCGGTTTTTCAGCTCCTGCACGTCAAGCGTTTCCGGGTCGAGGCTCTTGCCGACGAGTTCGGCGAGACCCGGCCAGAGCTTTTTCTTGCCGTCAGCCGGATAGTCGTAGAAGCCCTTGCCCGCCTTCTTGCCGACGCGGCCGAGCTTCACGACCATTTCCTCAAGAAGCTGATCGGCGGGACCGGGGACATATTTGTCGCCCAGATCCTTCTTCGTCTGCTCACGCACCTTGTAGGCAAGGTCGAGCGCGACCTCGTCATTGAGCGCAAGCGGCGCCATCGGCATGCCGGTCATCTTGCCGACATTCTCGATCATGGCGGGGGGAACGCCCTCGCCCAGCATCGCGATACCTTCGCCGACATAGGTGCCGAAGCAACGCGACGTGTAGAAGCCGCGGCTGTCGTTGACGACGATGGGTGTCTTGCGGATCTGCTTCACATAGTCCATCGCCTTGGCGAGCGTCTCGTCGCTGGTCTTCTTGCCCATGATGATTTCGACAAGCTGCATCTTGTCGACGGGCGAGAAGAAATGAATGCCGATGAAGTTGTCCGGCTTCGCGGACGCTTCGGCGAGGCCGGTGATCGGCAGGGTCGAGGTGTTGGAACCGTAGATGCCGCCTTCGGCGAGCATGGGCTCCGACTTCCTGGTGACTTCCGCCTTGATGTCGCGGCTTTCGAAGACGGCCTCGATGACGAGATCGGCGCCCTTGAGGTCGTCGTAATTCGTCGTCGGCTTGATGAGCCCGAGAAGCTTGTCGGCTTTTTCCTGCGTGGTCTTACCGCGCTCAAGCGCCTTTTTCAGGAGCTTTTCGGAATAGGCCTTGCCCTTTTCGGCATTGGCCTGATCCGTGTCGAGAAGCACGACTTCCATACCGGCCTGGGCCGAGACATAGGCAATGCCCGCGCCCATCATGCCGGCGCCCAGAATGCCAAGCTTCTTCACCTGGAACGGAGCAACGTCCGAAGGACGGCGCGCACCCTTGGCGAGTTCCTGCATGGAGAGGAAGAGCGAACGGATCATCGCCTTGGAGCGCGGGTCCATAAGCAGCTTGGTGAAATAGCGCGTCTCGATGCGGATGCCCGCTTCCATCGGCACCTGTAGACCTTCATAGACGCAGGACATGATGTAGCGCTGCGCCGGGAAGTTGCCATGCGTCTGCTTGTGGAGCGTTGCATTGCCGATGGTGAAGACCTGCGAACCGCCCTTCCCGTTCGGATCGCCGCCCGGCACCTTGTAGCCGGGCATATCCCAGGGCTGGACCGCGATCGGATAGACTTCGGGGCCCTTCTTGCCGAGCTTGATTTTGTCCTGCGCGAGACCTTCCTTGAGCCAGGCCTTTGCGGCCGAAACGAGTTCGGCGGCGGGCACGACCTTGTGCAGGATGCCGGCCTTCAGTGCCTTCTCCGGCGAGAGCGAGGTGCCCTGAAGGATGAGAGGCAGGGCTGCCTGCGCGCCGATGAGACGCGGCAAACGCTGTGTGCCGCCACCGCCCGGCAGGAGACCGACCTTGGCTTCAGGCAGACCGATCTGCGTTTTCGGATTATCGCTGGCGACGCGGTAGTGGCAGGCAAGCGTGACTTCGAGGCCGCCGCCGAGCGCGGTGCCGTTGATCGCGGCTGCGACCGGCTTGCCGCAGGTTTCGAGCGAGCGCAGCAGCATGTTGAATTTTAGGTTGCCCTCATACATCGCCTTGACGCGATCTTCCTTCGAGCCTTCACCGGAACCGCCAGCCTGGCTGCCCATCATGGAAAGGTCGGCACCGGCGCAGAAGGCATTCTTGCCGGAGGTGAGGACGGCGCCCTTGATCGCATCGTCGCTCATGATTTTTTCGATGATGGACGCCATATCGCCCATCGAGCCCTGCGAGAGCACGTTCATCGAGCGGTTCGGCATGTCCCATGTGATGAGCGCGATACCGTCGCCATCGACTTCAAATTTGAAATTCTCGTAAGTGGTCATCCGGGGCCTCACACGCGTTCGATGATGGTTGCCGTGCCCATGCCCGCGCCGACGCAGAGCGTAATGAGCGCGGTATTGAGATCGCGGCGTTCGAGCTCGTCGAGCACGGTGCCGAGGATCATGCCGCCGGTCGCGCCGAGCGGATGGCCCATGGCGATGGCGCCGCCATTCACATTCATCTTGTCATGCGGGATATCGAGCGCCTGCATCATGCGCAGCACAACGGAGGCAAAGGCTTCGTTGAGCTCATAGAGGTCGATGTCTTCCGGCTTCATGCCCGCCTTGGCGAGCACCTTGCGCGAAACGTCGGCCGGGCCCGTCAGCATGATGCAGGGCTCGGAGCCGATGGAGCCCATGGCGCGGATACGCGCGCGAGGCTTCAGGCCCATCGCCTTGCCGGTTTCGAGATTGCCGACGAGAACAGCCGAAGCGCCGTCAACGATGCCCGACGAGTTGCCCGCGTGGTGGCAATGGTTGATTTCTTCCACCTCGGGGTAACGCTCCAGCGCGACGCCGTCGAAGGCAAATTCGCCGATCGAGGCAAAGGAAGGCGTGAGCGCGGCGAGCGACTGCATCGTCGCATCGGGACGCATATGCTCGTCATGGTCGAGGATGGTGAGACCATTGATGTCCTTCACCGGAATGACGGAGCGCTTGAAGTAGCCCTTGTCCCAGGCATTCTTCGCGCGCTTCTGACTTTCGACGGCATAGGCGTCGACGTCGGCGCGGGAGAAGCCGTATTTGGTGCAGATGAGGTCGGCACCAATACCCTGGGGCGTGAAATAGGACTTGAAGGCGATGGAGGGATCGGTCGACCAGGAGCCGCCCGATGCGCCCATGCCAACGCGCGACATGCTTTCGACGCCGCCGCCAATCGCCATGTCGGCCTCGCCGGTCATGACCTTCGCCGCTGCCATGTTGGTTGCTTCGAGACCCGAAGCACAGAAGCGGTTGACCTGCACACCGGCGGTCGTCTGCGCGTAATCCGCATTCAAGACGGCAATGCGGGCGATGTCGCCGCCCTGCTCGCCGACAGGATCGACACAGCCGAGAATGACGTCATCGACCTTCGAGGTGTCGAGGCCATTGCGGTCGCGGATCGCCTTCAGCGTCTGTGTGGAAAGTTCGAGTGCCGTCACTTCGTGCAGCGCGCCGTCCTTCTTGCCCTTGCCGCGGGGCGTGCGGACGGTGTCATAGACATAACATTCGGTCATCTGATGTCTCCCTGGGGGACGCTAAATCGGTTGGGGCCGTGCGTTGCGGCCACCGCCTGCTCCGTTATTCGCGGTTCCTTCGGCGAAGCGCCACCTCGATCGAAGGAGGCGCTTCGCCGGGAACGGCTTCAGAGCGAACGGGCAATCAGCAGCTTCATGATCTCGTTGGCACCGCCGTAGATCTTCTGGATGCGAGAGTTCGTGTAGAGCTTCGCGATGGGATATTCCATCATGTAGCCATAGCCGCCGAAGAACTGGAGGCAGGTATCGATGATCTCGTTTTCCTTCTGCGTGGTCCACCATTTGGCCATGGCCGCCGTGGTGGGATCGAGCTTGCCGTCGAGCAGTTTCACAGCGCAGTCATCGGTGAAGACGCGAGCAATCGTCGCTTCGGTCTTGCACTCGGCCAATTTGAACTGCGTGTTCTGGAAATCGAGGATGCGCTGGCCGAAAGCGGTACGCTCCTTCACATATTCGGTCGTATATTTCAGGGCCATTTCCATTGCGACACAGGCCTGCACGGCAATGATGAGACGCTCCTGCGGCAATTGCTGCATGAGCTGGATGAAGCCCTTGCCTTCTTCCGTGCCGAGGAGATTGGAGGCCGGCACCTTCACTTCATCGAAGAAGAGCTCGGAGGTGTCCTGCGCCTTCTGACCCATCTTCTTCAGATTGCGGCCACGGCGGAAACCTTCGACTTCGTCAGTCTCGACCATGATGAGCGAGGTGCCCTTGGCGCCCGCCGCCGGATCGGTCTTCGCCACAACACAGACGAGGTTCGCCTGCTGGCCGTTGGTGATGAAGGTCTTCTGGCCGTTCACGACGTACTGGTTGCCCACCTTCTTCGCCGTCGTCTTCACGCCCTGAAGGTCGGAGCCCGTGCCCGGCTCCGTCATGGCGATGGCGCCGACAATCTCACCCGACGCCATTTTCGGGAGCCACTTCTTCTTTTGCTCCTCGGTGCCGTAGGACTGAATGTAGTGGGCAACGATGCCCGAATGCACTGAGTTGCCAAAACCGGAAATGCCGGCGCGGCTCTGCTCTTCGGCAATGACCATCTCATGGCCGAAATTGCCGCCGCCGCCGCCATATTCCTCCTTGATCGACGCGCAGAGAATGCCGGCTTCACCCGCCTTCAGCCATGCTTCGCGATCCACATGGCCCTGCTCTTCCCAGCGCTCGACGTGAGGCTGGAATTCCCTTTCATAGAACTTGGCGACTGCGCCCTTGAGGATCTGCAGTTCCTCGTTAAGCCAAGGCGATTTGTATTCGGCATTCATTCGTCGTTCTCCCTGAGACGTCCTTCAGAACTCGCTAGCCGCCAGCGACATCATTGAGGCAGCACCGTGACGGATGCGCGCAAGATGCGTCGCCGTCTCGGGCACCACATGTTCCATGTAGTAGCGGCCAGTTTTTATTTTCGTTTCGTAATAGGCCTTGTCCCCGTCCTTTGCGGCGGGAATCTTGTCATTCGCGACCTTCGCCATCATGGCCCACATGAAAGCAATGCCCGTCACCCCGAAGAGGTGCATATAGGGCGTGGACCCGGCTCCGGCGTTGTCCGGATTTTCGAGTGCATTTTCCATGAACCACATGGTCGCGGCTTCGAGATCCTTGCGCGCACCCGCCAGCGGTTCGAGGAAGGGCTTCATCTTTTCGTCGCCTTCATTCGCCGCCACGAAATCATCGACGGCCTTGAAGAAGGCGAAGACGGCACGGCCGCCATTCTGCGCAAGCTTGCGGCCAACGAGGTCAAGCGCCTGCACACCGTTGGCACCTTCATAGATCATGGCGATGCGGGCATCGCGCACGAACTGCTCCATGCCCCATTCCGCGATATAGCCGTGACCGCCATAGACCTGCTGCGCATCGACGGTGTTCATGAAGCCGCGATCGGTAAAGTAACCCTTCAGCACCGGCGTCAGCAGCGCCATCATGTCGTTGCCGAACTCGCGCGTCTTCTCGTCATCCGAGCGATGCGAAAGATCGCCATGCAGCGCCGTCCAGACGAGGAGAGCGCGCGCGCCTTCGTTGAAGGCCTTGATGTCGAGCAACATACGGCGGATATCGGGGTGAACGATCAGCGGGTCGGCCGGCTTGTCTTCGGCCTTCGGCCCGGTAAGCGAGCGACCCTGCAGACGCTCGAGCGCATAGGTCACAGCATTCTGATAGGCCACTTCCGATTGCGAGAGGCCCTGAAGACCAACGCCGAGACGCGCTTCGTTCATCATCGTGAACATCGCGCGCAGGCCCTTATGCTCTTCGCCCACGAGCCAGCCAATCGCCTCATCATAGTTGAGGACGCAGGTGGCATTGCCGTGAATACCCATCTTCTCTTCGAGCGAGCCGCAGGAAACGCCGTTGCGCGCCCCAAGCGAGCCGTCGTCATTGACGAGGAATTTCGGCACGAGGAAGAGCGAAATGCCCTTCACGCCTTCCGGTGCACCTTCGATGCGGGCAAGCACGAGATGAAGGATATTTTCGGCAAGGTCATGTTCGCCCGCCGAGATGAAAATCTTCTGACCACTGATCTTGTAGGACCCATCGCCAACCGGCACGGCTTTCGTGCGCAGAAGGCCGAGATCGGTTCCGCAATGGGGCTCGGTGAGATTCATGGTGCCGGTCCATTCGCCGGTCACGAGCTTCGGCAGGTACTTGTCCTTCTGCTCCTGCGTGCCGTGCTGCGACAGCGCGGAATAGGCACCGTGGGAGAGGCCGGGATACATGCCGAAGGCCATATTGGCGGAGGACACCATCTCGTTGAAGATGACGCCAAGTGCATTGGGCAGGCCCTGACCACCGTAATCCTTGTCGGCAACGAGCGCAGGCCAGCCGCCATCGACGAGCAGCTTGTATGCTTCCTTGAAACCACCGGGCGTCGTCACGACACCATTTTCAAGCTTGCAGCCCTCACGATCGCCGACCTGATTGAGCGGCAGCAAAACTTCCTCGGTCAGCTTCGCGGCTTCTTCGAGAATGGCATCCACGAGGTCCGCGGGGGCGTCCTCGAACCCGGGCAGGCCCGCATATTGCGAGAAGTCCAGCAGTTCGTTCAGCAGAAAGCGGTATTCGCGCAGCGGTGCTTTGTAGATCGGCATGAGTGTCCTCTCCGGCAGGTAAGCCGCGCCCCTTTTTGTCAGGGGCGCGCGGCTACCTCAGACGATAGCCTTTTCCGGCTTCTTCGTCTTCGCCGGACGGGCGGTCGATTTTGCCGCAGCCGCGCCATTGCCCGCCGCTTTTACCTGCTCGACGATCTGCGCCTCAAGGCGAGCGCAGCTTTCCTCCAGCGTCTTGATCTGGAGGTCGATTTCGCGGCGCTGCGCATCAAGCAGGGCAATGCGTTTGCGGAACTTGTCGACGGCGACCCGGTTCTGCGTCACACAACCGTCATGCTGATCGTAGAGGCTCAGGATTTCCTTGATCTCGGCCAAGGCGAGACCGACATTCTTGCCGCGCACGATCAGCGTCAGGCGGGCACGGTCGCGCGGGTGGTAGATGCGGGTCTGGCCGCGACGCTCGGGGCTCAACAGACCCTTGTCCTCATAGAAACGGATAGCGCGCGTGGTCAGGCCGAATTCCTCGGCAAGTTCCGTGATCGAAAAGGTGGTGTCGCGCGCCATCTCGCCACCATTGTGCCGGTGCGTTGCGCCAGAGCCCTCGTGAAGCTGCTGTTCCATGTTCCCTCTCCCTGACTTCGGGCCGCGCCGCCGTCCTGTCGTCTTGAGTGCGGCGCCCTCCCGGACGTTTCAAACTGGAATTTTGGCTGTTTTCAGCCGATTTTTAAGTGGACCGGAATCTAGTTGACGTTAACGTAAGCGTCAATGGTGTCACGGAAATTTTTGAAGTGAGTGCCCCGTAATGGTCTAGTGGTGCATCGAAAAGGGGAAAACGAAGAAAGAGCATGAAAATGAACCGCATCGCCGCCGCCGGATTTGCCTTTCTGGCCCTCGCCTTCCTCACCGGATGCACGACGCAGGGAAGCGGGACGCCCCAGAACCCCAAAGAGATCAACATAACGACGCTACCCGCAGAAGCGAGCGCCGCAGCGCAGAGCCATCCCGGGCTGAGCGCCGCGATCCTGCAAGCGGTGAACGCCTATCGAGCGGAGAAGGGTCTCGGACAACTTGCCGCCGACGCAAACCTGCAACGCATTGCGGCGGTCCACGCGGCGGACATGCAACTGCGCGGTTTCTTCGGTCACTTCAATCCGGACGGCCAGGGACCGCGCGAACGGATGATGGCGGTCAATCCCTGCTTCACCGGACGCATTGCCGAAAACATCGAGGTGGTGGAAGGGCCAAGCCATGCCGCGATGAACGACACGGAGCTTGCAAATTCCTTGGTCAAGAAATGGATCGAAAGTCCGATGCACCGCAAGAACATCAAGGCACCCGAAATGACGAAGAGCGGCGTCGGCATCGCCAGGCAAGGTAACCGGATCATTGCCGCGCAGGTTTTCGGCAGCCGTTGAACCTCTCTCCCAAACAGCGTTGCGGGCGGCCGAGCGCAGTAAGATGCTGCGGCGTTGTTTTTCAGGGGGCCGGACCATGAAACGCAGAGACGTTCCCGGCGTTCTTCCGCCATGGCGGAAGCCTCAAACGAGGTTCTCGCGGAACTTGCAGGACCGAGCGACCTCGCAGGGTGGATTGCCCTTTCCTATCGCGATTACCTCGCCAAGGCGCGGGAATGGTCGAAATGAAGCGATGCGGCCATGCTGACGCTTCACAACGGTCATCCGGCGGGCTGAATCTCCCCCAGCCTCAGGCGAAAAAATACCGGCATGGCACTAACTTAGCGCCTCCGGTTAACGCCGTATTTACCGACCTTGCCGCTTTATTGGCTGTGCTGAAACAGCACGTCCCGGCGATTATTTGCGCGCCGATGACAAAATCAGCGATTACAACAAGATTTTGGGTCAGTCCGTGTTTAGAAATACCAGATAGCGCGGTTTATACTGGCCCAAAGGGTTAACGGGCATAGTGATTCGGATGCGATCGGGGGTTCCATGGAGCGTCAAGGGTATTGAGCCCGAGGCGCGGGAGGCTGCCAAGCAGGCAGCACGCCGGCAAGGCATGACGCTTGGCGCGTGGCTGAACCAGATCATCATGGACACCGGCACCGACGAAGTTGGGCAACAGGACCCTGAGATGTCTCAATCCCGATACAGCCAGCCGCAGCAAAGCGCGCCGCAAAACCGGATACCGGAACCGCAGATCGATCTCGGTCCCGTCGCGGAAGCCGTGCGCGAACTCGTGCAGCGGGTGGACGGCAGCGAACGCCGCACGGCCGAGATGACGCGCAAGCTCGAAGCTACCGTGGGCCAGCTCGCCGCCCGCCTCGACCAGTCGGAGCACGAGATGGAAGACAGGTATCCGGAGGCCAGCACGATCGATCCGCTGGAGCGCAAGCTTCAGCAGCTCGGTGAACGCATGGAACGCGCGGAGCGTGGCAGAGGCGGACGCGGCGAAGACAGCCGCGCCATCCAGACGCTTGAAAAGGCGTTGAACTCCGTCGTCGACCACCTCGAAACGTCAGAGCGGCGAACGGACGATACGCTTGCCGAAATCCGCCAGACGCTTTCCGCCCTTTCCGGACGCATCGAGAGCGCCGAACAGGAAACCGAGCGCGAGGAGGCCAAACGCCGCGCGCAGGCCCTTGAAGGCACACTGACACAACTCGCGACACGCCTTGAAAAAATGGAGCAGGGCGTCAGCACCGTCGGGCCGCAGGCCGTCGAAGCGGCACTGAAGGCGATCGAAGAAAAATCGAGCGCCGACAACCAGCGCAAGACAATCGAGAATCTGCAGCAGAGCCTTGAGCGAATTGCGCAGCGTGTCGAACGCGCCGAAAAAAGCGCCGACGAAACTGCAAAGGCGCTCGAAACGACGCTGGAGACGACAGTCAGCACACTCGTCAAGAAGCTTGAGGACATCGACCATTCACAGCGCACGGAGATCCCCGATGCGCTGGCCGCGCGCCTGGAACAGATGACGCGCCGGCTCGAGCAGAACGAGCACATGACGATGGAAGCCGCGGAGGCCGTCGAGAAGGCGGTCGCGGGGATCGGCGCCAATCTCAACGAGAGCGAAAATCGCGACCGCGAAGCCCTCACATCGTTGCAGGCAACGATCGAGCGCATGACGAACCGCCTCAACCATCTCGAAAAAGAGACCAAGGCCGTAAAAGCGCGCACGACGCTATCGCCGCAGGTCAATGCCGGTGGGCTCGCAGCGGGTTTTCCGCCATCCGGTCCCGGTTTCGGCATACCGAATTTCGATGCGCCACCGATGATGGGCCCTGCCTATGGCAGCAATCTCGGCCCGGCCTTCGGACCGGGGGACTGGGAGCGGCCGCAAACACATACGCGCTCGGCCGATGCGTCACACAGCCATGACGCGCCGAGCCGCGAACCCGCACCGATTGCCCCGCCATTCGATGCCTATGGCGCTGCGCCGCCCGTACAGTCCGCCGCGCAGGATGATTTTCACGATTACGAAGATAACGCGGAAGCACCGCCCTTCGCCGAAGAGCAACCGGACAGTTATTACGCGGACCCGCATGACGAGATCGACGATGGCATCATTCCGCCCGATCCGCCCGAGCCCGCGCAGAACGCAGGACAGCGCGCGGCAAACGACTTTCTCGCGGCGGCGCGACGTGCCGCGCAGGCGGCCGCCGATGGCGGCGCACGCCAGGAGCCTGCTTACAACGGAGCCCATACACCGGGCTTCGCGGATTCTTCTGCGCGCTTTAGCGCCGAGAACAATGGCGAGGACCGGCGCCGCAAACTGGTAATCGGCGTGGCGGCGAGCTTCTTGCTGCTCGCCGTTCTCGCAGGTGCCTATGTGATGCTGCGCGGAGGCTCGACGCCGAGCGCGCCTGCCGTGACTTACGAGGGCAACGCGGACGGCGGCGAAGCGGGCCCTGCGCCAGATGTGCTCGTGGAAACACCCGCGACAGCGAAAAGCCCGGAGGCCGGTCCCGAAAGCACCGGTGCCAGCGGCACCACGTCGAGCGAGACTGCGCCGAGCGAGACTGCGCCGAGCGGGACTACGCCGAGCGAGACTGCGTCGAGCGGAACTACGTCGAGCGGGACTGCCGCGCCGGAAGCCAACACCAAACCTGCCACCCCCCAGGATGCTCTCGTTCCCGCACCGAAGAAGCCCGTCTCGAAACCAACCGCGACCCCGGCGGGTACGGCAACGCTGACGCCCGCAGCGCCGGCCACGGCGGCTCCCTCGACACCTGTCGAGACGGCGCCGGTCAAGCCCGCGAAAGTGACCCTGATGGACGCCGCAACGAAGGGCGATGCGGCCGCGCAATATGAAGTCGGTCTTCGCTATTCGAATGGCGAAGGCGTGACACAGGACATGGCCGAAGCTGCCAAGTGGTTCGAGCGGGCGGCAAAACAGGGCCTGACCATTGCCGAATACCGGCTCGCCGCCCAATATGAAAAAGGACGCGGCGTCACGCAGAGCGACGCCAAGGCGCGTGAATGGTACGAAAAGGCCGCGAAGGGCGGCAACGTCAAGGCGATGCACAATCTCGCCGTCATTCACGCGGAAGGGCGCGGCACGGCGCAGGACTTCAAGACCGCGGCAAGCTGGTTTACCCAGGCTGCGAATTACGGCCTTGGCGACAGCCAATACAACCTCGCGATACTGAACGAACGCGGCCTTGGCGTAGCGAAGAACCCGGTCGAAGCCTACAAGTGGCTGGATATCGCCGCGAAGGGCGGCGACAAGGGCGCCGCTGCAAAGCGCGACGCCATCGCCGCCGAGTTGAGCCCCGAAGACCTTGCCCGCGCCAAAGTCGCCTCCGGCACATGGAGCGCGAAGAAACCCGAACCGCTTGCCAATGGCGACCTCTCCTCGCTCAAGACCTGGGAGGTCTCTTCGCTCGAAGGCAGCGCAGGCGGCTCCGCGACACGCGCCGCCATCGCACGGGCGCAGGACCTGCTCAACCGTCTCGGCTATGATGCGGGGCCGCCTGACGGGCTGATGGGCCCGCGGACCAGAGATGCGATACTTGAATACCAGCTTTCAGAAGGGCTGGAGACGACAGGGACGGTTACGCGCGAAACACTGGCGGCGCTCGAGGCGACGTCGCACTGATCTTTCGCCAGAGCGCCAGGACCAGAGCGCTAGGAATCGGCGGGGGGACGTGCTACCCCAATCCGCATCCACCTTCCTTCTCAAGGCATTGTCGTCTTGAGTGTCTCCGGAAGCCGGAGCCGCGCGCGAGATGCAAATTTATCTGCCGATTGCCGAGTTGCCGGTCAGCATTCTGACCATTCTCGCCATGGGCGTTGCAGTCGGTTTTCTCTCCGGCATGTTCGGCATTGGCGGCGGTTTCCTGATGACCCCGCTTCTCATTTTTCTCGGCATCCCGCCCGCCGTCGCCGTGGGCACACAGACAACGCAGGTCGTCGCCTCCTCGGTGACGGGAGCGCTTGCGCATTTCGCGCGCAAATCCATCGACTTCAAGATGGGCGGCGTACTCCTGCTGGGCGGCATCGCCGGTTCCGTGAGCGGCATTTATATCTTCAAGCTGCTGGCCTCGGTCGGCCAGATCGATCTGGCCATCTCCGTTATCTATGTGCTGTTTCTGAGCGTCATTGGCGCAATGATGATGGTGGAAAGCGTGCAGGCGATCCGCGCGGCGCGCGGCGGCGGCAGCGCCCCCAAGCGCAAGCATCACAGCTGGATCCACGGCCTGCCCTTCAAGGTGCGCTTTCGCCGCTCGAAACTATACATCAGCGTGATCCCGCCCATTCTCGTCGGCTATTTCGTCGGCACGCTTTCCGCCATCATGGGCGTGGGCGGCGGCTTCATCATGATCCCGGCGATGATCTATCTTTTGCGGATGCCGACCAATGTCGTGATCGGCACCTCCTTCTTCCAGATCGTCTTCGTCGCGGCGCTGACCGGCGTGATGCATTCGCTCGAAAACCAGGCGGTCGATATCGTGCTCGGCTTTCTGCTCGTGATCGGCAGCGTGATCGGCGCGCAATACGGCGTGCGCGCAGCAGAGAAGATGCCCGCCGAGCAGCTGCGCGCGCTCCTCGCCGCTATCCTGCTGCTGATCGGCATGAGGCTCGGCTATGACCTTGTGAGCACACCGCCCGACCTCTATTCCGTGATCGAAGCGGAGCCGCACTCATGATGCGGCGTTGCGTGACAGCGTTCATTGCGCTTCTTTTCTTTGCGGCACCCGCCCGGGCGGATCAGCTCGTCACTGACCTGTCGGAACACCAGATCGCGATCCGCTCCAACTTCACAGGCACTGAAATCCTTCTCTTCGGCGCGGTGGAAGCGGCCAGGCCCGGCTCGCGCGCGCTCAATCGCGATATCGTTGTCGTGGTGCAGGGACCGGCGCGTCCGCTGACGGTGCGCCGCAAGGAACAGATGGCCGCGATCTGGGTGAACCATGACAGCGTGACCTATCCGAGCGTGCCCGGCTATTACGCCATTGCAAGCACACGCCCGCTCGAAGTGACGGCAACACCCGAAACGCTGAAGGCGCTGCGCATCGGCATCGAGAATATCGACCCTGGCATACCCAGCGCGCGCGCCATTGACGGGACGCTGCAAATCCTGCCGCCGGACGAGGAACGCGCCTTCTGGAAAGCGCTCATCCGCAACAAGCGGCGCGAAGGCCTTTATATAAATGTGCCGGGCGGCGTGACCTTTCTCGGCCAGACGCTTTTTCGCGCGACCGTCAAGATACCGGCCAACGTGCCCGTCGGCCTTTACACCGCGAAGGTCTTTTTGTTGCAGGAAGGCGAAGTCGTGGACACGATTTCGTCACCGCTCTATATCGACAAGCGAGGCGCCGAACGCTTTCTCTATCGGATGGCGCATCAGGACCCGCTGCTCTACGGCATGATTGCCGTGCTGGTTGCGGCATTCGCGGGCTGGCTCGCCTCCGCCGTCATGAGCCGCCGTTAGGGAGTCAGGCATGGAAGTCGGATATTTCGCAGCGGGTCTTGGCGGGCTCATCAGTTTTCTTTCGCCTTGCGTATTGCCGCTGGTGCCGGCCTATCTCTGCTTCATCGCGGGCACATCGCTCGAAGATCTGACGCGCGAAGACGAACAGGGAAAGCCGCTCGCCTCCGAAGGATTGACGCAGCGCGTCGCACTCGGCGCCATCGGCTTCGTACTCGGCTTCACCACGATCTTCGTTGCGCTGGGCGCAAGCGCGAGCGCGATCAATCCGCTGATCCTTCAGCACAAGGAACTCCTGTCGCGGATCGCCGGCGCGATCATCATCGTCTTCGGGCTTCACTATATGGGGCTCTTCCGCATCGCCTTTCTCAATCGCGAGGCGCGCTTCTACATTGCAGGAAATGGCGAAGGCGAACGAAGCCCGCTGATGCAATTCGCAAGTCCCTATCTGCTCGGGCTTGCCTTCGCCTTCGGATGGACACCGTGCATCGGACCCATTCTCGCGACGATCCTGACCATCGCAGCGGCACAGGAAAGTCTCTCCGCGGGCGTCACGCTTCTCACTGTCTATTCGCTCGGACTTGGCATTCCGTTTCTTGCCGCCGCATTTGCCATACGCGGATTCCTGAGCTTCGCATCGGGCTTCCGCAAGCACATGCACAAGGTCGAAATCGCGGCGGGTGTGCTGCTTGCGGTCACGGGCCTGATGATGCTCACAGGCACATTCGAGACGCTTGCGATCTTCCTCATCAACACGTTTCCGGTGCTCGCTACTCTCGGGTGAGCGGGGATAAAGCGACCTGTTTTGCCGCCGACCGTCATCGAAACGTCATCAAACCGTCACAAAGCGCGCCCGGATGGTGGTGAAAAAAGTAATGCCCGCTTTTCGGGGATCAGTCGCCTTCGAGGCGGCGCGCGGAAACGGGGATAACCGTCTTCGCACCCATCATCCAGGCGTGAAAATCGAAACCGGGCAAAAGATCGCCATAAGCCGCATCAAGGACATTGAGGCCACCCGCATAGGCGCCGAAGGCAGGCATGATCATTCTTGTGCCGTCCGAGGCGAAACAGCGGCGGCGGAGACGGCGGCCTCGAACGCGAACCGCCGCACACGGATGAAGATGGCCCGCGACCTCGCCTGTCGAGGGCGCGGCACGCGGCTCATGGCGGAAGGTGAGCGGGCCGACACGCAGTTCCTCCATCACCGCACCGCCGAAAGCACGCGGCGGGACCGGATCGTGATTGCCCGCGATCCAGACCCAGTCGAGCGAGCGTGAGAGGCGTGCGAGGCGGGCGGCGTCTTCCGGCGACATGCGATGCCCGGCTTCGCGATCGTGGAAGCTGTCGCCAAGCGCAACGAGGGTTTGCGGCTTCAGCTTTTCGACAAGGGCTTCAAGGCGGGCGATGGTCGCGCGCGTATCATAGGGCGGGAGCGCAACGCCGCGCGCGGCGAAAGCGGAACCTTTCTCGAAATGAAGATCGGCAACGACGAGAAGGCGTTCATCGGCCAGCCATGCCGCACCTTCGGGCATGAGGTCGAAGCGCGCCCCGCAGACGCGGAGCGAGGGATGGGTCGCGAGGCGGGACTCCCGTCTTCTATCTTTCATCCGTCCGTACACATATCGAAATTTCTCCTAAACACGGATGTCATCCGGGGATTTATTCCCGGGACCCATTGGCCTCCCCGTCTATGGTGACGTGGATTGGGTCCCGGCAACAAGTGCCGGGATGACACTTCTATTTTTGGATGCGCTCTTTGCAATGACGTCTTGTTATAAAACGAGGCGGACGGGATCAAACGAGCCGCGTCGCCTCGGCAATCAGATCGTCGGCCGCTTCGGAGAGGAGCGCCTCGTCGGCATCGCCGCGCACACTCACCTTGCCGATATCGAGAAGGACCGGGACGGCGAGCGGCGAGACCCGGTCGAGGCGCTTCAACTGGATGCGGCCTTTCACGCGCTTCAGCATTTCCGCCACGCGACCGACATCGAGAAGGCCGGTTGCCGCATCATTCCAGGTGGCGCGAAGCAGAATGTGATCCGGCTCGTGCTCGCGCAGCACGTTATATATGAGGTCGGAGGAAAATGTGACCTGACGGCCCGTCTTCTCCATGCCCGGATAGCGGCGCTCGATGAGGCCGGAAATGATGGCGCAATCGCGGAAGGTACGTTTCAGCAAGCTCGACTCCGCCAGCCAGGCATCGAGATCGTCGCCCAGCATGTCTTCCGCGAAGAGCTCGCCCAGGGGCAGTTCGTGACGCTCATGCATCATGCCCGGATCGCGCAGGCACCAGATGGCGAGCGCATATTCGGAGGCGACGAAACCCAAAGGCCGCGCGCCTGCCCGGTCGAGGCGGCGCGTGAGCAACATGCCGAGCGTCTGATGCGCGAGGCGGCCCTCGAAAGGGTAACAGACGAGATAGAAGCGGTCGCCGCGCGGGAAGGTTTCCACCAGCAGATTGTTCTCGCCCGGCAGCACGGAACGCCAGGCCTGTATTTCCAGCCATTCGCGCACCGGCGCGGGGAGCGCCGCCCACGCCTCTCGATGCGCGAAGAGGCGGCGGACGCGCCCAGCGAGATAGGTCGAAAGCGGAAACTTGCCGCCATAATAAGAGGGGATCATGGGCTCTGCGGCATTGGACTTCGTGACCAGCGCCTCCGTTTCCGCCAGCCCCTCGAAGCGGAGCACCTGACCCGCGAACAGAAAGGTGTCGCCGGGCGCGAGCTGGTCGATGAAATATTCCTCGATCTCGCCGAGATAGCGACCGCCCATATTTCGTCCCGGACCGCCGACAGGACGCCGCCCTCCCCGCTTGGTCATGCGAACCTTCAGCATCGGCGCTTCGACGATGGTGCCGACATTCATCCGGTATTGCTGAATGACGGAGGGAGAGGCCGCGCGCAGGCGCATGTCGCCCTCGGCTTTTGCATTGGGCCGCAGGCGCGCGAAGCGATCATAATTTTTCAGCGCATAGCCGCCGGTGGAAACGAAAGCGACCACCTTGTCGAAATCATCGCGGGTGAGGCCGCGATAAGGCGCGGCGGAACGCACCTCCCCGTAAAGGTCGTCCGGGTCAAAAGGCGCGGAACAGGCACAACCGAGAATGTGCTGGGCAAGAACGTCGAGCGCGCCTGTGCGCGCGATCATGCCGTCCTGCGCGCCTTCGATGGCGGCGGCGCGGGCGGCCTCGCATTCCAGCACCTCGAAACGGTTTGCAGGCACGAGGACGGCGCGCGAGGGATCGTCGAGGCGGTGGTTCGCGCGGCCAATGCGCTGAAGCAGGCGGCTCGCGCCCTTTGGCGCGCCCATGTTGACCACGAGATCGACCTCGCCCCAGTCGATGCCGAGATCGAGTGTCGAGGTACAGACGACGGCGCGGAGCGTACCTGCCGACATGGCAGCCTCCACCTTGCGGCGCACCTCCGCCGCGAGCGAACCGTGATGCAGCGCGATGGGCAACGCGTCCTCGTTCAGCCGCCAGAGTTCCTGAAAGACGAATTCGGCCTGCGAGCGCGTATTGACGAAAACAAGTGTCGTGCGGTTTGCACGGATCGCCTCATAGACGGCGGGCAGCGCATGGCGCGCGGAATGACCCGACCAGGGAATGCGGATTTCCTCATCGCCTTCATCCGCCGGGGTCAGCACCGAAATTTCCGGGAGCGCGCCGGGTGGCGCAACGACGACCTCGCTGAGACTTTCTCCATCTCTCTCCGGCGGCTGCGGCATGAGATAGCGGCGCAGCGCATCGGGCTCGGCAACGGTGGCCGAGAGCCCGGTGCGGCGAAGACACGGCGCGAGCTTCGCGAGGCGCGCGAGACCGAGCGCCAGCAAATCGCCGCGCTTCGAATTTGCCAAGGCATGCAGCTCATCCAGCACGACATGCGCGAGGGAGCCGAAAAAGGCGCCGGCATCCGGGTAGGACAGGAGAAGCGCGAGCTGCTCCGGCGTCGTCATCAATATGTCGGGTGGCTCGCGGCGCTGGCGCTGGCGGCGGTTTTGCGGCGTGTCGCCGGTGCGCGTTTCGATGGAAATGTCGAGGCCCATTTCGGCGATGGGCATTTCAAGGTTGCGCTTCACGTCGACGGCAAGGGCCTTGAGGGGCGAAATGTAGAGAGTGTGCAGGGCGCGCTTCTTCGGCGCGGACCGGGTGGCAAGATCGGCCAGGCTCGGGAGGAAGCCGGCCAGCGTCTTGCCCGCGCCTGTGGGCGCGATGAGGAGCGCGGATTTGCCCTGCCGGGCCAGCGCGAGAAGCGCGAGCTGATGAGCACGCGGACGCCAGCCGCGCGCCTCGAACCAGCGGGTGAAGGCAGGCGGGAGGGTTTCGGCGTCCGGCGCGCCGGCGAGGGGTTTCATCATGGGGGGAGAGTAGCAGCGAACCCCAGACCCGTCATCGCGAGGCCGCAAGCGCGGCCGTGGCGATCCAGACCGGCAAGTTTTTTGTTCGTAGTCCCAGGATTGCTTCGTCGCGGCTTCGCCGCTTCTCGCAATGACGATAGAAGGTTCGGGCAAACCAGAGGGAGACGCCCGAAAATGGCTCATTTCACCGGTTCAATTCGGCCGCGTCCCGTGTGAAACTGTGCATGTCCAGAAACCGCTCCGGAGAGATTCCAAGATGATCGACCAATTGCCGCCCGCGATCCGCGACCAGCTCGACGTGCTCCTGCCGCAGCTTCTGGCTGCCGGTATGAACATTCTCGTTGCCGTCATCATCCTGATCCTCGGCTTCTGGTTGGCCGGGCGCGTGCAGGTCTGGACGATGCGGGCGCTTGGACGGATGCCCTCGATGGACGAGATGCTGCTGAAATTCTTCGGCACCATTGCACGCTATCTTGTTCTCACCTTCACCATTCTCGCGGTACTGGCAGAATTCGGCGTACAGACAGCGAGCCTTATCGCTGTCCTCGGCGCGGCGGGCCTCGCGGTCGGTCTTGCGTTGCAGGGCACGCTTTCCAATGTGGCGGCGGGCGTGATGCTGCTGATCTTCCGGCCCTTCCGCGAGGGACATTATGTGGAAGCAGGCGGTGTTGCCGGGACGGTGAAGCAGCTTTCGCTTTTCACCACCGAACTCGCAACGCCGGACAATGTGCAGATCATCGTGCCAAACAGCGATGTCTGGGGGCAGCCGATCACCAATTACACCTATCACCCGCAACGCCGCCTCGATATGACCTTCGGAATTTCCTACAACGACAATATCGGCAAGGCGATGGATATCATCCGGGCGGAACTCGAAGCCGACGAACGCTGCCTGGCGGAACCGGAGCCCTTTATCGGGGTCATTAATCTTGGCGACAGCTCGGTCGATATCGTGACGCGCGTCTGGGTAAACAATGCCCAGTACTGGCCGACGAAATTCGACCTGACGCGTCGTATCAAGGAACGCTTCGACGAGAACGGCGTCACCATACCCTTCCCGGTACGGACTGTTTATAATGCGGCGGCGGACTGACGCTCGCCGCGGGATACAATGCGGCGG
>CXWF01067595.1_pt1 | contig 21723 bp, 23 predicted proteins | sample 468421 | NCBI WGS metagenome assembly CXWF01 (sample SAMEA2620812, study PRJEB7988) | marine metagenome | biome: marine biome (ENVO:00000447); feature: surface water layer (ENVO:00002042); material: "saline water (ENVO:00002010), including plankton (ENVO:xxxxxxxx)" | depth 5 m
AGTTCCGGGGTCGCGAGCCGGGTGTTCTGGCAGGCGGTCATCAGGCCCAGTTTCGCGCCCGCGAGTTCGAGCAGCGTGTATTCGATCCGGTTTTCCGAGATCACGACGACCCGGTCACCGCGTGTCAGACCCTGCGCGGCCAGCGCGGCGGCGCAACGGTCCACCCGGTCGAGCATTTCGCGAAACGTCAGGTCGGTGGTGCCATCGGTAAGCGCCAGCGCATCGGGCGTGGTGCGCGCGCGCATGGAGATCAGGGGATAGACGGTGGTGGCCGCAGCCTGTGCGATGGGGTCACTCATGTGTCGTCTCCGAAGCGGAAGGTGGCGGTGAGGACCGGCGTAGCCTCGCCCGCGCGGGTGAGCGTGGCGGTGTCGCCGTCGCTCCGGGCCGTGAGGTCGTCGTCCTCCAGCACGTTACCCAGAAACCGCGCTTCGATCCGGGTGACGTTGGCCTCCGGGTCCGCCTCCATCGCGGCACTCAGCAGATAGGCGAGGTTGGCGGGGCCGGGGTTCACGCGGTTGGGGCCGAAGCCTGCGGCCTCCGCGGCCTCACGCGACAGGTGGATCTGGTTGTCGTCGGACAGAAGCGCGCACCACGCGGCCATGTCGTCGCCGGAGATGGGGCCGAAGGGCGTGTCGGGAAACTTGGTCATGGGGCCTCCGCTGCCGGAAAGATGATGTGAAGCCGTATCTCGGTGAACGGCGCACCATCGCCAAGCGCGATGGCGAGGTGCAGGTGATCGGCGTGACCGAAGCGGCGGCTCGGCTTGCGCGTGATCCCCTCGACGCGGCCCGCCACCGTGTAGCGCCGCCCGACCTCGAGCGGGCGGGTCAGGTCGATGACGCAACCCGCCAGCACCGGCCCCTGATCGAAGGCAAGGCCGAGGGACTCGCTCAGCGCCTTGATCGGCATGGGCAGGCCGCCGAGCGCTCCGACGAAAGCGAAGATCGGATGCGCTCGGGCGCCCAGGCGGGCGGGTGCGCCGGACATCTGGCGTACGCGGTCGTCACGTTCGGGCGTCAGGTGGAACTCGCCGGGGGGCAAAGGCTCGGTCGTCATGGGGTCAGGCTGAGGTCGATGGGCAGGCGCTTCGCCTCGGCATGGACGAGGTGGGCGACCGCGCTGACGCCAAGGCCCTGAAGCTGGTCGAGGTCGGCGGTGAGCTGATCCGCGATGTCCCCGGCGACGGGCAGTTCGACGAACAGGAACCAGCCGGGCGGGTCGGTGAGCGCATCTGGCGACTCCCCGATGCACTCCTCGACGTGGCAGGGCAGGTGCGTGTCGATCCGCGCGGCCAGTTCGGCGACCTGATGGCCGACCGCCTCGGCCCTGTCGGGGTCCGGTCGCCCGATCTGCACCACGATCCGCCGTTGCGCGGGCATGACGGCCGTGCCGCGCGCGCGGGTCCAGCAGCCGTAGCGGGTGGACAGGAACCGGCCCTCGTCCTCGCGCAGCTCCCCGACCCGCTCCCACTTGTCGATCCGGTCGAAAATGTCACGCGGGTCGCGAAAGGCGATCTCGGCGATACCCAGATGGGTCGGCACATGGCCCGCGGGCCAGAGCACGGATTGAACGTGGTTCTGGATGTACCAGACGAGGCCGGGCAGGTCGCGCGCGATCTCGGCATGGGGGCCGGACCAGTGTGCGTGGAACGCCTTGTCCGACATGTCGCTGCGCTTTTCGATCAGGGTGACGCGCTTGTTGGGTTTCGCCTCGCTCATGTCGTCGCCCCCTGCGCGCTGTCGTCAAAGGCGCGGGCCATGAGGGCGCGGGCGCCGGTGAGGGCGCGCTGGCACAGCTCTTCGTCCGAGGCACCGGGATGGGCCAGCGTCGGCGCCTCGATGTCGATGATCACGTCGCGGGGCAGGGCGCGCAGGAAGGTGACGAGGTCGAAGTCGCCTTCACCGGGCAGGCGGCGATCCGTCACCGCCTCCTCCAGCCATTCGTCGCGCGGCCGGGTGAGCGGCCCGTCGCAGATCTGGGCGTGACCGATGGGGCCGGTGTCGCCGGAGAGGAGCGAATCCAGCCCAACCTCGTTGCGGTAGAAATGCAGCGCGTCGGCGCTGATCGTCGCGTCCGTCGGGGCCAGGGCGAGGAAATCGCGCACATCCGCCAGCGTATTCAGCGTGCCGAAGGCGTGAAATTCGACATGCACGGCAAGGTCACGCTCGCCCGCCATGCCGCAGAACGTGTCGAGAGCGGCGCGGGCGCGGGCAAGGTCCGGGTCGCCCACCGTCACCGTCACCCGTTCGCCGCCAAGCGCCGCGCCCCGGTCAAGCGCATGGGCAAAGCTGTCGGGCAGGCCGTCGGGGCCGATGGAGAAAACGTCGAGGCTGCAAATGCGGATGCCAAGCGCCTCGGCCTGCCGTTTGAGGTCACGCGCCTCGGCCAGCGTTTCGACATGGGGGCAGGCGCTGCGCCCGGCATGGACGAAGAACGACACGGTCGGGCAGGCGAGCCGCCCGGCGATGTCCAGGAACTCGGACGTGGTCGAGCGGAGCGCGGTCAGCGGGTGGAGGGACAGGCGATCCATGCGGGATGGTCCTTTTTCGGGGCGGGTTCACGGGTATACTCGCCAGGGGTTTCTCGCATACGGTCGCCCGCGACATGCGCACAGGAAAGGTCACGACATGGACGACACGACAGCCAAGCTCGCCATTCTCGAACGCATCGCGGCCTATGGCGACGCGGTGAACCGGCGCGACGGGGCGGCGTGGATCGACTGCTGGACGCAGGATGCGCTCTGGTCGATCCGGGACCGCGAGATTGCAGGCGCGCCCGCGATCCTGTCGGCATGGGAAACGGCGATGGCGGGCTATGCCGCCGTGCATTTCTTTTCCCACCTCGGGCGGGTCGAGGTGTCGGGCGATGCGGCGACGGCGCGGGTCTATACCGTCGAGTATCTGACGACGACCGGGGGCGAGGCGCGCACCCAGTTCGGGGAATATGACGACCTGTTTCGCTACGAGGGCGGCACATGGCGCTTTGCGCACCGCGCGTTCCGGGTGCGCGAGGCCCGATGAGCGCAAGGCCGGACAGGGCACCCGCGCCGCGCATCAGGCGGTTTCGGGCAAGACCTGCCGCGCGGCCCAGTCCTCGAGCGAAGTGAGTTCGACCGGAAGCTCGGCCAGCACCGGACCCATGTCGACATAAAAGGGCCGATCCTCGGGGTCGTTATACCATGTGTATTTCAGCGTCATCTCGCGCGCCAATGTGGCGCTGTCGAGCGAGGCGGTGCTCTTGAACACTGAGGCCATCACCTCACCACAGGTCGCCACCGGCATCGTCTGAAACCGCAGGGGCCGGTTCCACACCGCGCCCAGCCTGCGGGCAAGGTCGGGGCCGCGGATCGCCTCGGGCCCGCCGACGGCGAAGACCCGGCCCGCAAGGTGCGGGCGCTCGGCGGCGGCGACCATCAGCTTGGCGAGGTCGGCGTGACAGATCCAGCAGACGTCGAGCGTTTCCTCATGCGGGTAGTGGATCAGGTTTTCGCGGTCGATCTCGGGCCAGGCCCAGGCCTTGAGCAGGTTGTCGATATAGACGACCGGCTGAATGACCACGACCGGCGCGCCGGAGGCCAGCAGAATCTCCCGCATCTCAAGCCGCGCGTCCTGTGCCGCGATGCCCATGCGTTCGTCGGGCACCGGCATACTGGTGTTGAACACCAGTGTCCTGAGCGTGGGCGAGGCGGCGGCAGCTTTCGCGATCACCCGCACCGCCTCGATCTGCGGCTCGGCCGCCTGGAACGAGGTGGAAGGCAGGTTCAGAAGCACGGCCTCGGCCCCGTCCATCGCCGCGCGCAGACTGTCGTGATCGCCGTAATCGGCGGCCAGCGGCGTCACCCCGTCACGCAGGTCCGCGCGCGTCGGATTGCGCGAGATTGCCGTGACGTCGTGCCCCTGCGCCGCCGCTTCGCGCACCTGCGCGATGCCCTGATCCCCGGTCGCTGAAAACACGGCGATTTTCATGTCGGTCTCCTTTCGCGCCCGCAGGCGCGGCTCAGTTCAAGAGGTTCGGAAGGAAGAGGACGATCCCCGGCACCAGCACCAGCAGGAAGAGAACGACCATGTCCGCCCCGATGAACCGGGCCGTGCCCCGGAAGATCTCGCCTAATGACACCTTCCCCACGACCCCGTTCAACACGAACACGTTCAACCCGATCGGTGGTGTGATCATGCCCACCTCCAGGAGCTTGGCGAGGAAAATGCCGAACCAGAGTTCATCGACCCCGAGCGTCGCCGCAACCGGAAGAACGATGGGCAGGGTGATGATCATCGCGCCCGTGGGCTCAAGGAACATCCCCAGGATCAGATAGATGACCACGACACCCGCAAGGAACAGGTAGGTCGAGGTGCTGACCGACGCGATCACGTCCGAGATGTAGCCGTCCACACCGGACAGCGCCACGAACCGCGCCAACAGGTTGGCCCCGATCACGATGAACAGGAGCGCCGAGGTGGTGGCGAAGCTTTCGGCCACCGACACCCGGAAATTGCGCCAGGTCAGCTTGCGCTGCGCGGCCGCGATCAGCACGCAAAGCGCGGCACCGACGGCCCCCGCCTCGGTCGGGGTAAAGAGCCCCGCGAACAACCCGCCAAAGACGAGAAAGGCAAGCAGCAGCGCGGGCGTCACCTTGCGCAACTCGGTGAATTTCTCGCGCATCGTATGTTGTTCATAGGACCGCGGCGCGACCTCGGGCTTCAACGTCGCCCAGCCGATGACGAGAACGACATAGGCGAAGGCCGAGAACAGGCCGACCCCGGCCCCGCCCAGGAACAGCTTGTTGATCGGCACCTCAGCGATGATGCCATAAAGGATGAGCAGGATACTTGGTGGTATGAGCGCCCCGATGGTGCCCGCCGCCGCAACCGTGCCGGTGGCCAGACGCGGATCGTATCCGTGCTTGAGCATTTCGGGCACCGCGATCCGGCCCATCGCCGCCGCCGTGGCGACCGACGACCCGGTGACCGCCGCGAACCCGGACGCGCCAAAGATACTGGCGACCGCAAGCCCGCCCGGCAATCGGGCAAGCCACACCCGCGCCGCATCGAACAAGCCCGCGGTAATGCCCGAGTGATAGGCGAGATACCCCATGAGCAGGAACATCGGGATCGAGCTCAACTCCCAGCTCGCCGCAAAGTCATAGGGGATGACCTTCAGCGCACCAAAGGCCGGGCGCCAGCCATACAGGGCATAGATGCCCACGAACGGCACCGAAAACAGCGCGATCGCGATCGGCACGCGCATGGCGATCAGGGCCAGAAGGATCGCGATCCCGGCCAGACCAATTTCAACGTCGCTCATGTGTCTTTGCTCCCCGTATCGGCGAAGCCCGGAAACGGATGCCGCTTGTCGTCGAACGCGGTGCTACGCGTGATGTAGGCGACGAACTTGAGAACGAGCAGCATTGTGATGAGCGCATAGCCCGCCGGGGCCGCAAAGCGCACCGGCCAGATCGGAATCTTCATGTTGCGCTCCATCGCGAAGGAACCGGTCTGGAACTTGTCGACCGCTTCGAACCAGGTCGCATATGTCAGCATCGCACAGACCGCCGCACTGAACAGGAATATCCAACCCGCCATGTGCCGCTGTCCCCCAAGGGGCAGGAACTGGGTCACCACGTCCGCAGCGACATGCTGGTTCAGCCGCTCAACATAGACGAGCGGCAGGAACGTCACCATCGGCATGTAATATTTCGCGACCAGCGTCAGGGTCGCGGGGAGCGGTTTGTTGAAGAGCAACCCCATCACCACATCGAGCGTGACCTGGACCATCATGATGACGACCGCACAGGCGGCCAGAACACTCAGGACCATCGTGATGGCGTCGACGACTTTCAGCACGGGTTTCATCTTGCCGGCTCGCCTCCGCCCCGTGCCGTCATGCGGTCGGGGCATGTTCTGGGTTTGCTGTTGAAAGGGCCGCACATGGCGACCCTTTCGGCGTTACGCGGGCGGGCCCCGATCCGGCGCCCGCCCTGTCAGATCAATCCATGCCGTAGGTAGAGACATCGACCTTCGACATGATTTCGTCGAGGTAGAGCTGGATGAACGGCTCCTGCTCCATCACGTCGATCTCGTTGGTCAGACCCTTCCACTTCTCGATCAGGGCCGTGATCGTCTCGATCTTGCCGTCGACGTCCTCAAGCCCGTACTTCTCGTTGTACTCGGCCCGCACCACGTCGAGATCCTGCGCGATGAATTCGGCGATCTTTGCCTGATCCTCGGCCGAGATGTCGTAGACGTTCTTGCCGGCGGCACGGAACTCTTCGACGGCCGAGATGTTGCGCTCCTTGTTCAGGATCCAGCTGACGATCGGCTGAACAGCGGCGGCGGTCAGGATGCCACGGCGGTTCTCTTCCGACATATCCTGCCAGGTGTCGCGGTTCATGGTGGTGGCGAGACCGGCGAACATGCTGCCCATGATCGCAGGATTGAAGTGGTCGGCGATCTCGATGTAGCGCAGGCCGACAAGGTTCTCACCCTGGTTGAACGAACAATCCACGTTGCCCGTGCTGAGCGCGTCGTAGATTTCGTTGCCCGACAGCGCGACGCGCACGGCACCGAAGTAATCGGCGAACCGGCCCTGGTCGGCGGCGCCGGTGCGCACCTTCAGACCTTCAAGATCAGCGATCGATGTCACCGGCTTGTTGCAGACCATACCGTATTCCACGGCCGCGGCACCGTTCAGGTAGACCGCGTTCAGGCCCTTCAACTGCTCCTGGCAGTCGGTGCAGTTCAGCATGATGTATTCCATCGACGCGCCGATGACCGCCGGGCCGGGCCACTTGGTATCCGGGTCCGAAATCGCCAGAAGCGACAGGTCGGCCGGCAGGTTCATCTCGGAATATTCCGCCGGGAAATACGGGAACAGGGTAAAGCCGGTATCGGCCAGACCGTCACGCACACCGCCCGAAATCTCGTTCAGGCTGAGCAGCGAAAGGGCGAACACCTTCATCTCAAGATCGGTGTTCTCCTCGATCGCTTCGCCGAACGCGACAGCGGCATCGTAGTTATAGCTGGTTTCCGGCAGGCCCACGGCATGGCGCAGGGTCTGAGCCACGGCCGGTGCGGCTGCGACCGAGCCCAGCATGACGGTGGCGAGCGCAAGCCGCGACAGGCCTGAGAGCGCCGGAGTTTCTACGTTCATCTTCATTCTTTCCTCCCTGAAAATCTGATCTGCGCCAAAAACGTGCCGAAACACAGCTCGCCTTGTATGCGCGTCCGAAGTTGTCGCCCGACTGTGGCCCCGGTTTTTCGCTCCCCCCGGTCCGATCGGCGCGCGGTGCGGGCCTGCCGGACGTGGTCCCCTTATTGGTTCCTGTCGGACACCGGGATGGCCCGGGTCTGCAAATCGTACTGGTCCTGATCCTTGTGTAAGGTGAAGGCCAAGTCAATATGCAATATAACTTTAAAAGTATGCAATGGCACTTGCGCAAGGACATTGACGGATCGAAGAGTGTCATTATTCGACACTATGTAGTCAAAAACATTGCCCCCGCGCGGCGAACCTGCCACCACGGGCCTGTCGAACGACGCGCACCGCGAGGGGAGACCCCGATGGGGACGATCACCAAGGCACTGGGCCTGCTCAATCACTTTTCGTCCGAAGACGCCGAAATCGGGCTGGCGAAGTTCGTGCGCCTGTCCCAGGCCGACAAGGCGACCGTGCGCCGCCACCTTGTCGAGCTGGAGGAAAACGGCTTCCTCGAACAGAACCCCGCGACCCGCAAATACCGGCTCGGCCCCGCGATCCTCCGGCTCGCCGCCGTGCGCGAACGCAGCTTTCCGATGCGCAGCGTGCTGGGCCCGGTGGTCGACGACATGGCCACGCGCCTCGGCGAACTGGTCCACGCCGCGCTTCTCCAGGGCGACATGATGTCCACCGTCTGCCACGCCGACCCCAAGGTTCACGGCACGCGGGTCATCTTCGACGACTCCGAAATGCTGCCGCTGCACGCAACCGCCTCGGGCCTCGCCATCCTCGCCTTCGGGCCGGAGGACGCGACAGACTACGCCATCGCGCAGGACCGTCTGTCCTATGCGCCCAACACGGTCATCGCCAAGTCCGACCTGCTGCATCTGGTGCGCAGGACGCGCGAACAGGGCTACAGTTTCGCCGACCAGACGTTCACCAGCGACATCCAGTCCTACGGGATGCCCTTCTTCGGTCCGGACGCGGTCGCCATCGGCACCATCGCCGTGCCGGTGCCCAAGGCCCGGATGACCGACGACCTGCGCGACGACATTATCCGGGAGTTGCGGCGCGGCTGCGCGGCGGTGACCCGATCGCTCGGCGGCGACCTGCCCCCCAACTTTCCGACAGGCTGACGCGGACCCACGCCACACCAGGAGACTGACCCGATGACACGCACAAAGGCCGACCTGATCGCCGACCGCAAACGGCTCCTCGGTCCGAACGTCTCGACCTTCTACGACGACCCCGTCCATTTCGTGAAAGGCGAGGGGGTCTGGCTGTGGGACGCGGACGGGCGGCGGTATCTGGACTGCTACAACAACGTGCCCGTGGTCGGTCACTGCAACCCGCGCGTGGTCGAGGCCATCGCGACGCAGGCCGCGACGCTCAACACGCACACCCGGTATCTTCACGACGGCATCCTCGACTATGCCGAGGCGCTGACCGCGACGCTGGACGACAGCCTCGACACCCTCCTGATGACCTGCACCGGGTCCGAGGCGAACGATGTCGCCCTGCGCATGGCCGAAGCCGTGACGGGAAAGCGCGGGGTCATCGCGACCGACGCGACCTATCACGGCAACACGGCGCTGGTGAGCCAGTTGAGCAAATCCAACGTGCCCACCGTGGGCTTCGGCCTCGACCAGTATTTCCGCTTCGTCGACGCGCCCGACAGCTACCGCACCCCGGACCCGGACGGCACCGGTTTCGCCACCGCCGTGGCCGCGCAGATCGCGGCGCTCGAAGCGGACGGCACCGGCTTCGCCGCGCTCGTCATCTGCCCCTACTTCCTGAACGAAGGCTTCCCGCACCACCCCGACGGCTGGCTGAAACCCACCGCCGACGTGGTGCACAAGGCGGGAGGGTTTCTGATCTGTGACGAGGTGCAGTCGGGGTTCGGACGCACCGGCACGCACCTGTGGGCGCATGAGAAGATGGGCGTCGTGCCCGACATCATGACCATCGGCAAACCGATGGCGAACGGCCACCCTGTCGGCGGCGTGGTGACGACCGGCGACACGATGGCCGCCTTCCGCTCCGGCTACCGCTATTTCAACACCTTCGGCGGCAATCCCGTCAGCGCCGCCGCCGCCCTCGCCGTGCTGCGTGAAATCCAGGAGCGGGCGCTGGTCGAGAACGCGCGCGTCGTGGGCGACCATGCCCAGACCCGGCTGCGCGACCTGATGGACCGGTACGAGGTGATCGGGGACGTGCGCGGATCGGGCCTGATCTTCGGGGCCGAGATGGTGACGGACCGCGCCACCAAGTCGCCCGCCAGCGCCTATACCGACCGGCTCATCAACGCGATGCGCCACGAGGGGTTCATCCTGTCCAAGCTGGGCCGCCACAAGAACGCGCTCAAGATCAGGCCGCCGATGGTGTTTTCCATCGACAATGCCGACATGCTTTTCGACGCGCTCGACACCGTGCTCAGGGACACGCCGCTGTCATGAGCGGGACGGTCGAAGCCGCGCTGACGCTCTGGGGCATGGCGGGGGCCGAACACCGGCTGTTCGCCGCGCGAGAGAACGCGGTGCATCAGGTCCGCCACGCGGGCGCGACCTATGCCCTCCGCCTCCACCGCGCGGGCTATCGCTCCGACGACGAGCTGATCTCGGAACTCGAAATGATGGAGGCCGCGCGACAGGCGGGCCTGCATGTGCCCGCCCCGATCCCCTCGGCCTCCGGCGATGTCGTCCATGTCGTCGACGGGGTGCAGATCGACATGCTCGGCTGGCTCTCCGGTGCCCCGCTGGGCAAAAGCGATACTCCGCTCGACCCCACGCACACGGTTGCGCTGTTCAACCTCATCGGGCGCGATATGGCCCGGCTCCATGCCGCGCTGGACGACTGGACCCCGCCCGCCCATTTCACGCGCTGCGCCTGGGACCACGCGGGGCTGGTGGGCGATTTGCCGGTCTGGGGCCGGTTCTGGGACAACCCCACGCTCGACGCGGAGGACCGCGCCCTGTTCACCCGGCTGCGCGACGTGGCGGGCGCGGACCTCGCCCGGCGTGCGCCCGGCCTCGATTACGGCCTGATCCATGCCGACATCGTGCGCGAGAACATCATGGTGGACGGCGACAGGATCCAGCTTATCGACTTCGACGACGCGGGCTTCGGGTTTCGCCTGTTCGACGTGGCGACCACGCTGCTCAAGAACATGGACGCGCCGGAGTATGACGCGCTGAAAACCGCGCTTCTCGACGGCTACCGTGCCCTGCGCCCCCTCGACACAGATGCGCTCGACCTGTTCCTCGTCCTACGCGCCGCCACCTATGTCGGCTGGATCGCGACGCGGCTGGAGGAAGACGGCGCGACCGCCCGCAACGCGCGGTTCATCGCCACCACGCGGCGCTTGGCGCATGAGTACCTCACCCGGACAGGCGCGGCCGACTGACCCGCTTCGCAGGCAAGCCCGCCATCATCACCGGGGCCGTGGCGGGCGACGCCTCCGGCACCGCGCGTCAGCCCTTGTCCGGGCCGGGCTTGCCGGCACATTCCTTGAACACCCGCAGGGTGCAGGTCGCGCAGATGTCGTCTTCGGCGCGGTGGACCGCCTCGGCGATGGCCTCGGTCTTGTGCGGGTGGATGTTGTCCTCGCCCAGGAACCGGGTCACGCCCAGACGCTCCAGCGCGCGCAGGGTGGGGGCGGCGACAGCGACGAGGTGAAGATCGCGCCCCTGCCGCCGCGCCTTCTTGCCCCGGTCGATCAGGAAATCCGCGCCCGCGAGGTCGATCTTGTTGACGCCCTTGAGGTTCAGGATACGCGACTGGCGCGTCTCGGCCCGCGCCTCGATCCGGTCGAACTCCCGCTCGATATGCTCGACCGAGGCGAAGAAGATCGGCCCCTCCACCCGCATCATCCGGATCTGCGGACATTCGGGCAGGTCCAGCGCCTCGGCATTGCGGAACACCCGGCGCCCGTTGGCCACCATCGGCGCACCGACCGCGACGAGGGGCTGCGAGCTGTCCTTGAGGAACACGACGAGCGAGACGAGCACGCCCACCATGATCGCGAAATCCAGCTCCGAGAAGATGCCGGTCAGGAAGGTCGACAGCAGGATGACCGTCTCGCTCCGGCTGCTCTCAAGGATGTGGCGGATCTCGGCCACGTTCACCAGCCGCCACGCGACATAAAGGATCACGGCGGCCATCGCGGGCACCGGGACAAAGCGCACCAGCGGCCCGACGACCAGCAGCGCGGCCAGCAGAATGACCGAGGCGAACACGGCGGCAAGTGGCGTCTGCGCCCCGCTTTCCATATTGACCCCCGACCGGGTGAACGAACCGGAGCCTGCGTAACACTGCGTGAAACTGCCGACGGTGTTGGACAGGCCCTGACCGATCAGTTCCTGATTGCTGTCGTATTTCTCGCCCCGCCGCCCGGCAAAGGTCTTGCCGATAGAAATCGCCTCCAGAAGCCCGACAAAGGCGATCGCGGCCGCCCCCGGCAGAAGCTGCCCCCAGAGGTCGAGGTCGAAGCTCGGAACCGTCAGCGCGGGCACGACCGAAGTGAGCGGGTCGAAGAACGCGATCTGCCCGTCGGGCCAGACCGGGAGGAGCGCCACGAGGCTTCCCAGCACCAGCGCGAGGATGAAGGCCGGGATGCGCTTGTCGATCCGCTGCATCACGATGACACCCGCAAGCGTCACGGCACCGACCACAAGCGCGCTCCAGTGAATACCGCCAAGCTCGGGGATCAGGCGCGAAATGCGCTCCACCACCTCGCCCCCGCGCTCGACCTCGACCCCGATGATGGCCGGAAGCTGCGACACGGCGATCAGCACCGCCGCCGCCGCCGTGAAGCCCACGATCACGGAATGTGACACGAAGGCGATCAGCGCACCCAGACCGGCCAGACCGGCGATCAACTGGATGATCCCGACCATGAGCGTGAGGGTGATCGCCAGCGCGATGAAGGCGGGCGTCCCGGCGGTGGCGAAACCGGACAGCGTCACGAAGACCAGCGCGGAAATCGCGGTGGTCGGCCCCGACACCATGACGCGTGATGAGCCCCAGAGCGCCGCGATCACCCCGACGACGATGGCCGAGAACAGCCCGTATTCCGGCGGCAGTCCCGCGATCAGCGCAAACGCCACGCCCTGCGGCAGGACGATGGCCGCACCGGTCAGCCCGGCCACCGCGTCCTTGCGCAGCGTTTCGCGCGTGACATCGCCGTGCCAGCGACGGCGCGGCGACAGGCGCGTGACAGCGGTGCGGGCCCAGCTTGCCATTCCCGGCTCAGTCGACAGCGTAGAGGTCGATGATGACGCCGTCCGCGCTCCGGCTGCCGGAACTGACGAAGACCGTCCGGTTCACCCACCCATACCGGGCGTCGCCGGTTTCGAGCCGCGCCGAGGTGCGCATGGTGTAGTCTGTCGGATCGACGGCCTCGCCCTTGGCCAGACGCGCCAGCACCTCGGGCGGGCCGTGGCGAAAGCCGAGGTTCACGACCTCGATCAGCGCGCCGTCGTCGGTCTCGAACGCATAGCGTGTGTCGAGAAACGCGGTCCCGTCGGAATAGACAAGCTGCCAGTCCGCCCCGAGGTTCAGAAGGTGCCCGGTGATCGCGCCCGTGACGGTGCCGCCGGTGATCGGTATGATCCGGCGCCGGCCACCACGCCCCTCGCCCATCTCGCGGATCGGGCCAAGCTCGATGGTCAGTGTGCAGACCGGGCGCAGGGTCGGAACGGGGGGTTTCATGGTGACACTCCTGAACAGCCGGGAGGGCCCGGGCTACGGTTGCGGTGCGGTAACTGCCGCCCTTGCCGGGCGCAACCCTCCCGGTGGTCGGGATCGCGTGAAATTCGCCCCGCTCAGTCGGCATCCAGCGCGCGGATCGCGGCGTCGAGGTCATTGAGCAGCGAGTCGATGCGCGCCCGCCCGATGCGCGCCTCGATCCGCTCATAGGCCTTGCTGCTCTCCGGCGACACGGTGCGGATGAACCCGTCGCCCTCGGCGGTCAGCCGGATGCGCGCGCGGCGGCCGTCGCCCGGATTGCGGTCCATGCTGATCTGCCCCTTCGCGTCCAGCGTCTTGAGGATGCGCGACAGGGACGGGGGGAGGATACAGGCCCGCTCGGCCAGTTCGGTCGCGTCGATCTCGCCCGCCTCCATCAGCACGCGCAGCACCCGCCATTGCTGTTCGGTCGTGCCATGCGCCGTCAGGATCGGGCGAAACTCGCTCATCAGCCGTTCGCGCAGCCTCAGCAGGGCAATCGGTAGGGTGCGCCGGGTTTCCGACAGCTCGAAGCCATCGCGCAGTTTGGGGTTCGACATGGGGCCATCCTCGCATCGTCTGGCGACAATGAAACCATCATCGTTGACATGATGCAAGTTATTTAACATGTTCAGTAACGAGGAGGCGAATCAATGGCGCATTTGTCGATGGAATATTCCGGCGGGCTGGACGCCCGCTGTGACATGGCCGCTCTGGCCCGTGCCGCGCATGGCGCGATGGTCGATGCCGGGATCTTTCCGGTGGCGGGCATACGCGTGCGTCTGCACCGGGCCGACGTTGCCATCGTGGCGGACGGGCTGGATGAAAACGACTTTCTCGCCATGACCCTGTCGGTCGGGGCCGGGCGCACGACCGAGGCGCTCAAGGCCGCAGGCGACGCGATCTTCGCCGCCGTGCAGGGCGCGCTGCGCGGCCCGCTCTCGACCCCCCATTTCGCCCTTTCGCTCGAAATCCGCGTCATCGACCCGGAGCTGAGCTGGAAGGACACCCCCATTCACGCCCGGCTGTCCGGGCAGAAGAAGGACTGAGACATGAGTGTTCTGGACGACAATATCCAAAAGGCCCAAGGCTACATGGCGGCGTTTCGCGACAGCGGCGTCCTGAACCACATCGACGGCGAAACCGTCGCCGCGATCTCGGGCGAGACGATGGAGACGATCAGCCCGGTGGACGGCAGCACGCTCGCCCCGGTGGCGAAGTCGGACGCCGGGGACATCGACCGCGCCGTCGCCGCCGCCAAAGCCGCCTTTCCGCTCTGGTCGAAAACGCCGGGGGCCGAGCGGCGCAAGATCCTCATCAAGGTCGCCGAGGCGATCGAGGCGCGGGCCGAGGAAATCGCCTTTACCGAGTGCATGGACACCGGGCAGGCGCTGCGCTTCATGTCCAAGGCCGCGCTGCGCGGCGCTGCCAACTTCCGCTTCTTCGCGGATCAGGCCCCGTCCGCCGAAGACGGCGACGTGACCCGCACGCCCACGCAGATGAACACCACCTCGCGCCGCCCCATCGGCCCGGTCGGGGTCATCACCCCGTGGAACACGCCCTTCATGCTCTCGACGTGGAAGATCGCCCCGGCGCTCGCCGCCGGGTGCACCGTGGTTCACAAGCCCGCCGAGTTCTCGCCCATGACCGCCAAGCTGCTGGTCGAGATCGCCGAGGGCGCGGGGCTCCCCAAAGGTGTGCTCAACGTGGTCAACGGGCTGGGCGAAACTGCCGGCAAGCGCCTGACCGAGCATCCGGACATCAAGGCCATCGCCTTTGTCGGGGAAAGCCGCACCGGGTCGATGATCATGAAACAGGGCGCCGACACCCTCAAGCGCGTGCATTTCGAGCTGGGCGGCAAGAACCCCGTCATCGTGTTCGAAGACGCCGACATGGAGCGCGCCGTGGATGCGGCCACATTCATGATCTACTCGCTGAACGGCGAACGCTGCACCTCGTCCTCGCGCCTGTTGGTGCATGAAAGCATCTATGACGACTTCACGGCCAAGGTCGCGGCGGTGGCGAAGACGATCAAGGTGGGCCACCCGCTCGACCCCGAAACCGTGGTCGGCCCGCTGATCCATCCGGTGCATGAGGGCAAGGTGCTCTCCTACTTCGACAAGGCCCGTGCGGCGGGCGCGACCATCGCCGCCGGCGGCGAGAAGGTGGGCGAGGCCGGGTGTTTCGTGACCCCCACGCTGTTCACCGGCGCGACCAACGACATGGACATCGCGCAGGAGGAAATCTTCGGCCCCGTCCTGACCGCGATCCCGTTCAAGGACGACGAAGACGCGCTCGCCATCGCCAACGACACGCAATACGGGCTGGCCGCCTATGTCTGGACCCAGGACCTCGACCGGGCGATGTGGATGACCGACAATCTCGACGCGGGCATGATGTGGGTGAACTCGGAAAACATCCGTCACCTCCCGGCCCCGTTCGGCGGTGTCAAAGCCTCGGGCATCGGCCGCGACGGCGGCGACTGGTCGTTCGATTTCTACATGGAAACCGTCAACGTCAGCTTCCCCCGCGCCCATCACAAGATCCCGAAACTGGGCGGCTGAGCCCCCGTTTCCCTGCCATACTTCCGAGGAGGACACCCATGCCCATTCCCGCCCCGAACCTGAACCCGCCGTTCAACATCATCCGCCTGAGCCATGTGGAATTCGGCGTCACCGACCTTGCCGCCAGCCGGACATTCTACACCGATATCCTTGGCCTTCAGGTCACCGACGAGGATGACGAGACGATCTATCTGCGCGCGATGGAGGAGCGGGGGCATCACTGCCTCGTGCTCAAGAAAAAGCCCGAAGCGGGCATCGACTACCTGTCCTACAAGGTCTGGTCCGAGGACGAGCTCGACAAGGCCGAGACCTATTTCAAAGGGATCGGTCACGCGACGGAATGGGTCGAGCGCCCCTATCAGGGCCGCACCCTGCGCACCCGCGACTGTTTCGGCGCACCGATGGAGTTCTATTTCAAGATGGACCGGCTGGAACCGATCCACCAGAAATACGCGCTCTACCGGGGCGTCAAACCGCTGCGCATCGACCATTTCAACTGCTTCGCGCCCAACGTGGACACCGCTGTCGAATTCTACGGCAAGCTGGGCTTCCGCGTGACCGAATACACCGAGGACGAGGAAACCGGCGCGCTCTGGGCCGCCTGGACCCACCGCAAGGGCGGCGTGCATGACATCGCCTTCACCAACGGCCACGGCCCGCGCCTGCACCACACCGCGTTCTGGGTGCCAACGCCGCTCAACATCATCGACCTGCTCGACCTGATGTCGACCACCGGCTACGTCGGCAACATCGAACGCGGACCGGGGCGGCACGGCATTTCCAACGCCTTCTTCCTCTACATCCTCGACCCCGACGGGCACCGGATCGAAATCTACTGCTCCGATTACCAGACGGTCGACCCGGACCTCGAACCGATCAAGTGGGATCTCAAGGACCCGCAGCGCCAGACGCTCTGGGGTGCGCCCGCGCCGCGCTCGTGGTTCGAGGAGGGGTCGGCCTTCACCGGCGTCGACACCCGCGACGCCGATCTCAAAGCCTCGCCGATCATCGCGCCATGACGCTGAACGATCCGAGCCTTCTGAAAGAAGCCGCTCTGGTGGGGGCCGACTGGGTTCCCGCCGGCGACGACGCCATCGCCGTCACGAACCCGGCGACCGGCAAGGTCATCGGGCGCGTTCCCCGCCTGGGCGCGGGTGAGACGCGCGCGGCCATCGAGGCGGCACAAATCGCGCAAAAGGACTGGGCGAAGAAGACCGCCAAGCACCGCGCACAGATCCTGCGCCGCTGGTACGACCTGATGATGGAGAACCAGGACGACCTCGGCGCGATCCTGACGCTGGAACAGGGCAAGCCGCTGGCCGAGGCCAAGGGCGAAATCGCCTATGGCGCGTCCTTCATCGAATGGTTTTCCGAGGAGGCCCGGCGCGTGAACGGCGACGTGATCCCCGGCCATGCCGAGGACAAGCGCATCGTCGTCATCAAGCAGCCCATCGGGGTGGTCGCGGCGATCACGCCGTGGAATTTTCCCAACGCCATGATCACCCGCAAGGCCGGCCCCGCGCTTGCCGCCGGCTGCGCGATGGTGCTCAAACCCGCCGGGCAAACCCCGTTCTCCGCCATCGCGCTCGCCGAGCTGGCCGAACGCGCCGGGCTGCCCGCAGGGCTGTTCTCCGTCATCACCGGCTCGGCGCGCGAGATCGGGGGGGAGATGACAGCCAGCCCCATCGTGCGCAAGCTGACCTTCACCGGCTCGACCGAGGTGGGGATCGAGCTGTATCGCCAGTCCGCCGACACGGTGAAGAAGCTGGGGCTCGAGCTGGGCGGCAACGCGCCGTTCATCGTGTTCGACGACGCCGACCTCGACGCCGCGGTCGAAGGCGCGATCATCTCCAAGTTCCGCAACAACGGGCAAACCTGCGTCTGCGCCAATCGCATCTATGTGCAGTCGGGCGTCTATGATGCCTTCGCCGAGAAGCTGGCCGAACGTCTGTCGACCCTCAAGGTCGGCGACGGGATGGAGGCCGATGTCGTCTTCGGCCCGCTGATCGACGATGCCGCCGTGGCCAAGGTGCGCGAACACATCGCCGACGCGACCGGCAAGGGGGCGCAGGTCACATTTGGCGGCAATCCCCACGCGCTTGGCGGCTCCTTCTTCGAGCCGACGGTCATCACCGGCGTCACGCCGGACATGGCGGTCGCCCGCGAAGAGACCTTCGGCCCGGTGGCCCCGCTGTTCAAGTTCGAGACCGAGGACGAGGCGGTCGCCTATGCCAACGACACCGAATTCGGGTTGGCGAGCTACCTCTACTCGCGCGACTATGCGCGGGTCTGGCGGGTCGGCGAGGCGCTCGAATACGGGATGGTGGGGATCAACACCGGCCTCATCTCGACCGCCGAAGCCCCGTTCGGGGGCATCAAGGCCTCGGGCCTCGGCCGCGAAGGATCGCACTACGGAATCGAGGATTTCGTGGAAATCAAATACCTCTGCTTCGGCGGAGTAGCGTGAGGATATGGATATGAACATACCCGCAAGACTGGCCACCTTCCGTGCCGCGGGCCGCGACCGCTACGGCCTCGTCACCGACGCGGGCCTCGTCGATCTGACGCCCGACTTCGGCGCGCGGTTTCCCACCCTGCGCGAGGTGATCGAGGCGGGCGCGCTGGACGAGCTGGTGCGCGCCGGACAGGGACGCGCCGCGTCCTGGGCCGAGAAGGACGTGACCTTCCTCATCCCCGTGCCGCGCCCGGACCGGATTATCTGCGTCGGCGTGAACTTTCCCGACCGCAACGCCGAGTACAAGGACGGCAGCGCGCAGCCCAAGCACATGTCGCTGTTTCCGCGCTTCCCGTCCTCCTTCACCGGCCATGACACGCCGCTGATCCGCCCGCCGGAGAACCACACGCTCGACTACGAGGGCGAAGTGGCCGTCGTGATCGGCAAAGGCGGTCGGCGCATCGCGCAGGAGGATGCCTATGACCACATCGCGGCGCTCACCCTGTGCAACGAAGGCACGATCCGCGACTGGGTGCGCCACGCGAAGTTCAACGTGACGCAGGGCAAGAACTGGGACGCGACCGGGGCCATCGGCCCCTGGCTCGTCCCCTTCACCGATGCCGCGCAGCTGGACGAGGCGACGATCGAAACCCGCGTGAACGGTGAGGTGCGTCAGCAGGACGAACTCAGGAACATGATGTTCCCGATCCGCGAAGAGATCGCCTATATCTCGACCTTCACCACGCTGTCGCCCGGCGACATCATCATCACCGGCACGCCCTCGGGCGCGGGGGCGCGGTTCGACCCGCCCAAATACCTCGTCCCCGGCGACGTGATCGAGGTCGAGGCCCCCGGCATCGGCATCCTGCGCAACGGGGTGGCGGACGAATGACCCTGACCGACGCACAGGTGGACAGGGCTGCGGCCGACCTTCTGGCCGCCGAGGATGCGCGCGAACAGATCGGCCTCCTGTCCCTGCGCCACGACGGCATGACGCTGGACGACGCCTATCGCATCCAGTCCGCGCAGATGGCGCAGAAGCTCGCGGCGGGGCGTGACATCGTGGGCTGGAAGATCGGCCTGACCTCCAAGGTGATGCAGGATGCGCTTGGCATCGACACGCCCGACAGCGGTGTTCTGTATGACGACATGGTGTTTCCCACCGGCGGCACCGTGCCCAAGGGCCGGTTCATCCAGCCCCGCATCGAGGCCGAGATCGCCTTCGTGATGAAAGCCCCGCTGGACGGTGACGTGACGCGCGACGACGTGCTCGCGGCGACCGATTACGTTGTCCCGTCGCTGGAAATCCTCGACACCCGCATCCAGCGCAAGGACCCGGCCACCGGCCAGCCGCGCATCATCGTGGATACGGTGAGCGACAATGCCGCCAACGCGGGCATCGTTCTGGGCGCGCAGCACCACGCCCCCGACGCCCATGACCTGCGCTGGACCGGCGCGATCCTGCGCGCGAATGGCGCGGTCGTGGCCACCGGCCTTGGCGCCGCCGTTCTGGACGACCCCGTGATGGGGCTTGTCTGGCTCGCCCGCCGGATGCACCAGTATGGACAGAAGATCGAGGCGGGGCAGGTGATCCTCTCCGGCTCGTTCATCGCGCCCATTGAATGCCCACCCGGCACGCGGATCGAGGCCGATTTCGGCCCCTTCGGTGACGTGTCCATCAGCTTCGAGTAACCGCCATGCCCGCACCCGCCAACACGTTCAAGAAACGCCTTCTCGCCAAGGACACCCAGATCGGCCTGTGGGTCGGGCTGGGCGACCCGAGCGTTGCCGAACTCGCCGCCCATACCGGGTTCGACTGGATGGTGATCGACGGGGAACACGGCCCCAACGGCTTGCGCGACGTGCTGGCCCAGCTTCGCGCCGTGGGGCAGGGCGGCGCGCATCCCGTGGTCCGGGTGCGCGACGACAACCGCGCCGAGATCAAGCAGATGCTCGACATCGGGGCGCAGACCATCCTCGTCCCCATGATCGAAACCGCCGATCAGGCGCGTGAGGCGGTGCGCTCCATGCTCTATCCGCCACTCGGGATGCGCGGCGTGGGCGCGGCGCTTGCGCGTGCATCCGGGTTCGGGGCCGAGGCCGACTACCTGCACACCGCGAATGACGAGGTCTGCCTGCTGTTGCAGGTCGAAAACCGCGCGGGGCTGTCGGCCCTCGACGACATCCTCGCGGTCGAGGGCGTCCACGGCGTGTTCATCGGCCCCGCCGACCTCGCCGCCGACCTGGGCCACCGGGGCGATCCCGGCCACCCGGACGTGCAGGCGGCGATCGACGACGCGCTCGCCCGCATCCGGGGTGCCGGCGTCGCGGCGGGCATCCTCACCAGCGACCGGGCGCTTGCCAAGGGCTACGCCGCGAAGGGTGTCGAGTTCCTCGCCGTCGGGTCGGACGTGGGCACGCTGCGCGGCGGATTGCTGGCCCTGCGCCGCGAATTCTGAACCCGACTTGACCTCGATCAACGCCGGGCGCTCCCATACGCATATAATGAACATGTTAACGGCTTCAGGAGGAGACTATGGGAGAACTGGTTCTCGCGGCGAAATGCACCCACGTCCCGACGATGATCATGTCCGAGCAGGAGGGCCCGCTGAAGGGCAAACGCCAGCCCGCCATCGACGGCCACCGTCGGATCGGTGAGCTGGCCCGCGCCGCCGGGGCCGACACCTTCGTCGTGCTCGACACCCACTGGCTGGTGAATGCGGCCTATCACATCAACGCCAACCACCGGTTCAAGGGGCTGTTCACCTCGAACGAGTTTCCGCAGTTCATCAAGGATCTGCCCTATGAATACGAAGGCAACGCGGCGCTTGGCGACCTGATCGCGCAGACCGCGACCGACGACGGCGTCTATACCCTCAGCCACCAGATCGACAGCCTGGAGCTTGAATACGGCACGCTCGTCCCGATGCGTTACATGAACGACGACGCGGCGCTCAAGGTCGTGTCGGTCGCCGCCATGTGTACCGTTCACAGCCTCGACAGTTCCCGCCGCCTGGGCGCGGCGATCCGCAAGGCCATCGAGGCATCCGACAGCAAGGTCGCGCTGATCGCCTCAGGCTCGCTCAGCCACCGGATCTGGCCCAACGACATCTATGCCGAGAACAACGGCACCTTCACCATATCTTCGAAATTCAACGAGGTCGTGGACCGCCGGGTGCTGGAGCTGTGGCAGAACGGGGAAACCGAGCTGTTCCTCCAGATGCTCCCCGACTACGCGAAGTATTGCGACGGCGAAGGCGACATGCACGACTCCGTCATGCTGTTCGGCGCGCTCGGATGGGACAGCTACAGGGGCCGGGGCGAAGTGATGACCGAGTATTTCCCCTCCTCCGGCACCGGCCAGACCAACGTGCTGTTCTCGCTCGACTGAGCGGACGGGCGACGGTCAGCCAAGCAACCCCTGCGCCCGCCAGCCGTCGAACACTTCCAGCGCGGCCTCCACGAAGGCCGGGTCGTTGATGTGGCAATCGAGTTCGACCAGCTCCACGTTGTCCGGCACGCTCTTGCGGATCTCGTCGATGAAGGCGGCCAGCCCCTCGGGATCGGACAGAACGCCCCCCGGACGGTCCCATTCGTTGCCGCCATGCAGCGGCAGCAGGAACGTCACCGGCCCCGTGGCCCCGGCCAGCCGCGCGCACATCGCGCGCGCCATCTCGCGGCGTTGGTCCGGCGTCATCATCACCGAGGACAACAGGCGGTTGTGGGCGTGAATCTCCTGGCTCGCGATCTTCTCGGGCACCGGCTGCCAGCCCACGATGTCGATCA
>CXWF01062469.1_pt1 | contig 21717 bp, 13 predicted proteins | sample 468421 | NCBI WGS metagenome assembly CXWF01 (sample SAMEA2620812, study PRJEB7988) | marine metagenome | biome: marine biome (ENVO:00000447); feature: surface water layer (ENVO:00002042); material: "saline water (ENVO:00002010), including plankton (ENVO:xxxxxxxx)" | depth 5 m
CTCTCAAGCGCCCGGGCCACGCTGTCGCGCGCTTCCATCCGCGCGGCGTGGGCGGCCCAGTTCGGATACGGCGTTCCGTCGAACCCGGCCCCGGTGATGCGGAACCAGACCCAGTAGACATAGGCATCCTGAATCGACCAGTCCGCCCCGTACCACCACGGCCCCTCTCCGATCTTCTCATCGACCAACTTGGCAAAGGGCGCCATCGCCACCATCGCCTTTTCCCTGACCGAGGCCACGGCCTCATCCCCGTCCGCCATGAACATCGGCATCCGGATGCGCGTCACGATGGGATGGAGCGTTGAAGAACAGAAGGCGAGGTTCGCCGTAACCTGTGCCGCCGCATAGGCGTCGTCCATCGCCGGCAAGAGGCCGGGATACCGCCCCGCGAGGTAAAGCGCGATCGCCACGTTTTCCGACAGCGGGCCGTCCGGCGTCACGAGGAGCGGAACCTTGCCCGCCGGATTCAGGGCAAGGTAGTCCGGCGACCTGTGCGCACCCTTCATGAAGCGGACGAGTTCGATCCGGAACTCCGCGCCCGCCTCCTCCAATGCCATCATCGGAACGCGCGAGCAGGCACCGGGGGCTGCGTAGAGTGTGTAGGTCATTGAGCTCTCCTCAGATCGGCTCGGCCATCATGGCCATCGTCTGTCCGTTCAGTTTGCCGACGTCCACAGGCGGCACCTTGCCCATCTGGGCCTCGCCGATCAGGATCGAAGTCTTGGCGACATGCGATACTCGCGGCAGCCGCCGCTTGCGATAGGCCGCGAAGACGTCCTGGGGCGTGTCGCCTTTTCCGATCTCGTCTGCCAGCACCAGACCGTCCTCGATGGCCATGCCGGCGCCTTGCGCAAGATGCGGCGTAGCCGCATGAACGGCATCGCCCAGCAACACCACGCGCCCCTTGTGCCAGTCGCCCTCGAGCAGGATGACCTCAAGCGGCCGGGCGACCACCTCATCGTCCGCCGTGATATGGTCGAGCCAGGCCTTGATCTGCGGCGGCGCCATGCGCGCGGCGCGTTCGCGCATCGTCGCTGCGGCACCCTCGCGAGGGAGGCGGTAATCCTCCGGTTCCTCACTCAGAACGAACATGTAAATCAGCTCTTCGTTCATCGGCACGAGGCCCGCGTTGCAGGGTCCCGCGAAAATGTGGATACCATCGAGGGTATCGGGCCGAGGCAGGTTGTAGCGCCAGACCCACTGACCGGTGTAGCGCGGCGTTGGCGCATCGGGCAGGATCATCCGGCGCGTGGCCGAAAACACGCCGTCCGCGCCCACGACGATGTCATAGCGGCCCGTTGTCCCGTCCGAGAACGTCACGTCCACCCCGTCGCCGTCATCCTCCATCTCTTCGACGGTCACGCCGAGGCGGACTGTCGCGCCGACCGCCGTCACCTTGTCTGCCAGCACCTTTTGAAGGTCGCGGCGCAGGATGCCCGCGTTCGACGGATATTGCGGCCCGGCGAGGCGCGGGGCCTCGAACTCCGCCTCCTTGTGGCCCTGCGGCCCGACAAAGAGCGTCGTCTTGTCGAACCCCTGAGCATAAGAGAGGTAGTCGTCCAACACGCCGAGCGCGTCCATCGCCCGGATCACGTTCATCTGCTGGATGATCCCGACGCCATAGACGGTCCATTCCGGGTCGCGCTCGATGATCTCGACGCCGATCCCCTTGGCCCGCAACGCGATACCGGCGGTCAGCCCGCCGATGCCGCCACCCACGATGAGTGCTTTTTCCACCTGCATCCGGTGTCTCCTCCCTGTTCGAGGCGAAGCGTAGGCAGCACGGGTGCATTTGAGAAATGGAAAGGTCTAATCCGACGCATCCACAGCATGAATAGGTCCAAGGGAGGCGGCTGTCGACGCCATGATCCCGCGCAGCCATCGCAGCCCCGGATCTTCATCCCGAAGCACATGCCACTGCATCATCTGGCGCAAGGCCCGCGTTTCGACCGGCATCGGGTGAAAGACAATATCCTCCTGGTCCGCCATCAGCTTTGCCAATCGGCCATGGACGGTGGCCATGCGATCCGTCCCGGCGACGAGTCGCGGCAATGAGGTAAACGAGAATGTCGTCACTTCGATTCGGCGCGACAGCCCCGCTTCTGCAAGCAGTTCTCCGTCCGCCGTCCGGGCCTGCTGGGGGGGCACCATCGTGACATGCCCCGCAGTTTCAAAGGCCTCGCGGTCGATCGGCCCCTCGCCATATCGGCCATGCCTGCAAACCGCGACCATGTAACGATCCTCGTACAAAAGCGCCGATGGGTGATCTTTCGAGGTATACGGCTCCGGCGCGATCAGCAGGTCCACTTCGCCCCGCGCGATCTGCGTGTAGGGGGCCTCTTCCTGCGCACGCAGGTTGAAGCGCACCTTCGCATTCTCCCGCCCCACCCGCTTGAACACCTCCGGCATAAGCACCCGCAGGCTGTAGTCGGACAGAAGCAGGTTGAAGGTCCGGTCGGATTCCTCCGGCAGGAACTCTGGCCGCGTGTCGATCGCCGCCTCCATCCGCACAAGGATGTCGCGGATCATCGGGCGCAACGACTCGGCGCGCGGTGTCAGCTCCATGCGCCGCCCGACCTGCACGAGAAGCGGGTCACCGAAATAGGTTCTGAGCCGTGTGAGCGCATTGGACATGGCCGACTGGCTCATGAACATGCGGTCGGCCGCCCCCGTCACCGAGCGCAGTTCCAGCATGTGGTCCAGCGCCACCAACAGGTTGAGATCGAGTTTCTTGAACCGCATTGTCGAAGCTCCAATTCCATCCGTTCCATCAATGGATCATATGAAGAATATCCATTTTCGAAATATGTGAAAGCCTCCTAAATTCACGCAACCGAATTAGGAGGATCATCGTCATGCGCATCATCGGACCGGACGAGCTGGTTTTTGGCGTCGACAATATCGAGGATTGCCGCGCATTCCTGTCGGACTACGGACTGACCGAGGCCGAGGACGGATTGTTCGAAGCCCTGGACAAGACCGCCGTGCGGATCAAACCCGTGGACGACCCCGACCTGCCGCCGCCCCTGCCCACGAGCACGAAGATTCGCCAGACCATCTGGGGCGTCGAGGATCAGGCCGCGCTCGATGCGATCGAGGCCGAGTTGTCCAAGGACCGCGAAGTCAGGAAGTCCGCTGATGGCACGATCTCCTGCAAGGACGACATGAACTTCGAGATCGCGTTCCGCGTGACGCGCCGGGTCGAGCTGAACCTGCCGGCGGAGCTCATCAACTCGCCCGGGGCCAAGCCCGGTCGCGCGCCGAACGAGATCGGGGCGAACCAGGACGCCGAGGCGAAGCCGCGTACGCTCAGCCATATCGTCTATTTCGTGCCCGACATGGAGGCGATGTCGAAGTTCTACATTGACCGTCTTGGCTTCGTCATCACGGACCAGTTCACCAACACCGGCCCGTTCCTGCGACCGCAGGCGAACCACGACCACCACGTTCTCTTCATGATCCAGACGCCGGAATACATGCAAGGCCTCGAACACCTGGCCTTCCACATGCAGGGGCCGACCGAGCTCATGCTCGCGGGCTCGCGGATGGTACAGAAGGGATACGAGAGCTTCTGGGGTCCGGGCCGCCACAAGTTCGGCTCCAACTGGTTTTGGTACTTTTCCTCGCCTCTCGCCGTGAACATTGAATACGATGCCGACATGGACCAGCACGACGGGGACTGGACCCTGCGGGAGGCACCGATGAGCCCCGAGAACTCGCAGCTGTTCCTCTTCGAGAACGTCGAGAAATGGGCCCCGGGCGGCCCGCCTCCGGGCAAGTCATGATCACGCCGAACGACCGGACCTGATCTATCGAACATGCACCGGGCGGCACCGAATGGTCCGCCCGGCGCTTTTTCCGGGAGGAGCGGCCACCTTGGCCGGCCGGGGGCAGAGGGGAGACGACAAATGCAGACCGAAACACTTCAGGCCAACGGCGCGGAACGCTGGATTCGCACCATCACCAGCACTATCGCCGTGGTCTCGATCACCGGGATCCTGCTGGGCGCGGGGGTTGTCGTGGTGGACGTGCTTGGCCGGTGGCTCTACGGCACATCGGTCTTCGCACTGAACGAGATCATGTCGCTGGTCTTCGCCGTCGCCGTCGCCGCGACCTTCCCCGCCGGCGCGGCCAATCGCGTCAATCTCAAGATCGACCTCCTCGCACCGCTGACCGGCCCCCGCATGACCGCCTGGCTCAATGTCGTGGGATCGGCCCTTCTCCTCACCTTCTTCATCATGCTGGCCTTCAGCATCTGGGGGCTGGCTGATCGTTATGCGGATCAGGGCCGCGCGACCGCACTCCTGGAGCTGTCGCTGGCCCCCGCCTATTACGCCATTTCGCTGTCCATGGCCGCCTCGGCGATCGTGCAGGCGCTCCACGTTCTGAGCGACATCCGCACCGCGCTCCGCACGCCTGCCGGGCAAGGGACGAGCCTGATCGTCTACCTGCTGGCCGCCGCCCTTGCCGCCTTGTCCCTGGGTATCCTTTTCTGGATCCTGACCGACATGGGGAGTTTCACGACCTTCGTGCTCCTTAACCCCGGCACCACCGTCCTGGTCGGCTTCGCCCTGCTGTGGCTCGGCGTGTTCCTCCAGTTCCCGCTCGGCTCGGTCACGGCGGTAATCGGCGTGATCGGGGCGCTCGCGGTGCTTGGACCGGACGCGGCAGTCAACACATTCGGCGGGGACTCGGCGGACTTCCTGCGCAACGATCAGGTGGCCACCCTGCCCCTGTTCCTCATCATGGGCGCCTTTTCGGTCGCCGCTGGGGTGTCGCATGACCTCTTCCGGCTGGGCCACGTCATGCTGGGATCGTTTCGGGGCGGTCTGGCCTATGCCACCATTGCGGCCTGTGCAGGCTTCGGCGCTGTATCGGGCAATTCCATCGTGACCTCGGCCACCTTCGGGCGCATGGCGCTTCCGGAGATGAAAAAGCTGGGCTACGCACCCACCCTCTCCACCGCCACCGTCGCCGCAGGCGGCACACTGGGTGCACTCGTGCCGCCCTCCGGCGTCATCATCCTCTTCGCCCTGCTGACGGAAGAATCCATCGGCGCGCTGTTCGTCGCCGCGATGCTGCCCGCCGTTCTGGCCATCTTCCTCTACTTCGGCGCGGTCTTCGCGGTCGTGACCTTCTCGAAGGAAGCCGCCCCACAGGCCCAGCGCGCCACGCTGGCCGAAATCCGCGATGCGTTCATCAGCGCGGGTCCTGTAGTCGCCATGTTCGTCGTCGTGATCGGTGGCCTCTACAGTGGTATCTTCACCGTCACCGAAAGCGCGGCCGTCGGCGCGATCAGCGCCTTCGCGCTCGCCGTCCTGCGCGGACGCCTGAACCGCGCCACGCTCCTGCGCGTGTTCTCCGAGACGACGACCACGGTCGCCATGATCTATGCCCTCATCTTCGGCGGGCTGATGTTCGCCTTCTTCGTGAACCTCAGCGGCGCGCCGGGCCTCGTCGCCGCCTGGATCTCGGGCATCGACGCGCGCCCGATCCTGATCCTCGCGCTGCTCGTGGTGGTCTATCTTCTGCTCGGCTCCGTGATGGACAGTTTCGGCGTGATGATCATCACCCTGCCCGTCGTCACACCGATCATCCTCGACCTTGGCTACGACATGCTGTTCTGGGGCGTGCTGATGCTCGTCGTGGTAGAGATCGGGATGATCACGCCACCCTTCGGCATGAACCTGTTCATCATCAAGAACATCGACCCGAAGATCAGCCTGACCACCGTGATGCGCGGTGTGCTGCCCTTCATCGTCGCGGACCTGTTCAAGATCATCCTGATCATCGCCTTTCCGGCCCTGTCGCTCTGGCTACCGTCGACGATGAACTGACCGGGTCGGCCAGACCCACCGGACAAAGAAAAACCCCGGCCAGTCCGCACTGGCCGGGGTTTTCCGTTTCGTCTGTCCGAGGATCAGGAGCCGCTGTCGATCTCGGCCTGTGCCTCGGCCATCGCCGCTTCCCACTTCTGGGCAAGCTCGGCACCACCCGGCACACGCTCGGCATAGCCCGCGACAACACCGTCGAAGAGCTTCTCTTTCATCGCCTGTGCTTCCTCAGGATCGACCTCGTTGAAGGTATGCCCGTCCTGCGACATCACGAAGCCCTTGGAGTCGGCTTCCCACTGGTCCACCTTGGCGCCCATCTCACGGCTCACATCGCAGCCGGAATGTGCGTCGAGCACCGCTTTCGCCTCATCCGACAACGCGTCGTAACGGGACTGCAGCATGAAGACCATGCCGGTCGCCCCGCCGAGCGCCGCGTCGAGGTGATCGGTCGTCACTTCGTTCAGCTTGAACCCCGGAAAGGCCGTGTAGTTCATGAAAATGCCGTCCGCCGTTCCACGCTGAAGCGCCTGGTACATGTCGGGCAGGATCGTCGACAGGGGGGTGCCGCCATTGGCCGACACGATGGCAGCGGCCACCGGGCTGCCGACCGCGATCTTCTTGCCTTCGAGATCGGAGAAGGACGTCAGCTCCGCATCCTTCAGGTGCATGCGGGTCTGCGGGAACGGCACGAAGAACAGCGGTTTGTAGTCCGCAAGGTCATCGCCGAACGCGCCCTCTTCGTAGAGCTTGCAGAACGCCATCGCACCGGCCTCAGCCGAGCCTTCAATGAACGGCATCGTCGAGACCAGCGCACGGGGGAACCGGCCAGGATCGAACGCGAGCATGCCCCAGGCCATTTGCACGACATCGTCCGTGACCCGGTCGACGTAGTTCTGCGGGCTCACAAGTGCCGGGCCATGGCGCACGGAGATTTCGAGCGCATCGCCGGCGTCGGCGTTCACTGCCTCGGCCCAGGGCTCCATGATCCGTTGGTTGATCGGATTCATCGGTACGTTGCCGGTGCCGAAGATCAGCGTTTCGGCCGAAGCGGCAAGCGGCGTAAGTGCGGTGGCGGCAGCGAGTGCGCCAGCCAGAATGGTCTTTCCCATGTGGTCCTCCCGTTGGTCTTTCAAACCCGGTGCTTTCGCGGGCTCGCGCCAGTGTAGGCAGCACCTGATGGATTTGAAAATTTGATAAGGTCAATGCAATCCATTGACCCGACAGATAGTTCAGCCCGCTTTGCGTTTCAGTATCGGCCCAGATCCTCACCCATATGGATCTCACCCTCGAAGACGGATGCGATGCGCGCGGCGTAGGTTCCGGCGGTGTCCGGCGTGACGGTGGCCGGTGCGAAATGGACGGCGACAACCTTTTTGGCCGACGCCCGCGATGCCAACTCACCCAATTGCTCGGCCGTGAGGTGATGATCGGACAGATGCGTGCGGATCATGGCCTCGCGTTCGGCGGGCATGTCGGGGTAGTTGGCTTTCACCCGCGACATGGTCAGGTCCACGTCCATCATCTCGCCCACCAGCAAGTCCACCCCCTGCGCCAGCGTCTCGACCGCCGTACAGGGACCGGTGTCGCCGGTGAACAGGATCGACCGGTCCGACGTGTCGAACCGCACCGAGAGAGAGATGTGGCCCGGCGTGCCGAAATCCGCCTCGCCCCGGTAATGCGTGTTCTCGCAGCAGGTGAGCGTCACCTCCCCGATCGTGGCGACATCACCCGGCGACAGCTCCTGCACCGTTACGAAGTCGCGTGGATGGGGCAGCGTCTGGCCCGGCACCCCGAACCCGATGTCGTTGGGCACATCGCAGGCCGCCGCCAGCCCCTCGACGATCTGCGCGGTGCCTTTCGGCCCGTAGATGGTCAGGGGATCGCGTCGCTGGGTCATCATGCTGAGACCGAGGATCGCGAACAGGCTGCCGATGTGGTCGAAGTGGTGATGTGTCAGGACGATGTGGTCGAGATTCCGGAAGTCGACACCCGCCTTCTTCATCTGCGTCGCCGCCCCCTCGCCACAGTCGATCAGGATCGACATGCCGCCAACCTGCAACAAATGCGCGGGCTGGGCGCGGGTCTCCTGCTGCATCGGCCCGCCGCCGGTGCCCAAGGTTACGAACGTGGTGGATTGATCCAAGAGCCTGCCTCCCTGCGCGCTCGACTTGGCGGGTGTGGTAGCACGGGGCGATGTATTGGAAAAATTGCAACGACAAATCTGACCCATTGGCACGGTGAATGGGTCGACGAATGGACTCAGACTGCCGTCACGAACCGCTGCGCATCAAGGATCCCCGCCTGAGCGACACGCGGCTGTCACTCCACTCCCAACGGCAGGGTCACCATCGAAGTCCGGGGGCCGGCAGCCCCGCTTTACTCACCGAAGTTGAGCTGGAGGCCGAAGCCGCCGGGGCTGGAATGCCCACCCTCGCGCTCGCCCCCGCCGCTCTCGCCGAACGGAATGGTGATCTGGAACCCCGGTATGCGCAGGCCCGACTGCGGCGCCGGCGTCGGCTGGGTCGTGGTGGTGGTGGTCGTGCGGTTTGTCGTCGTCCGGTTCGTGGGCAGGGGCGCGGCGCGCGGCGGGTTCTCGACCTCCATCTCGATACAGGCCTGCGCCGCGTCAGCAGGCGCCTCGGCAGGATCGCTCCCGAACATGGCGCGGTACACCGCCGACAGGTCTGCCGGGTCGATCTCCTGCCCCGTCGCCTCGCCGAAGGCCCGGATCGCGGCGCGTGTGCGCGGGCCCATGAGCCCATCGGCCGCCCCCGGGTTCAGCCCACGCGCAGCCAGCCCGACTTGTATCAGTTGCAACAGCTTGCGCGGATCGGTCGCGAATTCGAGCCGAACGCAGTTTTCGGACCCCGCCGCGACATAGCCCGGCAGGCGGATCGGGATTGAAAGCCCAACGCTCTCCCCCGCCGCGACCTCGCCCTCGTGAAGACAGATGGAGTTCGCCCCGGCCGCGGGCGAGCAATGCCAGCCATCGAACAAAGCGCCGTTGCCCCCCGCGTCGACGCGGCCGGTCTCGCTCAGGAAGAGCGGACCCTCATAGGCCGACCCGGACGCATTGACCGCCGTCAGCTGGAAGCTACAGGCCCCGCCCGCGCGGCAATCGTCCGGTTGCAGTTTTTCGAGCAGCATGTCCGGCAGCATCGCCGCCGAGGCCCCGCCGCACTGCTCTTCGCACTCTTCCAGAGCCGCGCGCAGGCGGGCTTCTTCTGCTTCGAGCGAAGCAAGCTCCGCCTCGATCTCACGCACCCGCTCTATCGCCTCCTGCACCCCCGGAAACAGCTCGTCCGACCGGAACGACAGGTCCGCCGCGCGGTCGAGGTTTTCGTCGAATGCGGCTTTCTGGGCGGACGCATCCTCGCCCGCCGCTTCCAGTCGGGCCTTCTCGACTGCGGCGGCCGCGAACGCATCCTGCGCGGCCTCAGTCTCCGCGTCCACGGCGGCCAATTCCGCCGCGCGCCGCTCATGCTCTGCCCGTGCCGTCGCCAGCCTGTCCTCGGTCCCGATCCGGCTACCGATCACATCGTTCAGCGCCGCCACGATCTGTTCGCAGGGCTCGCAATCGGTCCGGGCAAAGCGCGGATCGGGCTCCGGCTCCGGGGCCACGGCTGTTTCATCCGGCCCCTCTCCGCTTGGCGCACATTCTTTTTCGCATTCGGCCAGTTGCGCCTTCAGCGCCGCGACCTGCCGCGCAAGGTCAGCCACCTTCGCCTCGGCTTTGGCCAGATCGTCCTCGGCAAACTCCAGATCCACTTCGAGCAGATTGAGGTCGTCTTCAAGGAACAACCGGTCGACGTCATCCGCCTCGGCGGCGACCTCGGCCTGCATCCCGGCGATCTCGTCGCGGATGTCACCCACCTTGCTCCGCAGTGTTTCCGCTACCCGCTCCGCCCCGATGTGGGACCCGACAGCGTCGTTGACCATCGAGGCCAGCCGCGCGCACGGCGGGCAGTCAGTGGTGACGAACGGGCTGGGGTCCGGGTCCGGTGCCAGTGCCGTTTCGTCGGGCTGGTTGCAGCGGTCCTCACACTCCGCGAGCTGCTTCTTGAGGTCGGCTTCCTGCCGCGTGAGCCGCGCAATCTCGGCTTCAAGGTCGGCCATCGCCTTGTCGGCCTTCGCGACCTTGTCCGGCGCGTCCTCTTTCTCGAATTCGAGCCTGACAAGCTCACTCCCCAACCGCTCCGCCTCGTCGAAGAACGGGGTGTATTCGTCTATGTCCGTGATGCCCTCGCGCGCCCGCTCGTTTTCCCGCAACTGGTCGCGAAGCTCCCCGATCCGGTCCTCGCGCGCCTCGGCATCCGCGTCCAGTGCCGCACGCGCCTCACGCGCTTCTCCTAGCCTGCGCTCGGCCCCGATGCGTGACCCGACCACGTCGTTCACCATTGAGGCCAGCGTGACGCAGGCGGCGCAATCGGTGGTCACGAAGGGCGTCTCGGGCAACGCGGTCTCGGTGCCTTCCTCGGGTGGCTGACATTGCTTTTCACACTCGGCGAGCTGCGCGCGCAGGTCGGCTTCGGCCGCCTCGTACTGCGCGATCTGCGCCTGAAGCGCCTTTATCCCGTCCACCGCCTTTTCGATGTCGCGCTCGTTCTTCTGCACCGCGTCCTCGGCGTCGAGTTGCGCGTCATCCGCTTCGTAAAGCGCGTCGCTCAGGTCGTCCCGGTCGCGGTTCTCGGGCTTGAGGAAGTCGTCCTGAAGCCGGTCATAGGCTGCTTCCGCCTCGGTCCGCGCGGCCTCGAGCTCCCCCGTCTTCGTGCGCAGGCCCTCAAGCTCCGCCCCGGCCTCGGCCAATTGGCGGCGCAATGAGATGAGACTGCCCACGACGTCGTTCACCCGGCTGGCCAGCACCTGGCATGGCTGGCAATCGGTGGCGACAAAAGGCGTCTCCGGCAGCGCGGTCTCGGTGCCCTCCTCCGGCGGCTGGCACTGTTTCTCGCAATCCAGAAGATCGACCTTGAGCTTCGCGATCAGCGTGTGCAGGTCGTCCACCCTTTTCTGTGCCGCGTCCACGTCGGCCAGAGCCGCGCGCCGCGCCTCGCTCTCCCCGGCCCGTTCCTCCTCCAGCTTTTGCTGTTCGCGGTCCAGCGCCTCGTAACGGTCGTCCAGTTCCTGGAACTCCGGCGGTCGCTCCTCGGCGACATAGGCAGCCGTCCAGAGCGGAATGAGTTCAGAAAACGCCGCATCGATCTCGGCCAGCCGATCGCGTCGCGCCGTCGCGGCACCGGCGAGATCGGAAAACGCCTTGTTCGCCTCAGCCAACGCGCGCCGCGCGGTGATCAGGCTCCCCACCGCGTCATTGACCTGCGAGGCCAGTTGCACGCAGGGCGGACAGTCCGTCGCCACGAACGGGTCTTCACCGGCCAGGAAGATGTCCTCCTCCTCGGGATCGGCACAGGCGCGCTCGCATTCCGCCAGCCTGCGGTTGAGGTCGCGCAGCTCGCCCGCGATGGCCTCATGGCGCGCCACCATAGCCTCGACTTCGGCCTCTTTCGCCGCGATGGCCAGTTTCAGCGCGTCGGCCTGCGCCTGCACCCTGCGCTCCGCGTCGATGGCCGCGTCGAGCGGCACGGCCGCGTGCGCTTTCTCCGCCGGTGTTTCGGCGTTCTGATAGGGCCACCCCGTTTCGTCGATCCGGTCGGCAAGCTCTGCCAACTGCCCGTTCAGGTCCTCAAGGGCCGCGCGGTCCGAGGCGATTTGGCCAACCGTGGATTGTATCCGGCCCGCGAGAGTGTATCGCTCCAGCATAAGCCCGTTGATCTGATCGACGAGCGGCTGACACGACAAGCAGTCGGTCGCAGCATAAGTGTAGGGTTCGGGCACCGGGTAAGCCGGGTCGATCAGCGGCGGTGTCAGGCTGACAAGCGGCTGACCGTCCTCGCCCTTGCACTTGTTGAATTCGCAGATGTCGAGCGCCGCGCGCTGTTCCTCGATCAGCCGCGACAGCGCCGTGTGCCGCGCCATCAGCTCCTCAAGGTCGGACTCCAGCCGCGGGATTTCCCCTTCCGCCGCGAGGATGTCCTGCGTGAGCTGGGTCTGCTCCGTCTCGATCTCGAACAGCCGCGCGAGGGCGTAATTCACGTTCGCGCCGCCCTCCGCCCCGATGCGCAGGAGCTGCCCCATCTCGCGGGCCTCGGCGTCGAGCGCGTCGTAGCGCGACGACTTGCGCTCGATCTCTCCGCGCCGCCCCTTGATGAGCCAGACGACCGTCTGGATGTCGCCTGCCACGCGACGCCGGTCCACCAGAGACTTGATGAGCGCCTCGGCCAGAGGCTGACACTCCCAGCATTTCGCCACCAGCGGGTCGATGTTGTCCTGCATCGGGTAATTCGGATCGGTGTAGGGATCGTCCGCCGGGTCACGCGGCGGCGGCGGGCAGTTCTCTTCACACTCCGCCAGCGCCCGTTCAGCATCAGCCAGCAGGACCGTATGGGCGTGGTAGTTGGCGATGTTTTCCAGCACAGCCTGGAACTGATCCTGCACCACCTGTGCGGTCCCGGCCATGTCCCGCGCGACCTGCGCCCGGCGCGCGGCGATGGCGCGCAACTCATTGGCCGCATCGCTCTGGTCCAGCTTGTCGATGATCCAGTCGATCCGCTCGGCCCCGTCAGGCGGCTCGCTGCCCTGAAAGCCCCGCGCGAGCCGTTGATAGAGCTGGCGTTCCGCTGCCTCAAGCGCCGTGGCCTCCTTCGCCAGCCGGTCGAGCAACTGCTGATTGCGGGTCATGCTCTCGTAATAGGAATGCGCGTCGGAGGCGAAGCTGCGCCTGTGGGACCGCAATTGGTTTACCTTTTCCGACAGTGGAAGGCATTCGGCGCAGGCCGCGACGACGCCGACGAAGTTCTCGATTTCCGGCAATTGCGACGGGTCGATCAGCGTGGGGCTTGCGGGCGGCTCCGGCTGACCCACCCGGACGTCGAGGTCCAGTTCGTCGGTCTCGCAGGCGAACTCGCAGCGATACATCGCGAGTTCGAGGCTGATCGCCGCCTGCATCGCCGCCACCGTCCGACCGCGCTGCACCTCGAGCCGGTCGAGCGCAGCGTCCAGCGCGGCGCGCACCTCGGGCAGATCCTCGCGCGCATCGTAGTACTGGCTGTAGGCATCCGAGGCGTTCCGGCTCGCCTCGACCCGCGGCACATAATCGTCCCGGGTATAGGCGTCTTCGGCCCGCATTTCGTCGGCAAAGGCGTCAAGCTGCGCGGCGGTCTCCTGCAGGGTGTCGATCCGGTCGCGCAGCGCCACGAACGCGTCCGCCGCGCTGCGAACCTCGCCCGCCAGCCGGTCATATTGCGCGCGCTCGTTGCGGTAGCGGTCGACCTCAGCGTGATAAGCCGCTTCAGCGTCCTTGCAGGAGGGGCAGATCGTCTGCCGCTTCTCCAGCTCGCGAAACCCGTCGCCCAGAACCGGCCCACCCGGAAGGCCCCGGTCGTCCTGCGCCCGGACAGGCCCGGCGATGGAAACGGCGATCAGGAGGCAAAGTACAACGAAGACCCGCGCCGCTGCACTGCGGGCGCACGCCCCGCCGAACCCGAAATTCCGCCGTATTATCCCACCAGTCCGTCCTTCCGTTGGGTCAAGCATAACCGCGATTCCCGATTCGCGGTGAGTCGAAGTTCACTGTCCGCCCGGACACCGAAACCCCCGGTTCGCATTCCGCGATTCACCGTTCAAATTTCGCGCTAAGCGAGAGTAAATCCGCATCAGTTCGGCGATTCAGGGCAGCCAGAACAATTATGGGTTGTGAATCCCCGGCCACGACACCTAACTAAAGGCCATGGGGCGAAATCAGATCATCGACGATCTTCTGATCGAATTGGGGGAGCAGGCTCCGGCCGGGTATTTCCTCGCCCTCCACATTCGCTTCGCTGCGCCCCTGATGATGTTCCAGACCTACAACCCGGCCTGGACAGACCACTACTCGCGAAACGCCTATGCTCTGCGCGACCCGATGGTGGCCTGGGGCATTGCCACGACGGGCGCGACCCGATGGAGCGACATCGACCTGCCCGACCCCTTCGCGATCATGGACGAGGCGTCGACCTTCGGGCTGGTCTACGGCATCTGTATCTCCTGCGGCCCCATGACCTCGCGCACCGTCGCGGGGGTGGCACGGGGGGACCGCGAGTTCGATGACGAGGAAATGTCCGAGATCACCGGGACGGTGCTCCGTCTGCACCACGAGACCCAGCCTCCCGACCAATTGACCCCCGCCGAAAAAGAAGCGCTGCACGTCATCGCCTCAGGGGACCGCTACGCCGCCGGAGCCGCACGGCTCGGCATCTCCGAGAGCGCGCTCAAGGCGCGCCTCGCGGCGGCGCGCGGCAAGCTATTCGCCAGAACCACAGCCGAAGCCCTCCAACGCGCCAAGGATTACCGCCTGATCTGATCGGGCCTTCCGGGGATGTCTGCAAGGGCCGGTCTGCGGGCTGGCGAATGGCTGCAATCTATCATCTGACAAGGAGGCTGACCTATGCAGACCACCACACTTTCTTTCGCCAACATGCACAACCATGGCGAGTTAATGGCAAACGTTTTTCGCGCTAGGCGAAAGTCGTTCATCGAGCAGAACAAGTGGAATCTGCCCGAGGCGATGGGGATGGAATACGACCAGTACGACACGCCTGCGAGCCGTTGGGTCGCCGTCCACCAGCTTGGCCAGGTCCTTGCCGGTATCCGGCTCACACCCACCACGGCGCGCTGCGGCATCTATTCCTACATGATCCGCGACGCGCAACTTGGCCTGCTCGACTCGATCCCGCACGACCTGCTGTTCGAGGCGGCGCCGGTAGACCCGCAGACATGGGAAAGCTCACGGGTCTTCGTCGCCCATGACACGCCACAGCGCATCCGCCGAACGGTCCATGCCCACCTCATCACCGAGATGAGCAAAGCCGCCCGCGACCTCGGGGCCAGCCGTGTGCTGGGTCTCATTCCTGCGAACTGGCCCCGTTGGGCGCGCCGATGCGGGCTGACGGCCGAGGCCGCAGGCCGGGTCATGCATATCGACGGAATCGACAATCAGGTCGTGTCCATTGACCTGACAGACAAGCTGCACTGACCGGCCTTCGGTCCCGCCAACACTGGGGGGTGTCGTGACGACTGCGTCACGGGGAGCGGGGACCACAAGCCGATCAATTCCGCACCGTGCGGACCCCATTCCTCACATCGTCAGACCCAGTCGAACGGCCGCGTGAATTCGCCCAGCGTTTTCTCGACCGCCGCGCGATCCGTGTCGCCTTTGGCTTCGATCTTGGCGACCAGCCCGCGCTTCTTGTCTTCGACCACCTCGACCACCTCGGCGTCGTGTCCGGCCTCCGCCAGTGCTGCGTTGTAGACGCGGATGATGGACTTCTTGCGCAAGTCGGGCTTGAACACCTTGCCGACCGCCGTTTTCGGCAGCTCGTCCACGATCTCGATGTATTTCGGCACCGCTGCGCGTTCCGTGATGTGCTCCTTGGCATAGGCCAGAAGCTCTTCCTCGGTGATCGACGCGCCCTCGACCAGTTCGACAAAGACGCAGGGCAGTTCGCCCGCCACCGCGTCCGGTTGACCGATCGCGCCAACGAAACCGACGGCATCGTGGCCCGCCAGAACCTCCTCGATCTCTGCCGGATCGATGTTGTGCCCGCCGCGGATGATGATGTCTTTCGCCCGTCCCGTGATCCAGAGATAGCCGTCCTCGTCGATCCGGCCCAGGTCACCGGTGCGCAGGTACTTGTTCCCGGCGACGAGGCCCTTGTTCTTGGCCTCTTCCGTATAGGTCTTGCCGACATAGACGCCGGGGTTGGAGACGCAGATCTCCCCCACTTCGTCCACACCGCATTCCTTGGTGACCGTCCCGTCCGCGTCGCACTGGTAGATCTTCACCTCGGTGTAAGGGAACGGAATGCCGACCGATCCCACCTTTTTCACCCCGTCGGTCGGGTTGCACGAGACAAGGCAGGTCGCCTCGGTCAGCCCGTAGCCCTCGACGATCTTGACGTCCGTCGCCTTTTCGAACCGGTTGAACAGTTCGCGCGGCAGCGGCGAGGACCCCGAGAACGCCACCTTCAGCGTCGAAACATCCGCATCCACCTTGCGCTGCATCAGCGCAGAAATCGCGGTCGGCACGGTGATGACGAAGGTCACGCCATAGCGCTCGATCAACTTCCAGAAATTGTCGAACACGCCGTCGCCCCGGTAGCCGGCAGGCGTCGGGAAAACCACATGCGCGCCCGAAGACATGACGGCCATGAACACCACATGCACGGCGAAGACGTGGAACAGCGGCAGCGGACAGATCAGCACATCGGTCTCGTCGAACAACAGGTTCGCGCCCAGCCAGCCGTTATAGATGATGCCGGAGAATTTGTGCTGCGCGACCTTGGGCATCCCGGTCGTGCCGCCAGTGTGGAAATAGGCCGCGACCCGGTCCACCTTTTCATCCTCGAAGCTCAGCGTCTTGGGCTGACCTGCGATGGCCTTGTTGAAGTTCTGCACCTTGGCCGAATGCTTCGGCTTCACCTTGGGCCGGATCAGCGGCACGATCCAGCTCTTGGGCGGCGTGAGATAACGGTTGAGGTCGATCTCGAGCACATGCTTCACGTCCGGCGCGTTCTCAAGCGCCTCATGCACCTTCTCGGCCACGTCCGTCTTGGGAAACCCCTGGAGCGTCACGACGACCTTGGCCCCGGTTTCGCGCAGGATCGAGGCGATCTGTTCCGGCTCCAGAAGCGGGTTGATCGGCGCCACGATCCCGGCGAAGGCCCCGCCGAGTAGCGTCATCACCGTCTCGTTGGAGTTCGGCAGAACATAGGCCACGACGTCCTTCTGCCCCACCCCGAGCGAGCGAAACAGGTTGGCGGCCTGCACGGACTTGTCGTGAAGCTCCTGCCAGCTCAGCGTTTCCTTCTTGTCGGTCGGTCCGGATTCGATCTGGAACGAGATGGCGTCGCGCTCGGCGAACTTGCCCACCGTCTGGGACATCAGGTCGTAGAGCGTGACCGGCACATTGCGCCCGCTCCACGGCTTTTCCGCCTCGATCTCGTCGCGCGCGGCAATCGAGCTGAATTCATAACGTCCCATGACACCTCCCCTGGTCGCCGGTTATCGGCGGTCGTTCCAAGGAAAATGGGCGTAAAGCGCCAAAGTCGCAAGGCTTACGTCGCTGCGTGACCTGCGCGTAACCCGACGTTACTCGGCGGCTATTCCATCGGTAAACTGAAGCCGTGCGAGGCGCGCGTAAAGCCCGCCTTCGGCCACCAGTTCGTCATGCGTGCCCTGGGCCACGATCCGGCCCTCCTCGAACACGACGATCCGGTCGGCCTTTTTCACGGTGGCGAGCCGGTGCGCGATGATGAGCGTCGTGCGGCCCTTGGCCATCTCCTCGACCGCCTGCTGCACCAGCCGCTCGCTCTCGGCGTCCAGCGCGCTCGTCGCCTCGTCCAAAAGGAGGATCGGCGCGTCACGCAGGATCGCGCGGGCGATGGCGATGCGCTGTTTCTGGCCACCCGACAGCATCACACCACGCTCGCCGACATAACTGTCGTAACCGTCCGGCAATTTGGTCAGGAACCCATGCGCTGCCGCCGCTCTGGCCGCGGCCTCCACCTCGTCGTCGCTGGCACCGGGGCGGCCGAACCGGATGTTCTCACGCGCCGTATCGGCGAAAATCACCGCGTCCTGCGGTACGAGCGCCACATGCCGGCGGAACGCGCGGCGCTCCAGCTCGCGCAGGTCGATCCCGTCGATCTCCACCGCGCCCTCGGCCGGGTCGTAGAATCGTTGCAGCAGCTGGATGATCGTTGACTTGCCCGCCCCCGACGGGCCGACCAGCGCCACCGTCTCGCCCGGCTTCACCTCGAGCGACACGCTGTCGAGGGCGACATGCTCGGGCCGGGCCGGGTAGCGGAAGGTCACGTTGTCGAACCGGATTGCGCCCGTCACCGGAGTGGGCAGCGCGCGGGGCGTTTCGGCGTCATTGACCTCATCCTCGGCGTTCAGAAGCTCGGCCAGACGTTCGGTCGCCCCGGCTGCGCGTTGCAGCTCGGACCAGATCTCGCTGAGTGCGCCGACGGAGCCCGCCACCATGATCGCGTAGATCACGAATTGCACCAGCGCCCCGATGGACATCTCGTCCGCCCGCACATCCCGCGCGCCGATCCAGAGAACGCCGACGACACCCGAGAAGATCAGCGTGATAACGATGATCGTCATGGCCGAGCGCGTCGTGATCCGTTTCTGCGCCGAGCGGAAACTCTCCTCCGTCACGTCGTGGAACACGGCCTTCGACGGCCCTTCATGGGTAAAGGCCTGCACGGTCTGAACGCTCAGAAGCGCCTCCGACGCCTTTCCGGAGGATTTCGCGATCCAGTCCTGGTTCTCACGGCTCAGGACCCGCATCCGCCGGCCCAGCACGATGATCGGAATCATCACGACGGGCACCACGAGCAGCACGAGGCCGGTGAGCTTGGCGGAGGTGAACAGCAACATGACGGTGCCGCCCAGAAGGATCAGGACATTGCGCAGCGCGACGGAAACGGAGGAACCGATGACCGACAGGATCAGCGTCGTGTCGGTGGTGATCCGGCTCAGAACTTCGCCGGTCATGATCTTCTCGTAGAAGGCCGGACTCATCCCGATCACGCGGTCGAACACCGCGACACGGATATCGGCCACAACCCGCTCGCCCAGCCGGGTGACGAGGTAGTAGCGCAGCCCCGTGCCCAGCGCGAGAAGGATGGCGATCCCCATCGCGGCCAGGAAATATTGGTCGAGCAGCGCATCTGCAGAGGAGGAAAACCCGTCGATTACCCGGCGCACTGCCAGCGGCATGATGAGCGAGATACCGGCGGTGAAGACCAGCGCCAGAAGCGCCGCCACCAACAAAGCCTTGTAAGGGCTGAGAAAATTCCACAATCCCCGAAGCGCGCCGATCCGGCGTGACTTCTCGCGTTCTTCCTTCAAGTCGGCCATGCGTCGTCCGTTCCGTGCCCCGTCTTTTCACCGTTCCCGAAATACTTCGGGGGAGTCGCGCGCCCCGCGCGACGGGGGCTGGCCCCCAATCGCCTTGAAAACCGGGGACCGGTTTTCAGGGCTCGAACTGCGCGGGCGCACGCCCGCACAATTCGGTCGCGTCAGCCTTCGCCCGGCAGGATACGAACGCCGCCCCTGTTGGCCGACGAAGCCAGCAGGGCATAGGCCTTGAGCGCCGTGGACACGGCCCGCTTTCGCGGTTCCGCAGGGGTCCAGGGCAACGGCCCCATCGCCTCGCGACGCGCGGCGAGCACGTTGTCCTCAACGGCCAGGTTGATCGTCCGGTTCGGGATGTCGATCTCGATCGTGTCGCCGGTTTCCACCAGCCCGATCATCCCGCCCTCGGCGGCCTCGGGGCTGACATGGCCGATCGACAGCCCGCTCGTGCCACCGGAGAACCGCCCATCGGTCAGCAGCGCGCAGGCTTTGCCCAGCCCCTTCGATTTGAGGTAGCTCGTGGGATACAGCATTTCCTGCATTCCCGGTCCGCCCTGCGGTCCTTCATAGCGGATGACGACCACCTCGCCTTCGGTGACCTGTCCGGTGAGCACACCGTTCACGGCGGCGTCCTGGCTTTCATAGACTCGCGCGGTCCCGGTGAACTTGAGAATCGAGTCGTCCACGCCCGCCGTCTTCACGATGCAGCCGTTCTCGGCGATGTTGCCGAAGAGCACGGCGAGCCCGCCATCCTTCGAGAACGGCTTCTCGACGGTGCGGATCACCCCGTTTTCGCGGTCGCGGTCGAGGTCCTTGTAACGGTTCTCGGTCGAGAACGCCTGCGTGGTGCGCACGCCACCCGGCGCGGCCTTGTAAAAGGTTTCGGTATCGGGATCGTTGGACACCATCACGTCCCACTTGGCGATGGCCTCCGCCATGGTCGCGGTGTGAACGGTCCGCGCATCGCCGTGGATCAGGTCGCCACGCAGCATCTCACCAAGGATGCCCATGATGCCGCCGGCGCGGTGGACGTCTTCCATGTGAACGTCGTCCTTGGCGGGCGCGACCTTGCACAGGACCGGCACCTTCCGGCTCAGGCGGTCGATGTCGTCCATGGTGAAGTTCACCTCGCCCTCGTGGGCCATGGCCAACAGGTGCAGCACCGTGTTGGTCGAGCCGCCCATCGCGATGTCGAGCGACATGGCGTTCTCGAAGGCCTCGAAGGTCGCGATCTCGCGCGGGAGGTAGCCCGGGTCTTCGACCTCGTAATGCAGCTTGGTGATCTCGACGATCCGGCGCCCCGCCTCGCGGAACAGCCGCTCACGGTCGGCGTGGGTGGCGAGCATGGAGCCGTTGCCGGGCAGCGCGAGGCCCAGCGCCTCGGCAAGGCAGTTCATCGAGTTCGCGGTGAACATGCCCGAGCACGACCCACAGGTCGGACAGGCGTTTTCCTCGAAGGCCTGCACCTGTTCATCGGTGTATTTATCGTCGGCGGCGGCGACCATCGCATCCACGAGGTCCACGGCCTTTTCAAGGTCGTCCACGGTGACCTTGCCGGCCTCCATCGGGCCGCCGGAGACGAAAATCACGGGGATATTCAAGCGCATAGCGGCCATCAGCATCCCCGGCGTGATCTTGTCGCAGTTGGAGATGCACACCATCGCGTCGGCGCAGTGGGCGTTGACCATGTATTCCACGCTGTCCGCGATGATCTCACGCGAGGGGAGCGAATAGAGCATCCCGTCGTGGCCCATCGCGATGCCATCATCGACGGCGATGGTGTTGAATTCCTTGGCGACACCGCCTGCCTTCTCGATCTCGCCGGCGACGAGCTGGCCCAGATCCTTGAGGTGAACGTGGCCCGGCACGAACTGGGTGAAGCTGTTCACAACGGCGATAATGGGCTTGCCGAAATCGTCGTCGGTCATGCCGGTGGCGCGCCAAAGGCCGCGGGCGCCGGCCATGTTGCGACCGTGGGTGGAGCGGCGGGAACGGTAAAATGCCATGTCTTTCTCCTTCGCGCGGGACGGGGCGTGTCTACTTCCAAGACGGCGCAGTAGCAATGACAAAGGCGCGTGAGCGACGATGCACCGCGCGTACACATCCTGTGCACACGCTGTACATACGTTTGTGCATACGCCCCGGTTTTCGGCCGATCACGCCCTATTCTCGCCGCAGTGCGGAATTATTACGTTCAATACGTTCAATTTGAATTGAACGATGAACCGCACAGACCTATATGGCCACCCATGAACCGTGACCCGATTGAACAATTCATCGAACAGATGGGCTTTATGACCCAGGACGACGGCCTGCCGCGCATCGCGGGACAGGTGTTGGGCTACCTTCTGATCGAAGGCGAGCCGCGCACGCTCGCCGAGATTTCCGAGGCGCTTTCGGTTTCGAAAGCCTCGGCCTCGACCAATTGCCGGCAGCTTGCCGACAAGGGCATCCTGACCCGCGCCAACACGCGCGGGTCGCGGGCCGACAGCTATATGGCCGTGACCAACCCGGCCGAAGACATGCTTGCCGGCATGGCCGCCCGGTATCGCGCCCGCGCGCGGGCCATCGAAGACGCCGCAACCGGGTTTCCCGACAGCCACGCCGAGGCGCGTGCGCGGGTCACGGCATTCGCGAGATTCTTTCGGACATCCGCCGATTTCCTCGAGGAATGGACCGAACGCGCCCAACGCCAGATGGCAGACTCGGAGTGAGAGACGTGAATATGCACAACCCCAAGCCCGACTGGGCGATGAACAAGCGCGAAAAAGCCCGCGCCGAGGCCATCGCGGCGGGCGAGACGCCGAAACGACGGAAATGGCCGTGGGTCGTTCTGCTGGTGCTGGTCGCGGGCGCGGCTGGCGGCGGCTATTACGCCCAGCAAAACGGGCTTCTGCCCACCCCGCCGGAACCGGCGGCC
>CXWF01001288.1_pt1 | contig 21656 bp, 21 predicted proteins | sample 468421 | NCBI WGS metagenome assembly CXWF01 (sample SAMEA2620812, study PRJEB7988) | marine metagenome | biome: marine biome (ENVO:00000447); feature: surface water layer (ENVO:00002042); material: "saline water (ENVO:00002010), including plankton (ENVO:xxxxxxxx)" | depth 5 m
GGATGTTCTGCGGCGCCTGGTTGGCGATGGACAGCGCCTGCGTGCCCAGCTGCTGCTGCACCTGGAGCGCCTGAAGACGGGCCGAGGCCGCCTCCATGTCCGCATCCACCAGCGACCCGATCCCGGTCTTGAGCGAGTCGGTCAGCTTGCCGATGAATTCGCTCTGGATCTCGATCCGACCCGCAGCCGAGCCAAAGGCCGCCGCTGCGTCGATCGAGTTGTTGATCAGCGTTTCGATGTTGCCGAGCGCGGCCGATGCCCCCGAGTCCGACGTGACGTCGATATTGTCGAGGCCGAACATCCCGCCCGATGCGGTGCCGCCGTCCTCGCCATTGATCGCCAGCGCCATCGTGGCGCCTGCGGTGGTATCGGTGCCGTCATAGTCGACCTGCACCGTCCACGCCCCGGTCGTGCCGTCCTGCACCACCTGCGTGGTCACGCCTGTCTCGGCGCCACCATCGACGGCGGTCTTGAGCCCGTTGGCCACGTCTTCCATCGTTTCGCCAGCGCCCGCGATGTAGTCGTAGTTGTTGCCGTTGACCGAAATCCGATAGCTGTCGCCTTCGTTCACCTGCGCCGTCGTCGACAGGGCGATGTCCTCGGCACGGTAGACCAGCGTTGCCGATCCCGGGCCGGAAGCCGCTGTCGCATCCTCGCTCGAGTCGCCGTTGTTCGTGATCGCGACCGTGTTCGTGCCGCCGACATCCCAGGTAATCGCCGAGTCATCGAACGAGTTCGTATTGGTCAGGGTCAGGACGCCGGAGCCGTTGGACGCCGCCGAGATGCCGGTCAAGCCAAGCGCGTTGATCGAGTCCGCGAGGTTGTCGACAGTCGTGTTCACGTTCGTGTCGAACGTTTCGGTAAACGATGTACCGCCGATCGAGAAGTCGACATCATCCGTGCCCGCGCCGGCGAAGGTCAGGTCCAGGTCACGCGCGGCCGCACTTGAATCGATGGCCGAGTTCGTCGAGGAAATGACGATGTTCCCGCTGAGGTCCGTCCCGCCATTGCCGTAGACACCGGCGTCGGACGACAGGTCCTGACGCGCGACCGTGATGTTCGACGCATTGACCGAGCCGTCCGAGGCGCGGTCGAGCGACGAAAGGACATTCACGTCCTCGGTCCCCTGCACCATGTTCAGGCCGTTGAACTGTGCGGCGCCGACGACCGACGAAATCTGGTCACGCAGGGCATTGATGTCGGTCTGGATCTTTTCCCGGTCGACGTTCTCTTCCTGTGCCGCGACGATCTTGCCTTTCATCTGGGTCAGAAGGTCGGTGACGGTTTCGGACGCCTGCCGCGCCACGGCCACGGTAGATTCGCCAAGAGACAGCGAGTCCGAAATGGCGCTGAAACCGTTCACATCGGCTTCCATGACCTTGGAGATCGCCCAGACGGCAGAGTTGTCCTTGGCGGAGGCCACGGACTTACCGGTTGAGATTTCCGATTGGGTCGTTTCGAGGTTCGAGTTGATGGATTTCAGCGTCTGAAGCGCGACCATCGCGCTCGAGTTGGTCAGAATGCTGGACATGTACTAGTTCCTTCAGTCATTCGGCGCCGTTTTGCGCCGGGTTAGAGGTCCGCCCGCTCAGGGCGGGTTCCAGAGTCATTCTGACCTCTGCGGACGTCGGTTTCCCGGTCCGCGCCACCCCCTCAGGATGCGCGATGCAACCTGATGCGGGAGTGCTAAAAGAACGGTGAACATGTCTCGGGCGATTGCGTCGGATTTTAGGCGAAAGCGGGGTATTAGCGCGGCGCGTCAGGCCCGCTTGTTGAAGTCCGTCGGCTTGCGCCCCATCGCCGCGCGGTTGCCGTCGCTGCCATAAATCTTGAGCGTTTCGGACCCTTTGGCGAGGGCCGAAATCTGATCCTGAACTGCCTTGAAGCCCCGCGCGGATGCCTCAAGCAACGCATTGTTCCGGTTGGCCTTTTCCCGCAATCGGTCAAGCTCTCCGCGCCGGAAGCGCGCCCGTGCCAGCCGGCTCATCAGACGCTCTTTCTCGTGCGAAAGGCGAGCGACCCCGTCGATGTCTCCGCTCAGGATCAGCGCCTTCTCGCGCTCCAGAAGATCAGCGAGCGCCGCGCCCGTGCCATGACCGTCAAACAGACCCATAGTCACGCTCCTTTATTGCTTCGAACAGGGTTTCGGACAGGCCGATTCCCCCGGCCTTCACCATCTCCCGCGCTTGTTCCAGACGCAGAAACGAGGCGAATTGTTCCTCGCCCGGTCCGCCCCCGAACGCGTCCGGCATCTCGCCGAGTCCCGCCGATTTCAGCATTTCGGCCAGGAATGTCGCCTCAAGTTCCCGTGCCGCGTCGCGCAATTGCTCATCGCTCGTGGGGCGTGCCGGCATCGGCGGGCCGGGCGTGGTCGGGGGAAGAACTGGTGTCATCTGGTCCGTCGAATTTTGCGCATTTTCAGGAAGACTGACGGCAAGCGGTAAAGATTCGGTAATCCGTTTGGGGGAAAGTCACGACATTCGGTGGCAGAACACCCGGAGTGACCATGACCATACCGCAGGCCGCTTTCTTCGCGCCGGTTTCCGCGAAACCAACACCCTCACCACGCGCCTCCGGCCCGCCCGGCGGTTCCGGGTTCGAGCGCGCGTTTGCCGCGTCCGGGACCGAAGGCTCGCCCCCGAAGGACAACGGCGCGCTCTCGGAAGAACAGCGCAAGGGTCCTGATCGGTCCGGCACCAAGAGCGACGACGCAGCGCAGGCCCCAAACGCGGAGCGCCAAGGTCAGGTTGACAACCCGCCGACGCCGCTCCCGGCACCTGTCCCCGCCGAAACGGCGTCAATTGTTTTCGCCGCCGACGTCACGCCTGTTCCGACTCCTGCAAGTCCTTTGAATGAACCGTCCCCGGACCCAACCGGCCTGCCTCTTCGCGACGGCAGTCCAGGCCAAACGCCCGACGTTGCCGCACTCCTCGTTCCCGTCCCGCCGGCCCCGTCGCAGGCTGCGGCACTGACGAAAGCCGCGACCTCAGTGACCACCACGCTGCACGCGCCATCGCTGAAGCCGGCGGTGGTCACGACCGCCGCGATCGTTCCGGTCGCGACGAACCCACAGCCGACGCACGCAGACACGGCGCTGTTGACGCAAGCCAGCCCGAATGCCGCCGATGCTGCGACCACGGTGGTCGCGGCGCCAGTAGCCCGCACCGGTCAGGCTTCGTCGCTTCCGCTCATGTCGGCCCTCGGTCAGCCGCAGGAAATAGCCGGGCGCTCAGGTTCGACGGAAACGACCGACGCCCTCGTCAAAGCCAGATCCGCGCCCGCGCCCCAACGCCACAGTCCCGAGGTGACTCAAGGCCCATCGCAACCGGTCGGGCCTCCTGCCCCGCCAACGGTCCCACAGACAAAAGGCGAGGAACCCACGGCGACACCGGAAGCCGATATCGAAATCTCCCAAGCGGGGCGCGAGGGCGCGTTCAGGACCGAAACGACCACGCCCACGCCTCCCACACCATCGGCCGCCCCGCCGCCCACGCAGCTCGCCGCTGGCGAAGCGCGTGTGCCTGTGGCCGAGGTTCCGACCGACACGCTCGTCGCCGAGGTAGCCGGGATCGACCCGCTCCGGTCCGAGCGTCCTTCCGCCCCGACCCAGCCCCCGAACCCCGGCCTGCTTGCCCAGCCCGAGACCGCGCGCTCGGTCGCGGCGCAGGTCGCCGATGTCGTCCGGGCGGGGCGCGAGGGCACGGTGGAGGTCACGCTGCGGCCCGAAGAACTGGGCCGGGTGAGCCTGTCGTTCAACACCGACGGCGGCGCCCTGACCGTATCCCTGACGGCGGACCGGCCCGAAACGCTCGACCTCCTGCGCCGCAACATTTCGCTCCTCGAACAGGAACTGCGGCAGCTGGGCTATGACTCGCTCGACTTCGCCTTCTCGGACGGATCGGCGCGCGGGAATGACGCCGGCAGCCGGGAGACGTCCGGCACAGCGACCAGCGATCAGGCGGACACCACGCAGCCCGATGCCCGCACCACCGAAGTGCTGCGCCACACATCCAGCGGCGGCATGGACCTGCGGCTTTGACACGAAAGGAAACATGATGGACGTCACCCAGACAGGCACGCGCGTCGCCTATGGCGCCTTCGCCGCCGCACCGGACCGCACCGCCGACGACACCGCGCAGGACACGGCATCTGACACCGGATCGGGCACAGCGATCTCGTCCGACTTCGAGACGTTCCTCAAGATGCTGACGGTCCAGATGGAAAATCAGGACCCGCTCAACCCGATCGAGAGCAGTGACTACGCGGTCCAGCTCGCCACCTTCTCGGGCGTCGAACAACAGGTTCAGACCAACGACCTGCTCAAGGCGTTGCAAACGCAGCTCGGCGTCATGTCCATGTCCGACCTCGCCGGCTGGGTGGGGATGGAAGCGCGCGCGCCCGTGTCCGCGCAGTTCGACCTTGCCCCCATCACGGTCACGCCGACCCCCGCGCCGGGCGCGACCAAGACCTTCATGGTCGTGCGCGACGCCAGCGGCGCACAGGTCGACCGACTGGAGATCCCCGTCACCAACGATCCCGTCGAATGGGCCGGGCTGGACCAGAACGGCACCCTGTTCCCCAAAGGCGAATACTCGTTCGAGCTGCAAAGCTACAACCAGACCAGCCTGATCGCGGAAGAGCCGATGTCGGTCTATGCGCAGGTGGTCGAGGCCAAGGTTGTCGAGGGCCAGACGGTGCTGATCCTCGACTCCGGCGACGAAATCCCGGCGGCCGAGGTCGAGGCATTGCGCGCGCCCGACAGCTAGAACCGGCTGGCACATCGGCCCGCGCCGCGCTAATCCCTCCGCGACCAGACGGAGAGGCCGATGTTCACCACCACGTTGATCGCCGCGCCGGGCTCAGGCGCTCTGACCCCCGCCCTCGTCGAGGCGCTGATGAGCGCCTGGGGCGGGCGCGAGGCGCGCTGGCTCGCCCCCGACGAGGCTGCGGAATTCGACATGCCGGTCATCCCGGACACGCGCTGGTCAAGCTGGTATGACCTTCAGGCGATGGGCGTCGACCTTGTGGTTCAGCCCACCGAAGGACGCCGCAAGAAAATGCTGCTGGCCGATATGGACAGCACCATGATCCAGCAGGAATGTATCGACGAACTGGCCGATGAGGCGGGCGTCGGCCCGCGCGTGGCCGACATCACCGCGCGCGCCATGAACGGCGAGCTCGATTTCGAGGGCGCGCTGCGCGAGCGTGTGGGCCTTCTCGCAGGGCTGCCCGCCGCAGTCATCGACAAGGTGCTGGGCGAGCGGATCACCTTCATGCCCGGCGGCGCGGCGCTGGTCGCCACGATGCGCGCGAACGGGGCCTATGCGGCGCTCGTTTCGGGCGGGTTCACCGCCTTCACCGCGCGCGTCGCCGAAACGCTGGGTTTCGACGAGAACCGCGCCAATACGCTCACGATCGAGAACGGCACCCTCACCGGCACGGTGGCCGAGCCGATTCTGGGCCGCGCCGCCAAGGTCGCGGCACTGGAAGAGATCACCGCGCGCCTCGGTCTGGCCCATTCGGACGTGCTGGCGGTGGGCGACGGGGCGAACGATCTGGGCATGCTCGACCTTGCCGGCGCCGGTGTCGCGCTTCACGCCAAGCCCTCGGTCGCGGCCCAATGCGATATCCGCATCAACCACGGCGATCTCACCGCGCTCCTCTATATCCAGGGCTATTCCAAGGACGACTTCGCGCGCGCCTGACCCACCGATTCGCAACCGGCAAGGGCCCGCCGACATTCACGACTCCGCCATCCATAGGAAAACGCGCGGTTTTCCGCCAACGGGGGTTCCAAAAACCGGCAAAAACCCGTTATGCTGACGCCACATGGTTGATAAGGGCGTCCTCGCCGTGGAACACCGCAAAGACGGATGGGACGAGGGTGCCCGAGAGGCAGAGCAGCTGGAGGCTGTGTTAGACATGACATCACGTATCGCACGGGGTCTGTGCATTGCCGCGTTGTCGCTGACTGCGACCGGCGCCGCGATGGCACAGGAAAGCACCAACCGGGTGGCGGCCAACACGGACTGGAGCGTCTTCGTCGAAGGCGATCCGCAGGAGTGTTGGAGCGTATCCAAACCGAAGCAGACGGTGAACACGAAGGACGGGCGCTCGGTCGCCGTGCGCCGCGGGGATATCCTGCTGTTCGTGTCCTACCGGTCCGGCTCCGGCACGGGGGAAGTGAGCTTTACCGGCGGCTATCCCTTCGCCGACGGCTCGACCGTCTCGCTGACGATCGGTGACGACGAATACCAGCTCTTCACCGACGGTGAATGGGCGTGGTCGGCAAGCCCCGAGGACGACAAGAAGATCATCACATCGATGCGCAGCGGCGCAAACGCCGTGCTGGTCGCCAATTCCTCACGCGGGACCCGGACCGAGGACACGTTCTCGCTCATGGGCTTCACCGCGGCGGTCGAGGATGCGGGCAAGCGCTGCGAATAAGCCGCGCCCGACCTGACGAACACCGCGCGCCCCGGACCGCTCCGGGGCGTTTTCTTTTGAATTCGTGGTATGATCGCCTATATGGGGCGCAATTCCATGAGGAGCGCGAAACACATGACGGCCTCTGCACCGATCACCCAGGATGTAATGACGATCCCGCGCAAGGACGGCGTGTCGGTGGGCAAGCTGAACCTCGTCGGGCTGACCCGTGACGGGCTGCGCGACGCGCTCATCGCGGCCGGAACACAGGAAAAACAGGCCAAGATGCGCGTGGGCCAGGTCTGGCAGTGGATCTACCAGAAGGGTGTGCGCGACTTCGCGGACATGACCAACCTCGCCAAGGACTACCGCGCCCTGCTCGATCAGCATTTCGAGATCCGGTTGCCGGAGATCGTGTCCAAACAGGTCTCCACCGACGGGACGCGCAAGTACCTCGTCCGCATCGCGGGCGGGCACGAGGTGGAAGTCGTCTATATCCCCGAAGAGGATCGCGGCACGCTCTGCGTCTCAAGCCAGGTCGGTTGCACGCTCACCTGTTCGTTCTGCCACACCGGGACGCAAAAGCTCGTGCGCAACCTCACGGCGGGCGAGATCGTGGGCCAGATCATGCTGGCGCGCGACGACCTCGACGATTGGGTGCCCGCGGGCAAGGGCATGGGCGAACGCCCGCGCCTTGTCTCCAACATCGTGCTCATGGGCATGGGCGAGCCGCTCTACAACTTCGACGCGGTGCGCGACGGGATGAAGATCGCGATGGACAGCGAAGGGATCAGCCTCAGCCGCCGCCGCATTACCCTGTCGACCTCCGGTGTCGTGCCCGAGATCGCGCGGGCGGGGGCCGAGATCGGCTGCATGCTCGCCATCAGCTTCCACGCGACGACGGACGAGGTGCGCGACAAGCTCGTCCCGATCAACAAGAAGTGGAACATCGAGGCGCTGCTGGCCGCGCTCAAGGACTATCCGAAGCTCTCGAACTCCGAACGGATCACCTTCGAATACGTCATGCTCGACGGCGTGAACGATTCGGATGAGGACGCGCGGCGGCTCGTGAAGCTGATCGAGGGCATCCCGGCCAAGATCAACCTGATCCCCTTCAACGAATGGCCCGGCGCGCCCTACAAACGGTCGTCGAACAACCGCATCCGCGCCTTCGCCGATATCATCTACAAGGCCGGCTATGCCTCGCCGATCCGCACGCCGCGCGGCGAAGACATCATGGCCGCTTGTGGCCAGCTCAAGTCCGAGACCGAGCGCGCGCGCAAGTCGAAAGCCGAGATCGCGAAGGAAGCGGGCCTCTGAGGGCCTGCCCGGTGTCTCGGGCAGGGTGACAGAGCCGTGGAAAACCGCCCGGCGCCCCGGTGACCGCCCGCAAAAAAACCGATCAGGTGAACGTCCCCGTCACCCGCCCGAGCAGCATGAAGGCCCGCGCGGTCCGGGTGTCGGACATCCGCGCGATTTCCTCGTCCGTGGCGGTTTCCTCGAATTCCACGAAAACCTCGTCGAACCGGCGCAGGAAGTGATGGGCCGCGTCGCGAAAGATCGCGTCGCTTTTCATACGGCCCGCCGTCAGGGCGAGTGACGAGCGGTCCCGGATACCGCCAAGCGCGGCCACCTCGCGCCCCCGGTGGCCATTGGCGAAGCGCCGCCAGATTTCCGGGCGGGCCCGGTCCGGGCGCAGATCGTCCATATAGATGCCGTCCTGGCTCAGTAGCGTCAGCACGTCCTGCGCGGCCTGCACGAGCCGCGCGGTCTTGCGATCCTGAAGCGCCCGGCGCAGGGCGGCGAACCCGTCCTCGTCCTCGGCGCTTTCGGGGAAGTGAAGCGCCCGGATCATGTCGTCGCGCTCAAGCGGCGGCGCAGTATCGGCGGCCTGCGGCTCCAGCGCGAGCGAGGGCTGTTCCTCGGCCCGTTGCGGTGGGGCCATCCGCGATGTCTCGGCTTCGGCCCGCACGAGGTTTCGGGTGGTGGAGAACGTGGTCAGCGCCTGTTCGGTCTGCTTCTGCGCCTGTTCCAGCCGGGCGATCTTGGCCTCGACTTCGGGGTTTCGCTCGGCGTGGTGCGCATGGGCCTGTGTGAGGTAGCTGTGGCGCATCGCGTCGATGGTCGACTGGAGCCGCACCGTCTCTTCCCGCATGATCCGGGCCGAGCGTGCGGCGGAAGCCGCAAGCCAGATGACGGCCACCGGCAGGAACACGGCGAGCAGCGTCATGATGAACCCGGCCGGGCCGGGCGCGGCCACGTCGCCGTCCATCAACAGGAAATAGACCGCGCAACCGGCAAGCCACAGGCAGCACAGGGCCGCCGCCAGCAACTCCGACGGCGCCACGCCCCGTCGGCTCCGGCGTCCGAAGATGCCGAGGTCCATCGCCTCTTCGGTTTTGTCCTGCGCCATTGCGCCCTCGACAGGTTCCGTCACAGGGTCAGATATACTCGATCTCGAGGATTTCGTAACTCTTCTCGCCACCCGGCGTGCGAACTTCGACCGAGTCGCCCTCTTCCTTGCCGATCAGGGCGCGGGCCAGCGGTGACTTGATGTTGAGCTTGCCCTTCTCGAGGTCGGCCTCGGGCTCCCCCACGATCTGATAGGTCTTTTCCTCGTCCGTATCTTCGTCCACCAGCTTCACGGTGGCCGCGAACTTCACGGGACCGGACAGCTTGGCGGGGTCGATCACCTCGGCCAGGCCGATCACGCTTTCAAGCTCCTTCACGCGCCCCTCGATGAAGCTCTGCTTCTCACGGGCGGCATGATACTCGGCGTTCTCCGACAGGTCGCCATGCTCGCGCGCCTCGGAAATCGCGGCGATCACGGCGGGGCGCTCCACCGACTTCAGTTGTTTCAATTCTTCATTCAGTGCGGTGTAGCCCGCACGGGTCAGCAGGATCTTTTCCATGAGTGCCTTGTGGTTCTCTGTCTCGGGTCTCACTTAATACCGGGCGGGCGGTCCGCCGGAGCCCGGAAGGCTGGTCCAACACAAAAGCAATCCCGCCTGATTTGCAACGGGATTATTGGCGGATTGCCGGTGCCGCAGCGCAGCGAATGACGCCGTGTCGCGATTGACCGGGACCAGCACGCCCGCTACCAAGGCGCAACAAAATTTCGGGAAGGGAGCCGGAAATGGCCGAAATCGAACGCGAAGCGATGGACGTTGACGTGGTCATCGTGGGGGCTGGCCCCGCGGGCCTCTCCGCCGCCATCCGGCTCAAGCAACTGAACGAGGACCTGATGGTCGTCGTGCTCGAAAAGGGCTCCGAGGTCGGGGCGCATATCCTGTCGGGCGCTGTTCTGGACCCCTCGGGTCTCGACGCGCTGATCCCGGACTGGAAGGAAAAGGGCGCGCCGGTCACCGTCCCGGTGAAGAAGGACAACTTCTACATCTTCGGCGAAGGCGGCCAGATGCGCATCCCGAACTGGGTCATGCCGCCGCTCATGAACAACCACGGCAACTACATCGTCTCGATGGGCAACGTCTGCCGCTGGCTCGCCGAACAGGCCGAGGCGCTCGGCGTCGAGGTCTATCCCGGGATGTCCTGCTCCGAACTGGTCTATGACGACAATGGCGCGGTGAAGGGCGTGGTGGCAGGCGAGTTTGGCCGAAACGCCGACGGCACCCCCGGCGACGGCTACGAGCCGGGGATGGAGCTTCACGGCAAGTACACCATCATCTGCGAAGGCGTGCGCGGCTCGCTCGCGAAAGAGATCATTGCCAAGTACGACCTCGCCCAGAACTCCGACGTGCCCAAATACGGCATCGGGCTCAAGGAAATCTGGGACGTCGACCCCGAGAACCACAACGAGGGCGAAGTCACCCACTCGCTCGGCTGGCCGCTCGGGTTCAAGAACGGCGGTGGTTCGTTCCTCTATCACATCGACAACAACCAGGTTTACGTCGGCTACATCGTCGACCTGAACTACAAGAACCCCTACCTGAACCCGTATCAGGAGTTTCAGCGGTTCAAGCACCACCCGCGCGTTGCGCAGGTGTTAAAGGGTGGCAAGCGCGTGGCCTACGGCGCGCGCGCCGTGACCAAGGGCGGGTTCCAGTCGATCCCCGACACCGCGTTTCCGGGCGGCGTGATCGCGGGCTGTTCCGCCGGTCTCGTGAACCTGCCGCGCATCAAGGGCAACCACAACGCCATGCATTCGGGCCGTCAGGCCGCCGAAGCCGCCTATGCGGCAATCGAAGCGGGGCGCTCCGGCGATACGCTCTCCGAATACGACGAGGCGCTCAAGACCGGCCCCGTGGGCAAAGACCTCAAGCGCGTGCGCAACGTCGCACCCCTCAACGCCCGCTTCGGTCCCGCCGGCGGCATGGCGCTGGGCGGCTTCGACATGTGGTTCCAGACGCTCTTCGGCGGCTTCTCGCTGTTTGGCACGATGAAACACGGCAAGTCCGACCCGAAGGCGACCGAGAAGGCGTCCAAGCACAAGCCCATCGACTATCCCAAGCCCGACGGCGTGCTGTCTTTCGACCGGCTGACCAACGTGAGCTTCGCCAACACGAACCACGAAGAAAGCCAGCCCTGCCACCTCAAGCTCAAGGATGCCTCGATCCCGATCGACGTGAACCTGCCGGAATATGCCGAGCCCGCGCAGCGGTATTGCCCGGCCGGTGTTTACGAGGTGGTCGAGGGCGACAACGGGCCGAAGTTCCAGATCAACTTTCAGAACTGCGTTCACTGCAAGACCTGCGACATCAAGGACCCGTCCGAGAACATCCGCTGGACGGTCCCGCAGGGCGGTGACGGGCCGAATTACCCGAACATGTAACCTTTGCGTCAGTGGGCCGCCCCGCGCGGCCCACGCGCATTGAACCGCCCCGGTCCGAGGGTTAGGGTTGCCTCCAACCACCCAACAGGAGAGGTGCACCTTGCCCCGATTGATCCGTACCGTCCGCAGCCTCGGCGCGGCCAGCTTGCTGGCGCTGACCGCCTTGCCCTCGGGCGCACAATCGACCGACGGGTTCGTCGGCGCCTACCTCGCCGCCCGCTCCGCCGATGCCAATGCCGATTTCGCGGCCCTCGTCGATTACGGCGCCCGCGCCCTTGCCGAACGCCCGGACAATGCCGGGATCATGGAGGGGCTGCTGGTCGCCTATATCGGCCTCGGCCAGATCGACGCCGCCGTGCCGGTCGCCCGCCGCCTCACCGACCTCTCGGCGGAAAACGAACTTGGCCGCATCGTCCTGCTGGGCGACGCGATGGCGCGTGAAGAATGGGACACCGTGGAAGAGACGATGAGCGGCGGCTTTTCCGTCGGCGGTCTCATGGACCCGCTCATCCTTGCATGGACCGCTATCGGTGACGGGCGCATGTCGCGCGCGCTGGAAATCTTCGACGACCTCGCGCAGGACGAAATGGCCCGCCAGATCTCGGCCTTTCAAAAAGCGCAGGCGCTCGCTTATGTGGGTGACTACGAGGGCGCGGCCCGGATTCTCTCCGGCGAAGAGGTCGAGCTCACGCTCAACCGCTCCGGCGTCATCGCCTATGCCCAGATCCTGAGCCAGCTTGAGCGCAACGACGACGCCATCGCGGCCATCGACGCGCAGCTCCCGACCACGGGCGACGAAGAGGTCGCCTCGCTGCGCGCCGCGCTCGAGGCCGGGGAGACCGTCGAATTCGACGCGATCCGGTCGCCCAAGGACGGGCTTTCGGCGCTGTTTTTCAACGTGGCCGAAGTGCTCGCCAATGAAGCCAGCCCCAGCCTCGTCCTGATCTATGCGCGCCTCGCCCAGCATCTGAACCCCGACAACGTGGGCGCCGTGCTCCTCAGCGCCGCCGTGTTCGAGGATATGGGAAGCCATGACCTCGCCGTCGAAACCTACGACCAGATCGACCCGGACAGCCGCGCCTATGTGCAGGCGATGATGGGCAAGGCCGGTGCGCTGCGCCGGTCCGGGGCCGAGCAGGAGGGGATCGACACGCTCGTCGCGCTTGCCGACCGCTTCCCCGATCTCGCCCCCGTCCACGTCGCCCTGGCGGATGCGTACCGGTACGAAGAGATGTGGCCCGAATCCGCCGCCGCCTATGACCGTGCCATCGCGCTGTACGATACCGAAGTGCCCGCCCAATGGGCCGTCTACTTCGCCCGTGGCATCGCCAACGAGCGCGGCGGCAACTGGGTACAGGCCGAGGCCGATTTCCTCAAGGCTCTGGAATTGCAGCCGGTTCAGCCCTCGGTCCTCAACTACCTCGGCTACTCCTATGTCGAGAAGGGCCAGAACCTCGACACCGCACTCGACATGATCCGCAAAGCCGTCGATCAGCGCCCGAACGAAGGCTACATCGTCGACAGCCTCGGCTGGGTCTACTTCCGCCTCGGCCGCTATCAGGAGGCCGTGCCGCAGATGGAAAAAGCCGTCTCGCTCATGCCCGTCGACCCGGTGGTCAACGATCACCTCGGAGACGTTTACTGGTCCGTCGGTCGCACCCGCGAAGCCGAATTTCAGTGGAGCCGCGCGCTGTCCTTCATCAACGACGACACCGACCTCGAAGAGGTGAAGCCCGACCGCATCCGCCGCAAGCTTGAGATCGGGCTGGACGAGGTGCTGATCGAGGAAGGCAAGGAGCCGATCCTGACGCGGGACAGCGCCGCGGCGAACTGAGGCCGCCCGCATGGTTCCGTTCGCCAAGGTCTTCGCCCCCGCGAAGGTGAACCTCACGCTGCACGTCACCGGGCAGCGCAAGGACGGCTATCACCTTCTCGACAGCCTCGTGGTCTTTGCCGACGTGGGCGACCGCGTCGCGGTGCAGCCGGCGGATGCCATGTCCCTCGACGTGACCGGGCCGCAGGCCGCCGGTGTGCCGACGGACGACACCAACCTCGTCTGGAAGGCCGCCGCGCTGTTCGAACAGCCCGTCGCGATCACCCTGTCCAAGCACCTGCCTGCCGCTGCCGGGATCGGGGGCGGCTCATCCGACGCCGCCGCGACCCTGCTGGCCCTGTCCGACATCACCGGCGAGCGGCGCTTGCCGGAGGGCGTGGCCGACCTCGGCGCCGATGTGCGCGTCTGCCTGATGCGGCAGGCGGCCCTCATGTCGGGGATTGGAGAGGTCGTCGTGCCCGTGCCGCACCTGCCCCCCCTGCACGCCGTCCTCGCCAACCCCGGCGTCGAAGTGCCGACGCCCACGGTGTTCAAGGCCCTCGACCGCAAGCAGAACAAGCCGATGCCCGCGAAACTGCCCCGCTGGCAGGGGACGCGCGCCCTCATCGACTGGCTGGGCGCACAGCGCAACGACCTCGAAGCCCCGGCCATCGGCGCAGCACCGGTCATCGCGGACGTGCTGGAGGCGCTCAGCGGTCTGTCTGGCGCCCGTCTCACCCGCATGTCCGGGTCCGGCGCCACCTGTTTCGCATTGTTCGACACGCGCGACGGGGCCGACATCGCCGCTGCCGCGCTGGCACAGGATCATCCCGGCTGGTGGGTGGCCCCGGCCACGCTCACCTGAGCTTCATGAGAACCTTGTTCGCCACCCCGTAGTGGCCAAGCTCCGGATGCTCATGCATCTCCGGCACACAGCCCAGCGATCCGGCAAGGGAGCGCACCATCCGCGGCGGCACCCAGGAGTCCCCGGCCCCCGCATGGATCACCGTCGGCACCGACACGCGCCCAAGCACACCGGACCAGTCGGAAACATAGGCCGAAAGCTCGTCGCGATAGGCCGCGCGCGACCCGAGCAGCGCGGAGTGCCACGACTCGATCAGCCCGTCCATGATGTCCGGGTCCACGAGCAGCGCCTTGTCATGCACCGGAGCGCTGCGAAACAGGCTCTCGAGGAACGACTGCGGCATCAGCCGGATCGCGCTCGCCTGCCCATAGACGAACATCCGGAACCGCGCCCCGCCGCGCAGCGCCGCCTGAAACACCGGGCGCCCGGCCATCTGCGGCAGGAAATCCCCCAGCGTGAGCGGTCCGGCAGGCGCGATCAGCACAAGTTCCGACACCAGCTCCGGATGGTCGGCCGCGATCCTGAGCGCCGACATGGCCCCCATCGAGAACGCGACGACCCGCTGAGGCCCGGCGCGGCGCAGATCGTCGACCACCGACCCCAGCCGCGCCTCGTAATCCGACCCCGGCCGGGTCAGCCGGTCGAGCGGACGCAGGGGAGAGCGCGGGCCAAGGCACTCGAGCTCCGCCGGTCCACCCGGTAGCCCGTGGAAATAGACACCGTCGGTCATGTCAGTTGAGCCGCGCCACCACATAGTCGGCGATATCGCTCAGCATATCGCGGATCGGATCGTCCGGGAGCAGCGCGAGCGGCGCCTTGGCCCGCTCCGCCCAGTCGAGCGCGGCCGCCCGCGTATCCTCCAGCGCGCCATGCGCCGTCATGATCTCCAGCGCCCGCTCGAGGTCGCCGTCCCGTTGATCGTTCTTGGCGATCGTGCGGGTCCAGAACGCCCGCTCGTCGTCATCCGCCTGCGCAATCGCCTTGATGATCGGCAGGGTCAGCTTGCGCTCGCGGAAATCGTCGCCGATGTTCTTGCCGGTCGCGTCGCCGCCCCAGAAATCGAGCAGGTCGTCCACCACCTGGAACGCGATGCCCAGAGCGTCGCCATAGTCGTGCAGCGCGGCGATCTTCTCCTCGCTGACACCCGCAAGGATGCCGCCCACTTCGGTCGCCGCCGAAAACAGCGCCGCGGTCTTGCCCCGCACCACCTTGAAATAGGTCTCTTCGGTCGTGGCCAAGTCCTGCGCCGCGGTGAGCTGCAACACCTCCCCCTCGGTGATCGTGGCCGAGGCATTGGACAACACCTGAAGCACGCGCAGCGAATCCGCCTCGGTCATCAGCTGGAACGACCGCGCGAACAGGTAGTCGCCCACCAGAACGCTCGACTTGTTGTCCCACAACAGGTTCGCGGTGGGCCGCCCGCGCCGCTGCGCGCTCTCGTCCACCACGTCGTCATGCAGGAGCGTCGCGGTATGGATGAACTCCACCGCCGTCGCGAGGTGAACGTGATACGGCCCGTCGTAGCCGCACATCCGCGCCGAGGCGAGCGTGAGCATCGGGCGCAGCCGCTTGCCGCCGGCCTCGACGAGATGCGCCGTGACCTCGGGGATGCGCGGGGCATGTTCCGACGACATGCGGGTGCGAATCATCTCATCCACGCCGGCCAGATCGTCCTTGAGATGGGCGGCGAGACGTTCGTGAGGCTTGTGCGCCTTGCGGTCGAACACGTTCATTCTTTCCTCAACCCTCCCCGAGCCGTCGGACGAATGCCTCGACAATCGGCGAAATAAGGTCCTAAGTCCCAATCATGAAAGAGCTTCTTCGCACCACGGACCCTACGATCATCGCTTTTGCAGACGCCCTACTTTCCGGCGAAGGTATACCTTCGTTTCCGATGGACGTCCATATGAGCACCCTTGAGGGATCAATAGGTATTTTACCTCGTCGCCTTATGGTCCGGGCGGACGATCATGCGCGCGCCTGCCGCGTGCTGACCGAAAACGGGATCGATATCGAGGAGACGTGAGTATGGGATTTGCCCGTAATCTGGTGACCGAGGACAAGTTCCTCGGGGGGCAACTTGTATTGATGCAGCCGCGCGACGGCTACCGCGCCGGGGTCGACCCGGTGTTTCTCGCGGCCTCCATTGCGGCGCATGAGGGCGAAAGCGTGCTGGATCTCGGCTGCGGCGCGGGCGCTGCGGCATTGTGCCTCGGCGCACGCGTCCCGGGTCTCAGGCTCGTGGGGGTGGAACGGCAGCCGGAATATGCCGACCTCGCGTGCAAGAACGCCTACGACAACGACATCGACATGGACGTGGTTGAGGCCGACCTCGCGGACCTCCCCGCTGCGGTGAAGGACGAAAGCTTCGATCACGTCATCATGAACCCGCCCTACCACCTGCGCGACCGCTCGACGGAATCCAACGATGCCGGTCGCGCGGCGGCGCTGTTCGAGGACACGCCACTCGCGGTCTGGATCGACACCGCGACCCGGCGTCTGAAACATCGCGGCTACCTCACGATCATCCAGAAGGCCGAGCGTGTTCCGGAAATCCTGGGCGGGATGGACGAACGGTTGGGCAGCATCCTCGTCAAGCCGCTCCTCCCGCGTGAGGGGCGCGCAGCGGTGCTCGTGCTGGTGCAGGCCCGCAAGGGCGGACGGGGCGCTTTCCGCCTCGCAGCCCCCCTCATCCTGCACGACGGGGCCGAGCATGTGGGCGACTCGGAAAGTTACCGGCGGGAGGTCTCTGCGATCCTGCGCGACGGCGCCGCGCTCCCGCTGTGGTAGTGATCCTGTAACCCCGTTGTAAGAATCTGCCGATATCAAAGGTGCATTATTGGCATATGTTTGCTGGCATGCACGTTTTTGAAACGATTTCGTGACAGAACGGGGCTTCTATGCTCCACTTTAGATATCAGTTCACATTGAGGAGGACCCTATGGATTTGAGTGCACGCTTGAAGGAACTCCGTCGGAAACATGAAGCCCTGTCCAATCAGGTGGAGGCGGCGCAACGCAGCCCCGGCACCCCGGACACGGAAATCATGTCCCTCAAGAAGCAAAAGCTCATGCTGAAGGACGAAATCGAGCGTCTCGCCCTGCATTAAGCATGGCACTCACCCCGACCGGCTCCGGCCGGCCCGGGCTGCAAGATACGCACCAACCGTGATCAGGACGGCCGCAAGGATCAGCACGACGCTGGCCTGAGCGATCCCGAACGCGATCAGGGCGAAGGTGGACAAGAGCGGTGCGGCGTAACTCGCCGTGCCGAGAAGCTGGATGTTGCCCCGCTTCACCCCGATGTCCCAGGTGTAGAAGGCGAGCCCCACGGGGCCGAGCCCAAGGCCTATGGCCGATGCCCAGCCAAGCGTATTTGTCGGCCAGACCGTCTCCTCGACCGCCACATGGGCGAGCGCGGACAAAACGGCCGTGGCGACGCAGAACACCGCGACCGTATCCGTCGGCATCGCGCCCAGCCTGCGTGACAGGACCGAGTATCCCGACCAGGTCAGAGCACAGAGTATGGCGAAAAGGTAACCGGGCAGCGCGGCCATGCTGAACCCGCCCCCGCCCCGCGTGAGGAGGAGCGCGGCCCCCGCGAAACTCACGAACGCCCCAAGGATATGGCCCGCCCGCAGCCGTTCACCGGGCAAAAGGCCTGAGAACAGAACGATGAGCAGCGGCCAGAGATAGGCGATCAGCCCCGCTTCGGCCGCGGGTGCAAGGCGCAGCGCGCTGAAGTAGAAGAAGTGGTATCCGAACAGCCCGGCCGTTCCAAAGGCATAAACCCGCAGCGGCACGGCCCGCAGCCGCCCCCATCCCCCCGTCACGCTCACCCAGACCAGCCCGATGGCGCCCCCGATGGCAAAGGACAGCGCATTCAGGAGCAACGGCGGCACCGGCGCCGTTCCAACGGTGAACAGCGCCAGCAGGCCCCAAAGCAGGACCGCCGTGAATCCGATCAGCGTGGCGCGGGTTTCCGTCATGCGGCCTGATGGCATGAAAAAACCGGCCCCGAAAGGCCGGTTCTTCCCTCCTCCCAGAGTGGGCGCGTCAGACGAAAAACTGCGCGCCGTTCGCCGAGATCGTGGAGCCGTTGATGAAGCCCGCGTCATCGGACGCAAGGAACACCACGCAGCGCGCGATCTCTTCCGGTTCGCCGAACCGCCCGGCAGGGATCTGTGCGACCACCTTTTCCTGGGCCGATTCCGGCATCGCCTTGACCATTTCGGTGGCGATGTAGCCCGGGCAGATCGCGTTGGCGGTGATGCCGTTACGCGCGCCTTCCTGGGCCAGCGATTTCACGATGCCGAGGTCACCCGCCTTGGTCGCGGCATAGTTCACCTGACCGAACTGGCCTTTCTGACCGTTGATCGAGCTGATGACGATCACGCGGCCGAACTTGCGTTCGCGCATCCCCGGCCACAGCGGGTGAACGGTGTTGAACACGCCCGTCAGGTTCGTGTCGATCACCTGGTTCCACTGCTCTGGCGTCATCTTGTGGAACGGCGCATCGCGGGTGATCCCGGCATTGGCCACGACCACGTCGATGGGGCCGAGGTCGGCCTCGACCTTCTCCAGCCCGGCCTTCGACTCCTCGTAGTCGGCCACGTTCCACTTGTAGGTCTTGATCCCGGTTTCCTCGGTGAAGGCCGCGGCCTTCTCGTCGTTGCCGGCATATGTCGCAGCGACCTCGTAGCCTTCGGCCTTCAACGCTTTGGAAATCGCTTCGCCGATTCCGCGCGAACCACCTGTCACCAGTGCAACTCGTGCCATGGCCTGTCCTCCCTCAGTAAATTACGCTTGAAACTCTGTTACCGAATACACCCGATACACGCAACAATGTTTCTTTCATACAGATTTGCTGCGCAAGAAGAAAAGGGCGCCGAAGCGCCCCTTTCCCTGTCTGTTTTCCGCTTACGGACGCTCGAGGCACATGGCGACGCCCATGCCGCCCCCGATGCAGAGCGTGGCGAGGCCCTTCTTCGCCCCGCGCCGCTTCATCTCGAACAGCAGGGTGTTGAGGATCCGCGCGCCCGAGGCGCCGATCGGGTGACCGATGGCGATGGCGCCGCCGTTCACGTTCACGATCTCCGGGTTCCACTCCATGTCCTTGTTCACCGCGCAGGCCTGCGCCGCGAATGCCTCGTTCGCCTCGACGAGGTCTAGGTCCGAGGCCTTCCAGCCAGCCTTGTCCAGCGCCTTGCGGCTCGCATAGATCGGGCCAACGCCCATGATCGACGGGTCGAGCCCGGCGGTCGCGTAGGACGCGATCCGTGCCAGCGGCTCCAGCCCGCGCTTCTCGGCCTCTTCCGCCGACATCACGAGCACACCAGCCGCGCCGTCATTGATGCCCGAGGCATTCGCCGCGGTCACGGTGCCGTCCTTGGTGAAGGCCGGACGCAGCTTCTGCATCGCGTCCATCGTCGCGCCGAAGCGGATGTACTCGTCGTCCTCCACGACCGTGTCGCCCTTGCGGGTCTTGACCGTGAAGGGAACGATCTCGTCCTTGAACTTTCCGTCCTTCTGCGCCGCTTCGGCCTTGTTCTGGCTCGCCACGGCGAATTCATCCTGGCTGTCGCGAGTGATCTGCCACTGCTCGGCGACGTTCTCGGCGGTCTGGCCCATGTGATAACCGTTGAAGGCATCCCAGAGACCGTCCTTGATCATCGAGTCGATGAACTTCATGTCGCCCATCTTGTGACCGGCGCGCAGGTGCGCGACGTGGGGGCTGAGAGACATGTTCTCCTGCCCGCCCGCGGCCACGATACCCGCGTCGCCAAGCTGAACGTGCTGGGCAGCCAGCGCCACGGCGCGCAGGCCCGAGCCGCAGACCTGATTGATGCTCCAGGCGGCGCTGCCGACCGGAAGGCCCGCGTTCACATGCGCCTGACGCGCGGGGTTCTGCCCCTGCCCGCCGGTGAGGACCTGACCGAGGATGGTCTCGTCCACCTCGGATGCGTCGATGCCGGCCCGCTCGACCAGTGCCGACAGAACAGTCGCGCCAAGGTCATGTGCGGGGGTGTTGGCGAACGCGCCATTGAAGCTGCCGACCGGCGTACGCGCAGCCGATACGATCACGACATTCGTCATAGTATGTCCTCTCCGTGTCGGTTCCGCCGTCGCGGCGGAACGGGTCCGGCAGATGCAATCGCGGGGGTGCCCGCGCGATTCTAGTCCCGGCATCTGCGCCGGGCACAGGAGTATGCCGCAATGCAGAACGAATCAAGGTTGGAGTGGACGCCACGTCAGGCCCGGCGCTTTTGTCCCACCCCGCCCTGCTTCCACCAGGGCCGTACGGTCGGCGCGCCGAAGAAATAGCCCTGAAGGAAATCGCACCCGGCATCGGCCATGAACTGCGCATCCTCAAGGCACTCGACGCTCTCGGCCACGGTCATCATGTCGAAATGGCGCGCGACCGACAGCATCGCCTGCGCGATCACCTGATTGTCCGGGCTTTCGGCGATGCCGCGAATGAACTCCCCGTCGATCTTGAGAATGTCGAAGTAGAAATCCCGCAGGTAGCGAAAGGCGGTATAGCCCGCGCCGAAATCGTCCAGCGCGAAGGAAATCCCTTCGGACTGCATATCCGCCATGAAGACCTGAACAAGCTCCGGCATGATGATGGCCGTGCGCTCCGTGATCTCGAGGATCAGGCGCTCCCCGACCGTCTCGTCGCGTTCGAGACCCTGCTTGAGCACCCTCATCCAGCGCGGATAGCCGATCGACCGCGCCGACATGTTGATCGACAGCCTGAGCGACGGTTCCTCTTCCAGAGCCGCGATCCCAAGCTCCAGCGCAAGCGCGTCGATGACACGGCCAAGCTCCTGATTCTCGACCACGTCGATGAAGTCGCGCGCCGGAATGATCCGGCCCGTGTGATCGAGCACGCGGATGAGCCCCTCATGGAATGCCACCGTGTCCGGCGACCGCGCGCGCATCACCGGCTGAAAAGCCAGCAAGACCTGCTTTTTCTCGACCGCCCGGCGCACCATCGCCATCGTATCGCGGTCCCGCTGCCGGATCGCCATGGTCAGGGGGCTGGAGAGTTCAACGTCCGGGTCGACCGGATCGAGCGGAGAAGGGTCGTGCATGTCCACCTCGAAAGCCAATGCCTCGCCACCATTGCGCCCGACCTGCTAAGAAGCAGTAAAATTTAGGATTCGAGGTAAATTCACATGGGCGAACGCTGTGGCTGGTGCGGGACCGATCCCCTGTATGTCGCCTATCACGACACCGAATGGGGCGTGCCGGAGTACGACGGGCGCGCGCTGTGGGAAAAGCTGATCCTCGACGGGTTCCAGGCGGGCCTGTCCTGGATCACCATCCTGCGCAAACGCGAGAACTTCCGGCAGGCCTTCGAGGGCTTCGAGCCGGAGGTCATCGCGCACTGGGGCGAGCCGGAGGTCGCCCGGCTCCTGACCAACGAAGGCATCATCCGCCACCGCGGCAAGATCGAGGCAACCATCGGCAACGCGCAGGCCTATCTCGACATGGGCGGGGCGCAGCCTTTCGCGGATCGGATGTGGGGCTATGTGGGCGGCGCGCCGCAGGTGAACCACTTCGAAAGCCTCGCCGAAATGCCGCCGAAGACGCCGCTGTCCGAACAGGTATCCAAGGATCTCAAGAAAGCCGGGTTCCGGTTCTGCGGGCCGACCATCGTCTATGCCTGGATGGAGGCCTGCGGGCTGGTGAACGACCACATCGTTGGCTGTCCGGCGCGGCGCGTGTGAGGTTTCGGACCGGCTGGGGCCGGTCCGA
>CXWF01067549.1_pt1 | contig 21488 bp, 12 predicted proteins | sample 468421 | NCBI WGS metagenome assembly CXWF01 (sample SAMEA2620812, study PRJEB7988) | marine metagenome | biome: marine biome (ENVO:00000447); feature: surface water layer (ENVO:00002042); material: "saline water (ENVO:00002010), including plankton (ENVO:xxxxxxxx)" | depth 5 m
TTACGAAATCAATTCAGATGTCCCAAGGGTGCTGACGGCAGACACCTGTCGCTCGACACGACGGGAACGACTGGCACGGTGGTTCTGAACGGGGGCGGCATATTCTATACGCCCGACGCGGCGGCGAACGCCCTGGCCTTGGGTGAGAGCCTTGTTGATACGTTCAGCTATGCCATCACGGACGGCAACGGGGGGCAGGACACAGCGACCGTGTCAATCACCGTGACCGGTGCGAACGACGCGCCCGACGCGCAGGACGATGCGTTCACCGGTGGCCAGGCAGGCCTTGGTGGAAACGTCTTGGCCGACAACGGGTCAGGCGCCGATAGCGACCCGGACACTTCGGATACGCTTGAGGTGGTCGCCGTCAACGGGCTTGCATCGCAGGTCGGGCAGGAGCTGATCATCCTGTCCGGGCAAACCGTGCGGCTTGAGGCTGACGGGACCTTCGTTCTGAACGGCAACGGGCAATTCGACGGCCTCGGCGCGGGCGAGAGCTTTGCCGGCACGATCCTGACCTACACGATTTCCGACGGAAATGGCGGGACCGACAGCGGGTCGATCTCGGTCGAGGTGTTCGGCGAGAACGATGCGCCCAATGCGGTGGACGATGCCTATACAACGGCGGAATCCGAGGGGTTCGTGGCGGATGTATTCCGGCCGGGCGATCCCGATGCGGACAGCGACCCGGACGGCGACGCTTTCAACGTCGTCGCCCTGAACGGTGCGACGGGCACGACACAGGTTCTGGCGTCTGGCGCAGTCATCACGCTCGTCTCGGCCGCGACCGGGCAGATCAGCTATGATCCCAACGGGGCCTTTGAGGGGTTGCTGGACGGCGAAACGATCGAAGACAGCTTTACCTACACAATTGCTGATGGTGCCGGGGCGACAGATACGGCGACTGTGACGGTCGAGGTGGTGGGCGAGAACGACGCGCCGGTCGCAGCGGACGATTCCAACGCTGGCGATCCGGTCATCGAAGCAGGAGTCACAGAGCCCGGTGACGACATCGCCACCGGCAATGTCCTGACCAATGACAGCGATGTGGACGCGACCGGCCCGCTGGTCGTGACCTTCGCGGATTCAGGCACGGGGGCGCCAGGGTCGGCCATGCCCGTCTCGTCGGGGGCGACGCAGGTGATCCTCGGCAGCTATGGCGCGCTCCTGATGGATGCGGACGGAACGTGGACCTACGACCTCGACGATCTGGACCCTGATACGGACGCGCTGGACGCGGGCGAGGTGGGCGTCGAGACGTTCACCTACACCGTGTCCGATGGCCTGGGCGGCACCGATACCGCCGTCCTGACCATCGACATTCAGGGCAGCAGTGACGATACGGCGCCCAATGCCGTCGATGATGCGATCTCGGTAAATGAAGACGCAAGCGTAAGCTTCGACCCGCGCGGTAACGATTCAGACGATCAAGGCGATCCCATTTCGTTGGTCAGCGTTGGCGCGGCGAGCAACGGCAGTGTCGTGATCGACGACAAGGGCACTGCGACCACGGCGGATGACGAGATCGTCTATACGCCGGATGCGGACTACGCTGGGACTGACAGCTTCACTTACACGATTTCTGACGGGCAGTTTACGTCCACGGCCACGGTCTCGGTCGATGTGGAAGCGGTCGCAGATACGCCAACCGTCAGTATTGGCCTGCCGCCCGTCCTAAACGACCTGACCCCGAGCGCATGGCCAGGCTTCGGGGACAAGACAGCTGACATCGGGCTCTTGGGTTTCCAGTCTGGTGCGGACGTGACCGCACTGAAGGACGGTGGCTTCATGCTGACATGGACCACGACGCCGACGATTTCGAATTCGACCCCGGTCTACCTCTACACGCAGGAATACAGCGCCGACGGTGTCGCCGTGACGCCCTTTACGCTCATACCACCCCAATTCGCGTACCCGTCCTATGGCCCGCTACAAGTGGGCCACGACACCGTCCAGCTTTCGAATGGGACGAAGGTGTTTGGCTGGGCGGAGTCCTCGAGCGCCTCGACCGACGGCATCCATGTCCGCATGGAGACCTCTGGCGGCGGGGTTTCGACCCAGACGCTCTACACCTCGGGTTCCCTGCCTGCCTCGGGCGTCGAGATCGCCGAGTTGGACGACGGCGGTTTCGTCGTCACCTTCGTGGCTCCGCTGGCGCCGTCGGGCTGGGCGCTCTATGCCCAACGCTTCGACGAGGCCGGGGTGGCGCAAAACGGGCTGACCGCGATCTACACGACAGCCAGTATTATCACTCCGCAGGATGTCGACGCTGTAGAGGGCGGTTATGTCGTTTCTTTCAACACGCCGGGCACCAGCGGCTACGCGACCTACGCCATTGTGAGGGAAAGTAACCTCGTCACGGACACGACGGTCGGCTTTGCAACCGCACAGGGCGGCAGCCTAACCACCGCGCGAGGGAACGACGTAGCGGGACTTGAAGACGGTACTTTCGTCTTGACGTGGGAGGCGGTCGGCAGCGGTGGCGATCTCGACATTCTCGCGGCTCGTTTCGACACGTCCGGCACCCAGGTTGGCGCGACACAGGTGGTCAATTCCGTAACGGCAGGCCAGCAGTATTCGCCGACGGTAATCGGTCTCGACGATGGTGGGTTCATGGTGAGTTGGACATCCCTCGTCGCCGGGTCTTCCGCCAGCAACGGCATCTATGGTCAGCGCTTCGATGCGACTGGCGCCAAGGTCGGCCCGCAAGTGCGCATCGACAACATCGCAAATGGAAATGAGTTCGCTTTCCTCGGCGATGGAATGGCGCAGCTTGCAGATGGGTCCCTTATCACCACATGGGGCGCGAATTTCGGAAGCGCGACGGACGTCCAGTACACCAGGACCGAGCTTTTGCGGCCGGTGAATGGCTACGAGGATACGCCACTGGCAATAGACGTCACGGCGGCGCTTTCCGATCTCGACGGGTCGGAAACGCTCACGCTGACCCTCGACGGTTTCCCGGCGGGGGCCACGTTCAACAAAGGGTCCGCCGGGCCCGGCGGTACATGGCTGATCGGAAATGCCGAAGACGAGGATCTATCCACCCTCGCCATGACGCCGCCCGCCGATTGGAACGGCACCTTCACCCTGAACGCCACCGCCACGTCGCAAGAAGCGACCAACGGCGATACGGCGTCCGCCTCGGCGTCCGAGACTTACAGGATCGGCGCGGTGAATGACGCGCCGGAGCCAGGGGTCACCAGCGCCACGACGACCGAGGATACGCCGGTGACGCTGGACGTCCTGAGTGCGGCAAGCGACGTGGACGGAGATCCCGTCGCCCTGGACGGCTTCACGCAGGGCGCGAATGGCACTGTCGATCTGGACGACCAGGGCGATGCGGATCCGTCGAATGATCGGATCGTTTATACCCCGGATTCAGATTTCTTCGGCTCGGACAGCTTCACCTACACAATTACCGATGGTGAGGGCGGGGCCGTCACACAGACTGTCGATGTGAACGTGGAGCCGGTCAATGACCTGCCCACGGCAAACGACATTTCCGGCAGCATAACCGAGGGGTCGCAGGTCAGCTCAGGGTCGGCCCAGCCGCTGATTTCCGGGCCGGTGACGACGGATCTGACGAGCTACTTCCTGCTTGAAGATGGCGGGCTCTTCATCGGCGGGGCGCGTACGCCCGGCACGACGGGAACGGCGACCGAGATTCACCAGACCTACGGCACATTCCAGGACGGCTACATCGTCCTGATGGACTCGGGTGTCGACACCGGCGGTCAGAGCCAGTTCACGGCGCAGGCCTTTGCGCTCGTGGGCGGGGTGATGACGGCGGTCGATGCAACGCACTGGAGCGCAAGCGGCTATTCAGGGACCGTGGATACCAGCGGCTCGGTGTTCACCGGCACCGGGGCGGATTCGAACTTCGACCTGAGGTTCGAAATCCTCGACCTGCCCGCGACGAACGACCGGAGCGTCAGTTACCAGCTCGATGCGCGCCGCCTCGACCTCGGCTCGGACGCGCCTGACAGCCTCATAACCCGTGCGGTGATCGAAGGGGAGCGGGTCACAACAGTGCCACCGGCTCCGATCACGCTGATCGCGAACGCGTCGGATGTGGAAGATGTGCCAGGCGACCTGACATTCACGGTGGACGACATCACAACGCAAGGGAGCGTCGTCAACAACGGGGACGGCACGTTCGACTACAGCCCGCTGGCTGCGTTCAACCATTTGGGCGATGGTGAGACGGCGCTTGATACCTTCAACTATACCGTCACGGATGCCGACGGCGGAATGGCGAGCGCGACGCCGACGATCCAGATCACCGGGCGCGACCCGGCCTTCTCCGATCCATTCTTCGAACCGGCAGAGGCCCCGATCCTGGTGGACGACCTGTTCAGCCTGACGAACACGGCCGGTCCAGAATCCTTCGACGTCTTGGCGAATGACAGTGACGCGAACAACGACCCGCTCACCATCGTCGGCGTGACCCAACCCAGCGCGGGGAGCGTGTCGATCTCGGGCAATCAGCTCTTGTTCACTCCCGGCGCGCCCTTTGAGGGGCTGGACCTCGGCCAGACCGCGCAGGTGAGCGTCGATTACTCGGTGACGGACGGCCTGTTTACCGAAACGGCGACCGCCACGTTCGATGTCACCGGCGATGTCGCGTTCGACCCCGGAACTCAGACCGCGACCGATACGGGCACCGGCCTCGTGGGTCAGGCGCTGACGTTACAGGTTACCGGGCCGGAAAGGACGAACGACGGCAGCGCGGATGCGACCGTAGACGTATCCATCGGTGACCCTGTCGATGGGTTGATCGACGTGATCTTCGTGATCGATCGGTCGGGTTCCACGGAATTCACCGGATCTTCCCTTATCGCCGGCGTGGGGGATCAGAACGGAGACCTTGTGGCAGACACCGTCCTCGACGCCGAAATCCTTGCCGTCAGCAACCTTGTCGATGCGATCGTGGCGGAGGGATTTTCCAATGGCACTGTCACGCTCACGCTGCTGCCATTCAGCAGTAGCCCGTCCACAGCACTCACGGTCACATTGGACGCGAGTGACGACCCGAGCGGTGGGCCGAGCGATGCCGAGGTCTTCAAGCAGTCGCTTTCGATGCTCAATGGGAACGGCGGCACGAATTACATTCCGGCGCTGGAAGAGGCCGGCGCGACATTCGACCAGCTCGAAGTGGACAACGGGGCGGTGTCTTCGTCGAAATACCTATATTTCGTCACCGACGGCGACCCTGCGGACAGGCTTTCGGATACCGAGCCAGATCCGTTCGCGCCGATCCGGGCAGTGACGGACCAGTTGACCGCAGACGGAGTCACGATGGCAGCGGTGGGGATCAACGCGAACCCCAATGCGCTGCGGCAGGATGCGCTCGACGCCGTCGACAACACTGGCGGCGGGGTATTCACCACGAATTTCGTTGATCTCGATGCCGCACTTCTCGCAGGGGCGCAGCCAGACGCTGCCCTGATCGGCGCGGACGTGTTCGTGTTCAACTCGGCCGGATCGCAAGTCGGCGCGCAATCCTTCACGGACGTGAGCTTCAGTACCTCGCCCTTCGGTCGTACACTTGATCTGCCAGGTTTGAGTGGGCTCGACTCCATCTATGGCGACATGAACGAACTGCTCGTGCAGGCGCATTTCGATACGGACGAGGATAACGTCTCAGATCTGACGCTCGAAACGTCTCTGGAAATCGCGGGTGCGCTTCCTGATGCGGTCCTGCTTTGACTTCAGGAGCCAGCCACAAGAGCCTTGGCGGCGAGTGCCGGCGAGACTGACCGTCGGCGGTTTGCCATAGGAACTTGGCTTTGGGCGGGGCAGGGCCTTCGCCAGCGTTCGACCATGCCCAATCCAACTCCATTCCGATTCTTCATGAAATCATCGGTTGGCGGTGCTTCTGAACCTTCGGATCCCGCTCTCCTAATGGAGTGTCGAAGACCTGCTCGAGGAAGGCCGCCCTGCAAGCCTAATAAGGGCAATGCGCAAAGTGGGCGGGCCACAGTCGATCATGACCGTCAAGTTGCGGAATTGGCAATGTTCCGATTCCGGCGCTCTGACCGAATGGCGCGGTCTGTGCGCGCAATAAAGGGCCCCGATACTGCCCTGGATGACACTGGTTGCCCTTAATCTGCCAGCGCTAGGAAACCCCTTTGAAAATTCGGGTCACGTTCTGGGCCACCACCGAGAACACGGTCCTACGTTCAATGCATGGTTCCGTCTCGCTCGGTTTCCGGGCGGATCAGATGCTCGCAAATCGACGCGGAGGACGGCAGTACAGTCGCGGTTTTGGGTGCGGGAATGTGCTGTAACGATCAAACGTCCACGATGAACATTCGTCCAGAAACTGCTGCGACTGACGCAGACTGAAAGCCAGAAACGCCGGAAATTTGACCATCTGAAAAAAAATGGCTTTTCCGTCGTTCATTCCCAGCCCTGTCTTTGACGAAAGTCCGGGGCCGGAGTGACCCTTTGGAACATGGGTGGGACTGGTCTTCGATGCGCCTCGAAAGCTCGTCGTGGTGTGTCGTCGGGATCGCCGCCCAAGAGGAAGTCAAAGGGACTCTGTCATGAACTCACTCAGCCAATTTCTCAGCGGCGCCGTCTTCTCGGCAGTTGCTGTGTCCACGCTCGCGCAGCCTGCGGTTGCCGAGTTCGCCGCCGTGGGCGATCCGAAACCAGCCGTGATCCTTTACGGACCAACCAATGACGGCGGCTGGTCGCAATCGATCGACGAGGCGCGCGTCAAGCTCGAGGGCGGCCTGGGTCTGCGCATCCCGCAAGCCGCCGAAATCCCCGAAAGCGCGACCGCGATCCGGCCTGCGGCCGAGCTCTTCATCGACCGCGGCGCCAACATCGTGATCGGATCGGCATTCGGGTATTCAGACACGTTCAAGGAACTCGCGGAAGAGTATCCGGACGTGATCTTCATCAATCCCGCCGGCATCACCAACAGCGACAACCTGAAATCCGTCTACGGGCGTACCTATGAAAGCCAGTACCTGTGCGGCATGGTCGCCGGCGGTCTCGCGGAAAACGGCAAGCTTGGCTTCGTCGCCGCCAACCCGTTCCCGCTCGTGAACTGGACGATCAACGCCTATCTAATGGGCGCCCGCGCCGTGAATCCGGACGCGGAATTGACCGTCGTGTTCACCGGCACCTGGGGTGATCCGGTCAAGGAACGCGCCGCGACCGAGGCGCTTCTTGAACAGGGCGTTGAAGTGGTCGGCCAACATGTCGACACCGCCACGCCGCAGATCGTCGCCGCCGAAGCAGGCATCTACGGCACCGGCCACCACCGCGATCTCAGCGAGTTTTCCGAAGCGACGCAGTGTTCGTCGGTCTGGACGTGGGAGAAATTCCTGGAGCCCGAAATCACCAAGGCCTCCGCGGGCGAATGGGAACCGGCCCCCTACGGCGCGTTTCTCGGCATCGCTGAGGGCGGCACCGATGTCTCGGTCACCGGCGACGCCGTGAGCGAGGACCTGAAAGCCGAGGTCATGGAAGCGCGCGACGCGATCATGTCGGGCGAGCTCCAGATTTTCGCAGGCCCGCTCAGCGACCGCTCCGGCGAGATGCGCGTCCCGGACGGCGAGGTCCTGTCGGACGCCGATCTCTGGGCGATGGACTGGTTCGTGCAGGGCGTAACCGGGGGCGAATAGCTTGTCGGAAGCACTTGCGCTCAACGCGGTAACGAAACGCTTCGGGGGCTTCGCAGCCCTCGAAGACGTCGATTTCCGGATACGCCGTGGCGAAGTCCACGCGCTCCTCGGTGAGAACGGGGCCGGGAAATCGACGCTGATGAATGTCGCCTGCGGTCTCTATGCCCCGGACGAGGGCACGCTTGCCTTCGATGGCGCACCGGTGGCCCTCTCGGGCACCCGCGAGGCGGTCGACCGTGGCGTCGGCATGGTGCACCAGCATTTCAAACTGGTCCCCGCCTTTTCCGTGCTCGACAACATCAAGCTGTTCAATCCGGGCCGCCCCACGGCCGAGATCGCCGAACAGGCCCGCACCTTCGCGACACGGATGGGGTTCGAACTGGACCTGAACGCGCGCGCAGGGGCCTTGCCGGTGGCCGAACAGCAGCGGCTCGAAATTCTCAAGGTGCTCGTCGCGGGCGCCAAGATCGTCATTCTGGATGAGCCCACCGCCGTCCTCGCCCCGCAGGAAGGGCTCGCGTTGATGGAGTTGATCCGCAGCCTCGCCGACGACGGGGCGGCCGTGGTCCTCGTTACCCACAAGCTGCACGAGGCTCTCAACCACTCCGACCGGATCACCGTGTTGCGGCAGGGGCGCGTCATTGCCGAAACCACGCCAGAGCGGATGGACCCTGCGCGCCTCACGACCCTCATCGTCGGGGAACAGATCGTGGAACAGCCTCAGCCGTCCGAAACCATCGGCGAGCGGTTGTTATGGATGAACAACGTCGAACTGCCCGGCACGGCAGGGCGCAAGGGTCTGACCGGTCTGGATTTCGAGGTCCGGGCGGGCGAGATCTACGGCTTCGCCGGAGTCGCCGGGAACGGGCAGTCCGAACTGGCCGATGTCCTCTCGGGTCTCGCCGCTCCAACGGGCGGGACGGTCTGGTACGACGGCCACAACATCACGCGCAACGACGCGCGGCAGCGGCGGCGCGACGGTTTCGCCGTGATCCCGGTGGATCGCTACCGCTACGGGCTGGCCAGCCGGATCGGCGTTGCCGACAACTTCGCGGTCAGCGGAGTACTCGCCGGGCGCTACGGCTCCTGGTTGCGCGTGGACCGGGCGCGGGCGCGGGCCGACGCGAAAACCGCGATCGGTGACTTCGACGTGCAGGGCGTGCGCAGCATGGGTCAACGCGCGGGGCTCTTGTCCGGCGGTAATGCCCAGAAACTGGTCATCGCGCGCGAGTTTCAGGGCGAGACCCGCGTCGTTCTCGCCCATTCGCCGTCGCGCGGGCTCGATGTGCGCGCGGGGGCCGCCGTTCACGACCGGCTGCGCGAGGCACGCGACGCGGGCGCGGCGGTCATCCTCATCTCTGAGGACCTCGATGAAATCCTGCTCCTCTCCGACCGGATCGGCGTGCTCAGCGACGGGCGGCTGGCGGGAGAGTTCACCGCGCCGGTCACCCGCGCGGAAATCGGCGAAGCGATGGTGTCACATGGCGATCACTGAAGGCATGAGCGAGGATGCGACCGCAAAGTCCAAGCGCCGGTCCCTGAGGCTGGTTCCCATCCTAGAGCCGCGCCGGGACGTGAGCGACGGATTCAGGATCGGGGTCTATGCCGTCAGCCTGCTGCTTGCCGCGCTTCTGTCCGTGGCGTTGCTCGCGCTGTCGGGCGTCCCGCCCTCTGACCTGTTTCGCGAAATCGCGACGACCGTCTTTTCCTCGCCCCGCGCGCTCGGCTCGGTGCTGGCCCAGATGGCCCCGCTCGTCGTGGCAGGTCTTGCCACCGCCATCGCCTTCAGGGCGAACTTCTGGAACATCGGGCTTGAGGGTCAGATGATCCTCGGCGCGATCTTCGCCACCGCCGTCGCGATCTTCGACATCGGGCCCGAGGCCCTACGCCTGCCGCTCATGGCGATGGCGGCTGCCCTCGGTGGCATGGCCTGGATCGCCGGTCCCGCGATGCTCAAGAGCCGCCTCGGGGTGAACGAGGTAATCACAACGCTGCTCTTGAACTACGTGGCCTTCAACCTGCTCCTGCATCTGCTCTACGGCGGATGGAAGGATCCGGTCAGTTCATTCCCGCATTCCGAGCAATACCAGGACTTCGAACGCCTGCCTCCGCTGGGCTGGCAGAACCTGACCTGGGCGCTGCCCATCGTGGGCTTTCTGTCGCTCGTCCTGTGGTGGGTCTATTCGGCCAGCCGGTTCGGCTACTTCCTCGATTTCCTGTCTAACAACCGCGACATGGCGCGCGCGATGGGGCTGCCGGTCGTGGGCCTGTCCCTCGCCGCGATCCTTGGATCGGGCGCCATCGGCGGGCTGACCGGCTTCGTCATCTCGGCGGGGATCGAGGGGCGCATGACGCAGGATTTTCACGTCGGCTACCTTTTCAACGGTGTGCTCATCGCCTTCATCGGGCGCAACCATCCGGTGGGGGTGGTCATCACCGCCTTCTTCATGGCCGTGCTCGTACAACTCGGTCAGAGCCTTCAGGTCTTCTTCGGCACACCGTTCTCGGTCGTCCGGCTCACGCAGGCGCTGTTCATCATCTGCGTCGCAGGGTCCGAGTTTTTCCTCACCTACAAAATGCACTGGAGGAGCGCGGCCTGATGGAGTTCCTTGCCAACTGGATCATCAACATTCCGGGTTTCGCCGTGCCCTTTGCGCTGGCGGCCTTGGGCCTGATCTTTTCCGAACGCGCCGGGGTGCTCAACCTCGGGGCGGAAGGGTTCATGCTCGCCGGGGCGCTGGCCGGTGCTGGCCTCAGCCTGACCGGGGCGGAGCCGCTGGTCGCCCTCGCAGGCGCCACGGTATCGGGGGCGGCGATGGGACTCCTGTTCGCAGCTCTCGCCGTCAGCCTGCGGGTGAACCATGTGATCTCGGGCCTCGCGATCGTGTTCTTCGCGCAGGCCCTCACCAGCTATATCGCGACGCAACAGGGTTGGACAAACCGCAGCTTCGCGGGCCTCGGTCCCATCGCGCTCCGGCAGGACCTCCTCGTTTTCGTGACGCCGGTCCTGTGCCTCGGCACGGTCTGGGTGCTTGGCGCGACCCGCTTCGGCCTGTCGCTTCGGTCGGTGGGTGAAAACCCCGGGGCTGCCGATGCCGCCGGGATCGACGTGACCGCGACGCGTCTGGCCGCCGTTGTGATCGGCGCAGCCCTGATGGGGCTCGCTGGCGGGTATCTGACCGTCGCGGTGTCAAAGGTCTGGGTCGACGGTGTGGTCGGCGGCCGGGGCTGGATCGCCATTGCGCTCGTCATCTTTGCCCGTTGGCACCCGTGGCGCGCACTGGCAGGGGCCGTCCTCTTCGGCTGCATCGAGGCGCTCATCCCCCGCGTCAACGCCGCCGGTTTCGCCGTGCCGCAATACTTTCTCCAGATGTCTCCTTACCTCGCGACCCTCGCCGTCATGGCTTGGTCGGCGAAACGCGGCTCCGACATCTGGTCTCAACCGGCGGCCCTCGGCCGTCATCACATACGAGAAGAGCGCGACTAAGCGCCCAAGCCAAACCAACCTGAAAGGGACCTCGATATGATCCTGTACGAACCACCCAAAGCCGCGACGGAAGTTCCCGTCATTGATCTGACCGACAGCTTTTCGGACGACCTCGACAAGCGCAAGAAAGTGGCCTGGGAAATCCAGAAGGCCTGCATCGACCCCGGCTTCTTCTACATCAAGAACCACGGGATCGCACAGGAGGTGATGGACGCCCAGCTCGACCTCGCCGCGCAGTTCTTCGACCTGCCGCTTGAAGAGAAGATGAAGCTCGACTCCGTTCACGAGGCCAGCACCCGTGGGTACGAGCCAATGGCGGCCCAGACCCTCGACGAAGGGTCGCCGCCCGACCTGAAAGAGGGGTTCATGTCCTCGGTCAATGCGGATGAAAACCACCGCTACACCAAGCTGAACGTGCCCGGCACCGGTCTGAACCAGTGGCCGACCGAGGTGTTTCCGGAATTCGAAGTGAAATACGAGGCCTACGCGCAACGCGTGATCGAACTGGGTCGCCATCTTGCGGGGATCGTCGCGTTGTCGCTCGAGCTGCCGGAAGATTACTTCGCCGCCGGTCTCGAAGAGCCGCTGCATTATTGCCGTATCCTCAAGTACCCGCCGATGCCGAAAGACGCGGCTGAGAACCAGCTGGGCGCCGGCGCGCATTCGGACTGGGGCCTGCTCACGCTCTTGCTTCAGGATAACATCGGTGGACTGGAGGTGCGCAATGCCAATGGAGACTGGATCGCCGCACCGCCGATTCCGGGCACCTATGTCGTGAACCTTGGTGAGATGTTCCCCGTCATCACAAACGATCGTTACAAAGCGACGATGCACCGCGTGCTGAACAACCACTCGGACAAGACGCGCTATTCCTGCCCGACTTTCGTGGACCCGGAATACTTCTACAAGGTCGAGATCGCGCCAACGATCCTTGAGCATGACGGCGAGGCGAAATACCCGCCCATGACGGCCGGTGAGCATCTGCGCGCGCAGTTCGAAAAGTCCTTCGGCGTGGCAGCGGCGTGAGGGTGGCATGAACCTATTGATGCAGGTCAGCCTGTTCTCGGAAGAGTTCATCGCGCTGTCCGAGTTCTATCGCGACGTCTTCGAACTGCCGGAGGTCGTAGACCTCCGCTCCGACGTGTTCCGAGGCTACATGGCGGGTGAGGTGATGGTCGGTTTCTCGGCCATCGCCGCCTATGAGATGCTAGGGCTCGACCAGCGGATGCCGGGCGAACACGACCAGACGGCCTTCACATTCAAATGCGAAACGAAGGATGCGCTGGACAGCTGTCTGGAAAAGGCTCTCGCACGCGGCGGGACCATCGTGCAGGAGCAGTTCATGACCTACTACAACTGGTACATGGCCGTCCTGCGCGACCCGGACGGCAACGCGATCCGGCTTGCCTGCACCACGCCGTAAATCCCACTTGAAAACCGGTTCCGCGCGGTGACGCGCCGCGCGGAACCTCAGCGAGGGAACGCCATGAAAGCATATGTGAACGGGGCCGAAACGGACCTCCCGGACGACGTCTTCTGCGAATGGGTCGACCGCCCAGATACCGCGGTGATTTCCATCGACATGCACGAGGGACACTTGTCCGAAGATCCGATGTGCCCATGCCCCGCACCCCGCGGTCGCGCCATCATCGAGCCCGTCAATGTCTTCCACCGTGCGGCACGCGCGATGGGAGTCCCGATCATTCACGTCCGCTCGACCCTGAGGCCGACGGGCGAGGACGATCTCAAGGGAAAGCATCCCGCAGCCTGGCGCACCCTGGTCCAGTACTACGCCGACCCGCTTCCGGGCATTTCAGAGCACGCGATTGAAGGGTCCCGGTGGACGGAATTCTGTACCGAAGTCTTGAACGACGATCTGAAAGTGCTCACCAAACGTCGCCTTTCGCCTTTCTTTGCAACGGACCTCGACTTCCTTTTACGGTCCATGGGGATCAAGCGAGTGGTCTTGAACGGAGGTATGACGGATTGTTGCGTCCTGAACGCAGCGTTCGACGCCTCCAACCTGGGCTACCGGGTTTGTGTCGCAAAAGACCTTGTCGCGGGCTCCAATTCAGAGATGGAAGATGCAGCTCTAAAGATGGTTTCGCTCCATCTCGGTGTCGTCTTGGACAGCGCAGAAGTCTTGTCGACTTGGAAGGATGACCATATGGAAAGCGCTGCCCCAACACCCGAAATGCCGGTTGCCTGAATTTTTCAGAAGCTCGGCTTTGGGTGGATTGATCTCCACGAGCGGCGGGATTCATGGCTCCAGAACCCAGCGGTGACGTGAGTTACCTTGTTCGACTGACCAACGAACAGGCGGGCAGGTTTTCCCGAGAAGGGTCAAGAATTCGGAAAGAGGATAGCGCCAACTCCCCGTTACAATGTATGCTTTTCTAATCGTGTCTGACGGGCTGTCAGGATTTTGGTCTCATCTCCGATCCGGAGGTCCCATCATGTCTTATTCTCCCCTTTCAGCAATCGTCTGCATTGTCGGTTTCGCGTTGTTTTCCGCCTCGGCTTCAGCTCAGGGCGTGGGATCTGTCGAACCGGCTCCCTGTCCCGTGGCGCTCACCTACGAGGGCGAGGCCGAAGGAGAGACCTATGGTTGCGGCGTCATCCTGGTTCCGCTCAATCACGCCGATCCGGCCAGGCGTGTGATCGAACTGGTCTATCTCGGGCTGCGGTCGACGCCTTTGTCTCCAGCGCCGGACCCGATGGTCTACCTGTCAGGCGGGCCGGGCGGCTCGGCTCTGCACAAAATTTCCAGAAATGCGATCGTCAGCTTGAACATGACCGCAACCCGGAAGCGTCGTGACGTGATCTTCTACGATCAGCGCGGCACCGGGTATTCCACGTTACTGGCCTGCGGGCCTTTCAACGCGGCCGTCGGCGTTGTTGGGGAACTCTATTATGACCGGACAAGCGTCGGCATAGAGCAGCTCGAAGACATCGCCGAGGGCGCGCGCGCAGACGTTCTGACTCTCTTGACTTGCGCCGCCAGTTATCAGGGTGCGGGATTCGACCTGTCTCAGGTGCGCGAAACGATGTGGGCGATCCATGACTTGGCCAGGTCGATGTCGGGTGGCTCCGAACGGACTACCGTTTCACTCGCCGTTCTCTACAACATCAACTGCGCCGAGGACATTGGCTTCACGCCCGTCGACGAGGCGCAGGCCTATTTCGACGCTTCGCCCTATCCCGGTCCTCTGACATTCGGGATTCAGGACTACGAGAACATAACTCTCTTCTGCCGGTTCTTTCCCGCGCCGTTCACCAAAGACGAGATGATGAGCCCGGTGGACAGCGACACGCCGGCGCTTCTCTTCCTGGAAGGGCTCGACACGCACACAGCCTATCCCTTCGGCCTTGTCGCGGCACGAACTCTGCCGAACAGTCATAACGTGACATGGCCGAGCGAAGGGCACGTCATGGCGGCGCGTAGTGTCAACGGCTGCGACGGAGCAATCGCGGCAACATTTCTGGACGACCCTTCGCGCGAGCCGGATATCGGCTGTTCGCAGGCGGATTACGACACGCTGCCGTTTCAGTCAGCGATCGAGTCGTGGAGTGGCTATGTCGCGCAGTAAGAAGCACTTGGACATCTGTCTCTGCCGAGACCGCGACAACAGTAGACCGCGTCCCCCCATATCAACCGATCCGACGAGGAGGCCTCAATGACGCCCGACCAGATCATCGCTACCGTTATCTCCTTGCTGTCGGCAGAGCCGAACCCCGAATTCGACACATTGCGGGAGGGTGGGCACGACAACCGGTATCCGGTCTCCATCGAGAACTGCACGCGTCCGCTGGGCCCGCTGGAAGTCGAGGGACACACGGTGATCTGCGGTCGTATCGATGTACCGGAGGATCATGATGTCGAGGACGGCAACACGGTTCCGATCGCCTTTGCGGTGCTCAAGGCGCGATCCAAAGCGCCGGCGGAGGATCCGGTCGTCTACCTGCATGGGGGCCCGGGCGGCAATGCCGTTCAGGACATCCAGTTCAACGCGGGGATTTTCGATTTCCTGCGCGACCGGCGTGACCTTGTGTTCTTCGACCAGCGCGCCTCGGGTCTCTCGGACCGAACGGTCGCCTGCTACAACGAGTTCGCGGACGACTTCATGGACTTCGCGCGGCCGAACCCCGCCGAGATGTTTTCGCCCGGGGGGCCTCTCGCGACATGCATGGCAGAAACCATGGAGTCCGGTGTCGACGTCAGCCTGTACAACACGACCCAGAGCGCCAAGGACGTGCGCGCCATCATGCAGACGCTGGGCTACCCGATCTACAACGCCTTTGGCGTGTCCTACGGCACCAAGCTGGCGCAGGAATTGATGCGCACGGCGCCGGAAGGTCTTCGCAGCGTGGTGATCGACAGCATAAGCCGGGTGGACAATCCCGCTTACGACACCAACGGAGTGCCGATCGACCAGGCCCTGGGGTGGATTGTCGACCTCTGCGCCGAGGACGCGGGCTGCGCGGCGGCCTATCCCGACCTGGAGGCGACAGTGAACGATGCGGGCGACCGGCTGGCCGAAACACCGGTCTCTCTCGGCGGAGGCAAGATCGGCCCGAGGCTCATCTCGCAGCTGCTGGAGCAGAGCAACCACACCAATGCGGCTTATACCGCTTACATGCCTCAGATACTGACGGAGCTGAGTCGAGGGGAGACTGCGACGCTGGAGCGCCTGACCTCGGGTGGCTTCATGAGCGCCTCCTCGCCCGCCGCGATCGTGGCGCAATATGGCGACGGTCTCGACCGGATTGACGCGACGCTGGCTGCTGCCATCCTGCAGCAAGCCGAACAGCTGCGCGGTCTCGAGACCACGACCGGTAATCTGTTGTCGGCGCTCGCCGAAGATCTTTCTCCCGCCGGCGCGGCGGGGACCGAGCAGATGCTTGACGGTGCGCTCACCGAAGTTTCCCGGACAATGGAGGCCGACGACTTGATGGCGATGATGCGCGACTACGTCGGCTTCATCGCCCGTGACCCGTCCCGCACCGACATCGAGACCTTCGTGCGGACCCATGTGCCTGACGTAGCGCGCGCCCGACTGCTGGGCCTTGTCGCGGCGATGGACGACGACGATGTCACGGCCTTCTTCCAGAGGGCGCGACACGATTCCGCGCGGCTGACCTCGGGCGCGCGGATGATGCTGACGCTGGGCTTCATCGCCTGCCAGGAAGACTTTCCGTTCAACTCGCGGGAAGGCTACGACGCGGTCGCAGCAGACTACCGGTTTCCGTTGGTCGACGCCTACGAACGCGAGGATGTCGGGCCGCTCTACGGCTTTTGCGACCTGTTCGAACATCACCCGCGCGAGGGATACCACGAACCAGTGGAGAGCGACCTGCCGGTTCTGGCGATGTCAGGGATGAAGGACACCGCGACCAACCCGGACGCTGCCAAGATGGTGTCCCGTACCTTGCCCAACGCTCAAGCGCTTCTGTTTCCGGAGGCAGGCCACACGGTGATTCAGTTTTCCCAATGCGCCCGGGATATTGCGGCGGGATTCCTGGAGAGCCCCGGCGAGCCCGTGAACGACGCCTGTATCCAAGGGTTGCGGCCCACCTTCTATGTCCCAATGGCTTCGGGGAGGTAGTAGAGGTTTTTCAAATGGCGATTGTAGATTTTACAAACCCACGATCCGAGCGAATGACGCAGTCTCTGCGCAGAGAAAAGGACAGCGAATCTACCGTTCCTGGGCCCGGTCCCAATGAGACACCATGATGCGACTTGAGCCTCCGCAGAGTGGCGATTAGCGTTCGGAAATGCGCAAGCCCAAAACCATACCGTGAGGTGATGAGGTCCCCGGAGCCAATCCAATTCGCAGAGCTATCATGAGTGCCAGCGGTGCCGCCGTTGTGATAGCGCGGCGCGGTCTGCGCACGGGAAAACGCGTGGCATTGCCATTTCACCTGCCAGTGACGCCAGAATGCTCAACAATCAGCGTGCTGGGCCCGCGAACCGCGGTCACAGGCGGGGTGCGCACATGATAATCTGCCATGCACGCGAACTGATCTTTCTGAAGGGGCGCAAGGTCGGGGGCACGTCTTTCGAGATTGCCCTGTCGCTGTCATGCGGGCCGGGGGACGTCATCACGCCCCTGACGGAGGCAGATGAAGCTCTGCGGGTGCGTCTCGGCGGGCGAGGGGCCCAGAACTACGCTCGGGTGCGATGGCCGGGGCAGTGGCGCGCCCGATCGGTGGCGTTCCGCAACCACAGCCCGGCCGCCCGGGTTCGTGCCCAGGTGCCGGACTGGCTCTGGTCGCGTTACCGCAAGATCGCGATCTCGCGCGACCCGTTCGAGGTCGCGGTTTCGCGCTACTTCTGGCGCCGCGCCCGGGGCGCAGAGACCGAGGATTTCGGCGAATTCGTCGACAGTCACCGAAACCGCCTTGCCGCAAATGCCCGCATCGCGCCCTTTGAGGGACCCGACAGCGTCGATCACTTTCTGCGCTATGACCGCCTTGCCTTTGACGCGGCCGCCGTCGGCCTTTCAGATGTATACGACGCGATGCAATCTATTGCGGCCAAAGCAGGAGTGCGCCCGCCCGAAGCGACCGCCGCGGCGCTCTATTCCCGCCACCCACATGCCGCCGCCATTATCTCCGAGACCTGCGCGACCGAGATCGCACATTTCGGCTACCGCCAACCTGTCTGACATCCCGCAAATCCTTGTTGCGAGGCCCGCCACCTTGCCCTATACCGCGCGGGCAACGCACCCGTAGCTCAGCTGGATAGAGCGCTGCCCTCCGAAGGCAGAGGCCATAGGTTCGAATCCTATCGGGTGCGCCAGCTTCCACAGGTAAGCCACTGTTATCCTTCAGTTTCAACACTGGAGCGCAGGAGGCTTAGACCATGCCGGGGCCAAATCGGCAGCCTTCACACCGCGGAGCGAAGCTCCAGGTTCAGGTTCAGATTTGAACCCCGGAGCCAGTTGGTCAGGGTCAGTCGCGCCATTTTCTCTTGGTGGGTCAGATGTTTAGAGGGCCAGCCGTCTCACAGGAATTGCGACTGAATATCCCAAGTCACCCATCGTATCGCTCGCCGCGGTCTTGGTGGATCATGTTCCAATCATTCAAGACCCCAATGTATTTGGGGCTTGTGCCCACCGCGGGTGGCGGAGCCGTAGTCTGCGGCTGGTCCAACAGTTCAATCGGGGGGCCGGATTTGCTGCGCGCTCCGTTCGGTTCGCCGGACTGCAAAGGCGGTAACCGCTGGCCCGAAGACGTCGAAAATGACGCTGGAGGCGATGATGATGGGGACGATCAGAGCCTCGCTCTCGGGCATGACTTCGGCCGCGACGAGCGCCATTCCGACCGCCACCCCGGCCTGGGGCAGGAGTGCGGGCCCGTAGAGCGGGCGTTCCTTTGCCGGCACGCCGCCGAAATACGCACCAAGCCAACCGCTGACGATACGAGCGAGGATTCTCAGGGTGACATATGCCGCTGCCCATCCGGCGACCGAAACGAGTTCGCGCAGGTCGAGGGTGGCGCCCGCGAGCAGGAAGAACAGGAGAAGGAACGGCAATTCGACCCGCTCCGTCTCATTGAAGGCATAGTCATGGTGACGCGCGAAGTTTGCGATCACCGCGCCCGCCGTCATGCCGGCGATCAGGAACGAGACTTCAAGCCAAAGGGCGAGGCCAGCCGTCAGAAAGACGACGCCAAGGGCTTCGATCATCTGCGGCTCTCCGGGCTTCAGCCGCCCGGTGAGATAGGCGGATGGCGCCCCGATGAGGAGCCCCAGGAGAACCGCACCACCAATATCATGGAAGACGGTCGTCGCCGGGCCCGCCCAATCCCCTGATGGCGCGACGAGCGCAAGACAGAGGCTGAAGACCATCACCCCCCAGACATCGTCGATCGCAACGATACCGGTGAGGGTCTCGGTGAAGCCGTTCTGGATCTTTAACTGACGGATCACGTCCGCGACGGCCGGCGGGGCGGTCGCGGTCGCGATGGCGCCGAGCAGCAGCGCCGCGCCGGGGTCCAGTCCCAACGCGAGAAGCCCACCCCAGACGATCAGCGTGGTGCCGAGGACGATCGCGAGTGAGATGGCGAGGATCGCACGCCCATGCTGCGCGAGTTTCTTCCGCGTGAGGTCGGCGCCGAGAAGGAACGCCACCATGGACAGTGACACGACGGTCATCGGCTCGAACCAAGCGCGGGCTTCGGGCGGCACGAGGTCGAGGCCGGACCGGCCCACCAGAATCCCGAACAGGAGCAGAATGGTGACACGCGGCAAACGGGTCAGGCGACCGATGTGTTCGGCCGCCAGCCCGCCCATGAACAATGCACCGAACGTGATGAAGAGGATCGCCTGATCCAATGCCCTGTCCCTAGCGCAACAGGTTCAGCTCATCCATGTCGATGCCAAGAGGCTCTCCCAGGTCCTCGATGGAATCGTAGAGCAGTTCGAGCGAGTAGGCCGGGTTGTGGGCGAAGTTGCCCGGATCGGCTGTCACCAATTTCCAGTTGAACGCCGTGCGCAGGCTGCGCGGGGTCCAGGAATCGTAGGGTATCGGCCGGCCTTCGGCGTTCATATCGATCTCGCCGTCACCGTTGGCATCGGCGAAGAAATACGGATACCGGTTGCCATCGTAGATCACCGGCGCTCCGACAACCTCGTCGGTGTAGTCCCGCAGCAACTCCAACAGCAACTGGGCGTTGGCGGTGATGTCCGAGACGATCCCCACGCCGGTATTTCCGCTGCCATCATAGCTTTGGCGCGCGATCCGGATGTCCTCTGGCGCGTTGGCCTCGTGGCAGGTCAGGCAGGGTTCGAACTCGACCTCGAGCGTGTGCGGTTCATGGCAGGAATTACAGCTGGCGACCGGGCGCGCGTGGAAGAAACGCCCCGAGTACTCCTTGCCGTCGTAGTGGTAGCCCGCGGCGCCATAGCCTCCGAGCCAAGTCGCGGCCGCGGTGGCGTAATGCGGGTTGATGAACTTGAGCTCGCCATTCGGCTCGTCGTCGGCCATCCCGGTGGTTGCGCCCGCGACCGTGGCGCCCGCGGCGCGGCCCTGGTGACAGGTCAGGCACGAAGCCTCGACCCCTGTGACCGGATGCACAACACCGCTCGGGAGCGTAACGTCCTCGATCTGGGCAAGGCCGGCATTGTGACAGGTGCCGCAATCGACCACGCCACCGGTGTTAATCGGGCCATCCACCACGCCCGCCGGGGTGCCGTCGAGCCCGTGGAAATCCCGGAATCCCTCGCCGGAGTGGCAGGTTGCGCAGGCGGGCTGGACTTCGCCTTCGTCGTCCCAATGGCGGAACGCCTCTGCCGCGGCATTGGCATGGGCCGAGCGGAACCAGTTCGTGATCGCCTCATTGTTCTCGATGTCGATGTCCGCGGGCTTGAACGGTCCGGCCTGGGGCAGGGCGAAGGGCACCACCTCCTCGGTATCGGACTCGGCGTTCTGGGCGAAGGCCGCGAGACCAACGGTCATCAGGGCGAGGAACACTCCGGCAAACAGGGGGCGGGCAACAGGACGAAGAAGAATTGGCACGATCGGTCTCCTCTCGAGAACGGGTCGATGAAGCAAGGTCAATGCGCCGAGTATGACGGCGCTACGGCTGCCATACTTTGATCTGGCTCATATTAGGCATTGGATCCCCTTGCTACGCTTCAGCCTCGAGGCCTCGTCGCGTGAAAGCGCATTCAGCTGGCCAAGAGGGTCGATAACGGCATGAACACTTTGCGACTGCGCGCGGGTCTGAACCCGGGGTTCGCCTCGCCGCCACTGGCGCCGGGCCTGGGCGAGGTCGTGACCGAGGAGGCGGTGGTCCTGCCGCCGCCCGGAGCGAAGCTTCACATCACGCCACTGGTTCAGGAGGGCGAACGCGTTCGCGCGGGCGCACCGGTCGCCTGCCTTCGTCATGCCCCCGCTGTTTGCCTCGTCGCACCCATGCAGGGGCAGGTTGCGCGGATCGACCTGATGCCCGGTCGAATCCTGAACGAAATCGTCCTCTTTCGCGACAGTGAGACAGAGGGTGGAACGGAGGTCGAGCAGCATGACGTGTCTGCTGCCGGGTCTCTGCCCGCGTTGCGCCGACTCCTTCAGGGTGCGGGGGTCTGGCCGTGGATCGGGCGTCGTCCCTTCGGCGGTATGCCCGGCGTGGACGAGGTGCCGGCCTCAATCCTTGTCATGGGTAGCGACACGCGCCCTTTCGCGCCTGACCCGCAGCTGGTGCTCGAAGGGCGGCACGAGGCCTTTGCCCGCGGGCTCGATGCGCTGACGCGGCTGACCGACGGGACCGTCTTCGTAACATGGCCCCACGGCTTGCCCACGCCCCGGATCGCCCGGGGTGGCGACCGAATCTCGTGGCTTCTGACCGGCCCGCGC
>CXWF01019661.1_pt1 | contig 21320 bp, 17 predicted proteins | sample 468421 | NCBI WGS metagenome assembly CXWF01 (sample SAMEA2620812, study PRJEB7988) | marine metagenome | biome: marine biome (ENVO:00000447); feature: surface water layer (ENVO:00002042); material: "saline water (ENVO:00002010), including plankton (ENVO:xxxxxxxx)" | depth 5 m
GGCTGGGCGATTCCGACCGCGACGGATATCGCATTTTCCTATGTCGTGGGGCGAATGGTCTTTGGCGCGGGGCATCCCGCGGTTCGATTCCTGCTCCTGCTCGCCATCGCGGATGATGCGGGCGGGCTCATCATCCTCGCGCTGTTCTATCCGAGCGCGGCAATCGCCCCGGTGTGGCTGCTGTTGTCCTTCGCGGCGGCATTCGGCGCTTTCGTCGCGTTCAACTGGCTGCCGCGCAGGCTCGACCGGGGGGACCAGAACCGCCCGCGTTCGACCTGGGTGCGGCTGCACCTGTCGTGGTATCCCTATGCGGTCGCCGGGCTTGTCAGCCTTTTCGCCTTCACCCAGTCCGGGCTGCACCCGGCGCTTGCGCTCTTGCCGCTGATCCCCGCCCTGCCCCATGCCGACCGGGCCTTCGGCATCTTCGCCGAGGCCGAGACGCATCTGCATGACGTGCTGAACGAGGCCGAACATGCGCTTCAGGTTCCCGTCGAGGTGATCCTGTTCCTGTTCGGGCTGGTGAACGCGGGTGTCGTGGTCACGGCGATCGGCGCGCCGACGTGGCTGGTGCTTGGCGGGCTGCTGCTGGGCAAGCCGGTGGGCATCGCGCTCGCCGGTCTGCTGGCTGCGCGCGTCTTCGGGCTGGGCCTGCCGGACGGGATGCGGACCGCCGACCTCGTGGTCGTCGGCCTTGTCGCCGCCATCGGCTTTACCGTGTCGCTGTTCTTCGCCGCCGTCGCCTTCGATCCCGGCCCGGTGCAGGAGGCCGCCAAAATGGGCGCGCTCTTCAGCTTCGTGGCGGTCATCGCCGCGCTGGTGGCGGGTAAATTGTTGCGGGTTGAGAAACGCGCGGTCTGAAAACCGGGACTCAAAGGCCGATTGTTTCGCACGATATGGTTAATTTCGTCACGATCACGCCCCATTCATCGACAAAGCGTTGTCTTGAGGGGGCTTCATCCGACATAATGAGGACAGATTGGCCCGCTATAGCCTCTCGTTAACGATGTCTGGGTCACAACAGACACCGAGGCCGCAGCAGTAACCGGGGTTCGAATGATCGAATTCAACAACGTTTCCAAGTCCTATTGGACCGGCGTGCAGCGCAAGGTCATCCTCGACCATGCGTCGTTTCGCGTCGAACTCGGGAATTCGCTCGGCATCCTCGCGCCCAACGGGACCGGCAAGACGACGATCATCCAGATGATGGCAGGGCTGGAAAAGCCCGACGAAGGCGAAATCCGGCGCACGAGCCGCGTGTCCTTCCCGCTGGGCTTCATGGGCGGCGTGGTGCCCAAGCTCTCGGCCAAGGAAAACGCCCGCTATATCGCCAAGCTCTATGGCCTCGACCCGGATTACATCGAGGCGTTCACGCGCTGGCTTTGCGGGCTCGAAGAATACTACGACTTCCCGCTCGGCACGTATTCGTCGGGCATGAAGGCGCGGTTCACCTTTTCCCTGCTCCTCGCGCTCGAGTTTGACATCTACCTTATCGACGAGGGGATGCCGCAGACGACGGATGCGGAGTTCAACCGCAAGGCAGGCGACGTGCTGCGCCAGCGGTTGGAAAGCGCGACGGTCGTGGTGGTGAGCCATCAGGCCCAGACGCTTGAGAAATTCTGCCGTTCGGCGGCGGTGCTGCACAACGGGCAGCTCTTCATGTTCGACACCTTGGAAGAAGCGAAACAGCTCTATGACTACTCCACCCAAGGCTAGGAAATTCCGCATCCGCCGCCCCACGTCCGGGGATGAGGCAGGCGGGGACGCGCCCGCGACGGCGCAGGAACGGCCTGCCGCTCAACCGACGGCGCAGCCGCGTCCGGCCGCCCAGCAGCCCGCGCAACGTCCGCCCGCGCCCAAAGGTGCGGCCCTGCGCCCGCCCCGCCAGCTCAACCAGATGGAGGAGGCCGCGCTCGAAGGTCAGGAAGACGGCTTCGGCAGCGCCCCCTTCCCCGGCGCCGCCGCCTCGCAGGGCGGTCAGAAACCGCAGCCGACCCCGTCGCGCCGCGAGCCGCCCGAGGTCGAGATCGGGCGCATCAAGCAGGAGGGCCTGACGGGCCGCCAGTTGCGCATGGCCCGCCGGGTCGCGCAGAAGCACGGGCTTCCGGCCACGTCCGACTATGACGCCGTGCGCCTTTTGCGTCAGTCCGGGGTCGACCCGTTCCAGACCGCCAACATGCTACAGCTCGTCTCGTCCGAGGAGGAAGAACCGCGCAAGCCGCCGCAGGGGGCCGAGGGCCGCGTCCAGCTTCCCCAGACGATCCAGCCGCAGCAACAGCAGCTTCCCTCCACGAACGTATTGGACGCCGCTGACCGCGCGCGGTCGATTCAGGACATGCAGGAGCAGATCGTGCGCCGCCGGCGCAAGAAGCTGTTGCTGCTGGCCACGCGCCTTGCGGCGCTGGTCCTGCTCCCGACGCTTCTCGCAGGTTGGTATTTCTATGTCGTGGCGACGCCGATGTATGCCACGAAATCGGAATTCGTGATCCAGAAGGCCGAAAGCGGCGGCACGGCGATGTCGAGCCTGTTTGCGGGCTCCGGCCTCGCCACGTCGCAGGATTCGATCACGGTGCAGAGCTACCTCACCTCCCGCGACGCGATGCTCAGGCTGAATGAGGAACTGGGGTTCAAGGAGCATTTCTCGGACCCGTCCATCGACCCGATCCAGCGGCTCGACGCGAACGCGACGAACGAGGAAGCCTACAAGACCTACAAACGCAACGTGAAGATCGGCTTCGATCCGACCGAAGGCATCGTGAAGATGGAAGTCGTGGCCGCCGATCCCGAAACTTCGGCGGCCATGTCCGAGGCGCTGATCCGCTACGCCGAGCAGCGTGTCGACAACCTGACCAGCCGCCTGCGCGACGACCAGATGGCCGGGGCGCGCGACAGTTATGAAGATGCGGAACGGGCGATGCTGGAAGCGCAGGCCGATGTCCTGCGCCTTCAGGAGAGCATGGGGATCTTCGACGCGACGTCGGATGCGACCTCGATCATGGGCCAGGTCAACACGTTCGAAACTCAGTTGCAGCAAAAGCGGCTCCAGCTTCAGCAGCTTCTCGACAACCCGCGCCCGAACCAGGCGCGTGTCGAGGGTGTGCGCGGCGACATCGCGCGGCTTGAGGATCTGGTGGCGGACCTGCGCGCCCGGCTGACGGAGCAGGGCCAGCAGGGCGGCGACAGCCTCGCCTCCGTATCCGGTCAGCTGACCATCGCGCAGACCAACCTGCAAACGCGCACCGCGCTCATGCAGCAGGCTTTGCAACAGCTTGAAACGGCGCGGATCGAGGCGAACAAGCAGACCCGCTACCTCGAGCTCGGGGTGCATCCGGTTGCGCCGGACCAGCCGACCTATCCCCGCTCCTTCGAGAACACGCTTCTGGCGTTCCTCGTTTTCGCGGGCATTTACCTGATGGTGTCGATCACCGCGTCGATCCTGCGCGAGCAGGTGACGAGCTGACGCGTGCCGGGGCCGGTCAGATCGGCCCCGGACGACGCTCCTCCGACAAGAGCACGTTTGCCTCGACCTCGCCCACGCCCGGCAGGGTCATGATGCGACGGCGCAGGATGCGCTCGAAATCCGACAGGTCGCGCGCGACGATGCGCAGACGGTAGTCGTAGAGCCCCAGCACATGATGGACGAGCTGGACCTCGGGGATGGCGGTGACCGCCCGCTCGAAATCCTCGAGGCTGACCCGCCCTTTCGCGGCAAGCTTGATGCCGAGGAACACGGTCACGCCGAAGCCCAGCGCCTCCCGGTCGATTTCGACCCGCCGCCCGGCGAGGATACCGGCATCCGACAGCCGCTTGACCCGGCGCCACGCGGCGGGTTGCGACAGGCCGAACCGGCGGCCCAGCGCCCCGGCAGACACAGTGGCGTCTTCGGACAGTGCGCGAAGGAAGGCGCGGTCGATGTCGTCCAGCGCGGTCACAGCGGCAGCGCCTCGCGCTCGACGATGGTGGCGACCTGCATCAGCGCCTCGATCTCGGAGATATGCGGCAGGGTCAGGATGCGCTCACGGTAGATCTGCTGATAATGCCCCATGTCGCGAGCGATGACGTGAAGCCGCACGTCGACCTTGCCCAGAAACGTCTGGATCTGCGTCACCTCGGGCACGTCGCGCGCGGCGGCGATGAATTCGTCGAAGGCGCGCGGATCGGTCTTGTCGAGCGTGAAGCGCAACGACACCTCGACGCCGTAACCCAGCCGGGACCAGTCGATCACCGCGTGCTGCCCTCGGATGACCCCCTCGCGCGTCATCCGGTCGAGCCGGCGCGAGGCCGTCGCGGGGGTGACGCCCGCAAGCTCGGCCAGCGCCCCGGCACTAAGGCCCGGGTCCGCCAGAAGGCGCCGCAGAAGCCGTCGGTCCGTATCGTCGATGCGCATGATTTTCTCGTGCTTGGTCAGGAGAACGCATGACTTGATCGCAGATCGGGGGTTCAGCGTCAATTCTCACGGGCAGTGGGCTCATGGAACCGCCAAATTCCCCGACTAGCGCAGGATCGCCGCGCCTGCTATTCTTTCCCCAAGAGCACAAGCGGCGACACGACCGCAGGACATACGGGCAATTCATGGCTGAGCAGACGATATACGTCTATGCCAAGTCGGGCGTGACCATCACGCATGCCGACGGGAGCCCCACTAACACCGCCGACATTTTGGGCGCCTCACTCTGGGGCAACGCCTTTTCGTGGGAAAACCCCAACGACCTCACGATCACGCTGCCCACGGATCATGCCGAAATCACCTTCGAGGACAGCGACGGGGTGATCAGCGATGACCCCTTTTCGGGCTCGCAGGTCACCGACCAGTTGCTGACAGCCCCGGCGACGATCGACGGCACCACCTATACCCCCAGCACGTCGGACATCCGGTGGCAGAACCCTGCGCCCGTCAATGTCGAGAACGAGTTTCAGGTCACGCTCTTCGGACCGGATGGCACCTCTTACACGATGCTGGGCATCTCGATCACCGAGGGCTATTCGACCAATGTCGTGGGGGTCACCTTCGCCGGTGGCCATCCACCCCCGGGCACCACGCTTACCTACATACGGGGCGAGTCCTCCTATGGCGGATCGGGGGGCAGCACCGAGATTTCCGATACAGTGCCCTGCTTTCTCGCGGGCACCCGGATCGACACGGCGCGCGGCGCGAAGGCGGTCGAGGAGCTGCGTGCCGGGGACCTCGTCCAGACGCTTGACCGCGGGCTGCAACCGCTTCGCTGGGTGGGCGCGAGCACGGTCTGCGGCCTCGGACCACAGGCCCCGATCCTGTTGCGCAAGGGCGCGCTCGGCAATCACGCGGACCTCTACGTCTCGCCCAATCACCGCATCCTCGTGCGCGCGGCGGCGGCCGAGTTCTATTATGGCTCCACCGACGTACTGGTTCCCGCCAAGGCGCTGGTCGACGGCCGGGGCATCCGGCCGGCCCCACGGCGCGAGGCGCAGTACATCCACCTGCTCCTGCCCCGCCACGAGATGGTGTTTTCCGAAGGGCTCGCAAGCGAGAGCCTTTTCACCGGCGCTGTCGCGATTGGCGCTTTCGACGAAACGGCACGGGGCGAGCTGCTGGCGGTCATGAAGACCTGCGGTCAGCGTGCCAGCCAGTTGAATCGGCCCGCCCTGTCCGTGCAGGAGGCCCGCGCACTCCTCGCGCTCTGCCGGACGCCTGAGCGGGGCATGCGGGCCGCCTGAGTCCGCACATGAATTCTGCAGTAATTCTCATTTCGGCAAATGATGGATACTCATTTTTCGCAGAACGTCGCCAGATTGCACGAATTTTCACTGAAACAGGCCTAGTATGCCCGCCGAACGACAGAAAAAGGGAGCATGCCATGAGCCTGCGCGTTTATTACGATCGCGATTGCGATGTGAACCTCATCAAGGACAAGAAGGTCGCCATTCTCGGGTACGGCTCGCAGGGCCACGCCCATGCGCTGAACCTGCGTGACAGCGGCGCCAAGAACGTGGTCGTCGCGCTGCGCGACGGGTCGCCGTCGGCGAAGAAGGCCGAGGGCGAAGGCCTCAAGGTCATGGAAATCGCGGAAGCCGCCGCCTGGTGCGACGTCATCATGTTCACCATGCCCGATGAGCTTCAGGCCGAGACCTACAAGAAGTACGTCCACGACAACCTGAAGGAAGGCTCCGCCATTGCCTTTGCCCACGGTCTGAACGTCCACTTCGGCCTGATCGAGCCCAAGCCCGGCGTCGACGTCATCATGATGGCGCCCAAGGGTCCGGGCCACACCGTGCGCGGCGAATACGTCAAGGGCGGCGGTGTGCCCTGCCTCGTGGCCGTTCATCAGGACGCGACCGGCAAGGCGCTTGAAATCGGCCTGTCCTATTGCTCCGCCATCGGTGGCGGACGTTCGGGCATCATCGAGACGAACTTCCGTGAAGAGTGCGAAACCGACCTCTTCGGTGAGCAGGCCGTGCTGTGCGGCGGTCTCGTCGAACTGATCCGCATGGGTTTCGAGACGCTGACCGAAGCGGGCTATGCCCCCGAGATGGCCTATTTCGAGTGCCTGCATGAAGTGAAGCTGATCGTGGACCTGATCTACGAAGGCGGCATCGCCAACATGAACTACTCGATCTCGAACACCGCCGAGTACGGCGAATATGTTTCGGGCCCGCGCGTCCTGCCCTACGAGCAGACCAAGAAGGCGATGAAAGAGATCCTGACGGACATCCAGACCGGCAAATTCGTGCGTGACTTCATGCAGGAAAACGCGGTCGGCCAACCGTTCTTCAAAGGCACCCGTCGTCTGAACGACGAGCACCAGATCGAAGAAACCGGCGCGAAGCTGCGCGGCATGATGCCGTGGATTTCGGCCGGCAAGATGGTCGACAAAGAAAAGAACTGATCCTGACAGGGCGGCGGCGGTCCCGCCGCAACGTCAATGTTCGCGATTGATTGACCCCGGCCAGTGGCCGGGGTCTTTTCGCCTCCGGAGGGCCCATGACCACACCGCGCATCACCCCGGCCAGCTGGGCCATTCTCCTGACCCTCGGGCTTGTCTGGGGGTCCACGTTTCTCATCGTCGAGATCGCATTACGCGGCGTGCCGCCCGGCTGGGTGTCTGCTGCCCGCGTGGCCTTTGCCGCCGCGCTGATGCTGGTGGTCTGGGGGGCCAAGGGGTTCCGGCTGTTCGAGGGGCCGGTCGGTCCGCGCACATGGGCGCTCCTCGTCTTCGTCTGCATGCTGTCGGCCACGTTTCCCTTCCTGCTCCTGCCGTGGGGCCAGCAGTATGTCACCTCGGCCTTTGCCGGGATCACGATGGCTTCGATGATCTTCATCGTCCTGCCCATGGCGCATTTCATGGTGCCGGGTGAGCGGATGCAGTTGCGCTCCACCATCGGGTTCCTGATCGGCTTTGCGGGTGTCGTCATCCTCATCGGGGGCGAGAGCCTGACCAACCGCGGGGACACGATGGCGCTTTGGGGCGGGCTGGCGGTGTTCGGGACTGCGGCCTGTTACGGCGTCGGCTCGATCTACATGCGCCGCCTGCCGCCCTGCGACCCGTTGGGCCTGTCTGCGATGGTGATGATCATCGGCGCGATCGCCACGGTTCCGGCGGCCTTCGCGCTGGATGGCCCGCCGCCGATGCCGGACCGCGAGACGTTCATCGCGCTCGCCGTGCTCGGGCTGATCCCAACGGCCGGGGCGAACTTCCTGCGGACCGTGCTGATCCGCTCGGCGGGCCCGACATTCCTCAGCCTCGTGAACTACATCGTTCCGGTGATCTCGGTGGCCCTCGGCGCAGCCGTTCTGAGCGAGGCGTTGCCGCCGACCATGCTCATCGCGCTGGTCGCGATTCTGGGCGGCATGGCGATCAGCCAGTGGGAGTCGCTGGTGCGTGTGGCGGGCAGGCTGCGCGCGCGGGCCTAGCCCGCCGCACGCTCCACCTCGGCGACGATCCGGTCCACCACGTCGACGAGGAAGGCTTCGTCCTCACACTCCGCCATCACGCGGATCAGCGGTTCGGTCCCGGACTTGCGGATCAGGAGCCGGCCCTTGCCGTTCAGCTCCGCCTCGCTCGTGGCGATCACTTTGCGGACATTTTCGGCCTCCAGCGGCGCCTGCCCGGCCTGAAACCGCACGTTTTTCAACAATTGCGGCACCGTTTCGAACACCTGCGTAAGTGACGACGCGGGCTTGCCGGTCTCGACCATGGCCGCGAGGAACTGAAGCCCCGCGAGCAGGCCGTCACCGGTCGTGGCGAAATCGGTCATCACGATGTGGCCCGACTGTTCCCCCCCGAGGTTGAAGCCCTTTTCGCGCATCCGCTCGACGACGTAACGGTCGCCCACCTTGGTCCGCTCCAGCCCGAGGCCACGACCCGCAAGGTAGCGTTCCAGCCCGAGGTTCGACATCACCGTGGCCACCAGCGCACCGCCCTTGAGCGTGCCGAGGTCGGCCCAGCGCCCGGCCATGAGCGCCATGATCTGATCCCCGTCCGCGACGCGGCCCGTCTCGTCGATGATCATCACGCGGTCGGCGTCACCGTCGAGGCAGATGCCCACGTCCGCGCCGTTGTCTACCACCGCCTGAGCCGCCGTAGCGGTCGCTGTCGAGCCGCAGTTCAGGTTGATGTTCTTGCCGTTCGGCTCCACCCCGATCTCGACCACATCGGCGCCGAGCTCCCACAACGCTTCGGGCGCTGCGCGGTAGGCGGCGCCATTGGCGCAGTCGATCACGACCTTCAGACCGTCGAGCCGCTTGTCCGTCGGGAAGGTCGTCTTGATAAACTCGACGTAGCGATGGCGCCCTTCGTCGATCCGGCGCGCGCGCCCGATGTTTTCCGGTTCCGACGGCTCCACACCGTCGGCGACAAGCGCGGAAATCTCGTCCTCGGCAGCGTCCGACAGCTTGAACCCGTCCGGTCCGAAGAACTTGATGCCGTTGTCCTGAAACGCGTTGTGGCTGGCCGAGATCATGATGCCGAGGTCCGCGCGCATGGAATGGGTCAGGTGCCCCACGGCGGGTGTCGGCACGGGGCCGAGGAGCAGCACGTTCATGCCGGTCGAGGTCAGCCCGGCGGTCAGCGCGTTCTCGATCATGTAACCGGAGAGCCGCGTGTCCTTGCCGATCACGACGCGGTGGTCGTTCTTGCCGTCGCGGCGGAAGAAGCGCCCCGCCGCCGCCCCGAGCTTGAGCGCCATTTCGGCGGTCATCGGGTAACTGTTGGCCTTGCCCCGCACCCCGTCGGTTCCGAAAAGCTTGTCCGCCACGGCTCAGTCTCCCCCGTTGAGCGCGGCGTGCAGTTTGAGCGCCTGCGCGGTTTCCTTGGTATCGTGAACGCGAATGACATGCATCCCCTGCGCGGCGCCGTGGAGCGCGACGGCGAGCGACCCGCCCACCCGGTCTTTCGCTTCTTTCGCGCCGCCGATGGTGCCGATGAAGGTCTTGCGGGAGGCCCCCAGCAACACCGGCAGGCCGAGGTCGTGCAAGAGCGTCAGGTGGCGCATCAGTTGCAGGTTGTGGTCGAGCGTCTTGCCGAAGCCGATGCCGGGGTCTGTGACGATGCGCGCGCGCTTCACGCCCCGTTCCACGGCAAAGGCGATGCGGGCTTCAAGGTGGTCCATTACCTCGCCCACTACGTCGTCATAGGTCGGGTTCTTCTGCATCGTGTCGGGCAGGCCCTTGGCATGCATCAGGCACACCGGCACGTCGCGCTCGGCGGTGAGGTCGGCGAGTTCCGGGTCGAAGACAAAGGCCGACACGTCGTTGACCATGTCGGCGCCCGCGTCCAGCGCCGCCTCGGCCACCCGCGCCTTGCGCGTGTCGATCGAGATGGGCGTGGTGATTCCAGCGTCCCGGATCGCCGCGATGACCGGGGCGGTGCGGCGGATTTCCTCGTCCAGCGCGACTTCGGCCGCGCCGGGGCGGGTGGATTCGCCGCCGATGTCGATGATGTCAGCGTCGTCCGCCATGACGCGGGCGCGGGCCACCGCGTCTGCCAGCCCGGCATGGTCGCCGCCATCGGAGAAGCTGTCAGGCGTCACGTTCAGGATGCCCATAACGCGGGGCCGGTCGAGCGTGAGACCGCAGAGGTCCGGGCGCGGATCGGACAGCCGGGCGCGCGCGCTCACGTCGTCGGGGCCGTTCACCGTGTCGAACCATGCGCTGGTCATGCCCGCGAGGGGCAGCGCACCGCGTGGGCGTGGTCCGGTGCGCGCGATCGGCTCGGACCGGCTCACGGCGTCTCCCCGATCACGATGGTGCGGGTGGGCAGGTCCGTCTCGGGCACCGGGCATCCGACGCAGAGGATTTCCTCGGCCTGCATAAGCCCCGCGAACCACGCGGTGAGAGCGAGCGGGTCGGTCACGTCGGCTTCGTCCCCGTCAACCGCATCCAGCACGATCTTGGAGGGGGCCCAGACGCAAATCTGATTGTGCTTCATCGCCCAGTCGAGTTCGGTCCGCGTGCCGACGACAACGCAGCGCCGGTCACGCGCCGCCAGCACCCAGGCGTTCAGTTCTATGGCGAGCAGGTCGATGCGTCGCTGCGGCAGGTCGCGCTTCGCATCGGGCACGGGCATATCAGGGGGGCCGACGCAGAGGATCGCGGGGGCTGATCCCGCCTCCAGCCGGTCCAGGAGGGCGATGAGCGCGGGGGCCGCGACGGCCTCGTTCGACAGATGGACGACGATGGGATGCGGCAGCTCCTCGCCCGAAGGCGCGACCGGGGCGCTCTGGCCGTGGGATCGCACGATCTCGACCCCGAGCGCGCCGGGGCCACGGTCGAGCTTTTCGATACGCACGAAGACGCGCAGCGTCTGCGGTTCGAACAGGATGCGGTCGGCCACGCGTTCGGCCAGCGTTTCGAGCAGGTTCAGCCGCTCGGCGGCAAGTTCAAACGCAATCGCCTCGCTGATCGTGTCGTAGGAGAGGATCTTGTCCACGTCATCCTCGACAGGTCCGTCGGGTGCGCGGACCTCAACGACGATGTTGAAGCGCAGGCGCTGGGTCGTTCCCCGCTCCTGCTGAAAGGCACCGATTTCGGCCTCGACCACATGATCGCGCAGCGAAATCCGGTCCGGCGGGGCCGCCGGTTGACCGGAGGCTTCGGAGCGGGCTTCGGGGTGTTCGAAGGCGAGACGGGATTCAGAGGTCATGCGGGTCTCCTTGGCGGCGGAAAATGCCGCAAGGACCCCGGAATGGAAAGCTGAAAGTCAGCGATAGAACTTGTGTACGCCAATCTGCGCCGTATGCGCGAGGCGGCTGGCCCAGCGCGGCGAAACGGCGGTCGTGTGGTAGAAGGTGGCACCGCCTGTGAGCGTGCGGGGCGTGCCGTCCAGCACGACGCGCGCCACCTTTCCGACCCGGTCCCACGCCGCGCGGTTGTTCACCGTTTCGGGGTGGCCATCGCAGGTGAAGGAGAACTGACAGGCGTGACGCCGCCCGGTGCCCTGATTCACGACGCCACAGACGGTGTTCGGAAACCGTGCACTGTCGACCCGGTTCATGATGACCTCTGCCACCGCGAAGAGGCCCTTGTGCGTCTCGCCCCGCGCCTCGAAATACAATGCCTGCGTCAGGCAGCGCCATTGCTCGCCCCCGGTCGCAGTGGGCTGCTTGGAGAGCCACACCTCATCGGGCGGCTGGGCCGGTGCCTTGGGCTTTTTTCGCGGGAAGAGCGAGCGGGCGGGCGCGAGGCGCGTGATTTCTTCAAGCCGGGAGGGCGACATCGTCTCAAAGCTGGCGCGCTCCTGCCCGACCAGCGAAGTGAGCGCATCGGCGGCGTTGAAATTCGCTTCGGCATGCGCCGAAGGCGTCAGACCCAGTGCCGCGAGCGCGGCCATGACAATGTTTCGAACCATATCAAGATCCCCCGGAACCCGTCGCGGCGGAGTTTGCTTCCGCTCATTATCGTGGGCGTTCATAGGGCAAAAACCGGCTCAGGTCCAGTTTTGAGGGTGTCGCAGGCGTTCACCCAACATGTTGGGAACGTCCCGCAAGTGCCTACAATCTGTGGATAAGTTTCGGGATTCTCTTTGTGATCAACGAGTCACACGGGCCCGACCGATGCCCCGGTCCGAGATTGCCAGATGGGCGGCGGCGAGGCGCGCAACGGGCACCCGGAAGGGCGAGCAGGAGACATAGTCGAACCCCGCCTTGCGACAGAAGGCGATTGATTCCGGGTTGCCCCCATGCTCCCCGCAGATCGCGAGCGTCACGTCCGGGTTGCCGCTGCGCCCGCGCTCCGCCCCGATCTGGAGCAGCTCACCCACGCCTTCGATGTCGAGCATGTGGAACGGGTCCTCGGGATAGACCTTCTGCTGCACATAACGGCCCATGAACCGGCCCGCGTCGTCGCGCGAAAGGCCATAGGTCATCTGGGTCAGGTCGTTGGTGCCGAAGGAGAGGAAGGCGGCGTGCTGCGCGATCTCGCTCGCCCGGAGTGCGGCGCGCGGCGTCTCGACCATCACGCCCAAGCGGTAGGTGAAGTCCACCCCGCGCTCGACCCGGACGGCGGCGGCGATGGCATCGACCTGCGTCTTGACCAGCTCCACCTCGCGCATGGCCGACACGAGCGGGATCATGATTTCGGGCACGACGGGCGCCCCGCCCTCGGCATTGGCGTCGATCGTCGCCTCGAAGATGGCGCGCACCTGCATTTCGTAGATTTCCGGCACGGTGATCCCCAGCCGCACGCCGCGCATCCCGAGCATCGGGTTGAACTCGGTGAGCGCCTCGATCCGCCGGGTCACGTCCGAGAGCGGGAGGTCGAGGGCATCGGCCAGCTCAAGCATCCCTTCGCGGCCCTGCGGCAGAAATTCGTGCAACGGCGGGTCGAACAGGCGGATGGTGACCGGCAGGCCGGACATGATCTTGAACAGTTCGCGGAAGTCGGCGCGCTGCATCGGCTCGATCCGTTCGAGCGCCGTGCGCCGGTCCTCGGGCGTGTCGGCGAAGATCATTTCGCGCATGGCAAGCAGCCGGTCGTGTTCGAAGAACATGTGTTCGGTCCGCGCCAGCCCGATGCCTTCGGCTGCGAACATCCGCGCCTTGGCGGCGTCCGCCGGGGTGTCGGCATTGGCGCGCACACCGATGTCACGGGCATTGTCGGCCCAGGCGAGCAGCGTCTGGAACGCCTCGCCCAGCTCGGGTTCGAGCATCTGCGCGGCCCCTGCCAGCGCTTCGCCGGAGGTGCCGTCGACGGTGATGATGTCGCCCTCTCCGAACACGCGTCCGTCGCGGGTGCGCAGGGTCTTTTTGCGCCGGTCCAGCACGATGTCGGATGCGCCGACAACGCAGGGCAGACCAAGCCCCCGCGCAATCACGGCGGCGTGCGAGGTGATCCCGCCCCGCTCGGTCAGCACGGCCTGGGCTGCATGCATTCCGCGAATGTCCTCGGGCGTGGTTTCGCGGCGCACGAGGATGCAGGGCTCGTCCTGCGCGGCAGATGCCTGCGCCGCGCGGGAGGAGAAGACGATCTTGCCGGTCGCCGCGCCCGGGCTGGCCGCGATCCCCTGCGCGACGGTGTCGCGGCGTCCGGCCGGGTCGACCTGGCTGTGCAGAAGCTCCGGCAGCGAGCGCGGGGGCACGCGCATCACCGCTTCATCTTCCGAGATGATGGCGTCCTGCGCCAGCTGGACCGAGATATGAAGGTTCGCGCGGGCCGTGCGCTGCACCCGCACCGCGTCGAGGATGTACAGGGTTTCGTTCTCGAGCGTGAACTCGATCTGCATTTCCTCACGCAAACGGTTGCGGCACAACTCGCCATACCGTTTCAGGTCGTCAAAGACATGCGGCAGCTCTTCCTCGATGGAGCGGCCCCGCTCATCCTTCGCGAGGTACATGACGTCGCGCGAATCCGGGTCGCCCAGCGCATCTCGCCCCTGGCTCTGGCACAGGTAGCGCCCGTGAAGCTCACGTTCGCCGGTCTGGCCGCTGACGAACTGGATCACCCCGGACCCGGACATTTCCTTGCCCAGCCCGATGGCCATCGCCTGCACCACAAGGCCGAGCCCGGCGTCGGCGGGCGCCCCGCGCGCTTCGCGCAGAAGACGGGCGGTCGTCCCTTCCCACGCGCGGGCCATGGAGCGGAGCACTTCGCACAGCTGCGCGCCCGGGTCCTGCGGGAACGGCTCGTCCGTTTCGTCCTCATAGGTCGTGAGTGCGCGGGTCAGAGCCTTTGTGTCCGACGGCCCGTCCAGCTCGAACTCGTCCGGGTCGAGCCGGGCGACGTGGATCGCGTATGAGCGGATGAAACGCAGGTAGAGCGCGGTCGCGGCTTCCTCGCCATGCGTCTCGGACAGCCGCCGGTGCGCCGCGTCATTCATGCCGATGTTCAGGATCGCCGAGGGCCCGCCCCAGTCGGGGTCTTCGGAAGACGGGCGGACGGACACGAGCGGCGAGGCGTCGAACAGCCCCAGAAGCTCATCCATATCGGGAAGCTTGCCCTGCGAGACCTCGTGCACGGTCGCGAAATCGAGCGCGACGGTCGTGGGTACAGGCATGTCCAGCCGGATCAGGCGTTGCAGGCATTTCGCGCGCCCACCGTGGCGGTTCACGTCGATCGAAGCGGTCGGCGTGATTTCGGTGAACCCACGGTTGAGAACCATATTCTGCACTGCAGCATCTCCTGATGCCCTCAACATAGCGCTAACATGAACACTTACAACATTGTCCTAACCCGTTACGAAGTTTTACTTACCCTCGATCCGGGTCAAATCTGCAACAGTCATACAGATATCACGGATGCGCGCCAAGAGATTCAAGCGGTTACGACGCACGATCTGATTTTCGGTGTTGATCTGAACCGCATCGAAGAAGGCGTCGATGGGCGCGCGTAGATCGGCCATGGCGGCCATCGCACCCGCAAAGTCCTCCTGCGCCATCGCCGGGTCGATCTTCGCAGCCGCGGCGTCCAGCGCGGTGAAAAGCGCTTTCTCCTCAGCGGCTTCCGCGAATTTCGGGTCCGCCCCGAAGGAATACTCGACCCCGTCCTTCTCCTCGGCTTGTGCCAGAATGTTATTGGCCCGCTTGAACCCCTGGGTCAGGTTCGCCCCGTCCTCGGTGTTCAGGAACGCTGCGAGCGCGTTGGCGCGTTTGACCAGCAGGGTCAGATCGTCACTCGCCGGCATGTTCAGGCAGGCGTCGATTACGTCGTGGCGGATGCCCTCGCCCTTAAGGTGGACCTTGAGGCGGTCGTGGAAGAAGGCGAGGAGGTCTGCGGACAGGTCCGGCACGTCGGTCTTGAGCGATGCGAGCGCCTCGGCCCCGTCCTTGTCTGCGAATTTCTTCAGCACCGTCTCGATGGCCGCGGCGAAGACACCGTGATCCGCGATCTCGTCGATGATCATGTCTACTCCGTCAGACGGCACCTCCTCGCGGGTCGCGTCCTTGAAGCGCAGAAGTTGCATGTCGACGAAGCGGTCCAGCGGCATCCGGATCTCGTTGGCCAGAACCAGCCGGATCACCCCCAGCGCGGCGCGGCGCAGCGCGTAGGGGTCCTTGGAGCCGGTCGGTTTCTCGTCGATGGCCCAGAAACCCGTGAGCGTGTCGAGCTTGTCGGCGAGCGCCACGGCGACGGACACCGGCGCGGACGGCACATCGTCCGACGGGCCGAGCGGTGAGTAATGGTCACGGCAGGCGTCGGCCACGGCATCGGACAGACCGGCGCGCTGCGCGTAGTAGCGCCCCATGATCCCCTGCAATTCGGGAAATTCGTAGACCATTTCCGAGGCTAGGTCGGCCTTGACCACCTTGGCGGCCAGCACAGCTTCGTCCGGCGCGGCACCCACTTCGGGCGCAATGCGGCGGGCGAGCGCGGCGATGCGGTCGATGCGCTCCGCCTGGCTGCCAAGCTCGCGGTGGAAGGTCACGTTGGACAGGCTATCGGACATGGTCGCCATGCCATGTTCGGCCACCGTGCGCAGGTCGTTCTCCCAGAAGAACTTGGCGTCCGACAGGCGTGCGGCCAGAACCTTTTGGTTGCCTGCGAGGATCGTCGCGCCGTTGTCGGCGGTTTCGCGGTTGGCGACGGTGACGAATTTCTCGATCCGCCCGGTCTTGGGGTTCTTCACCGAAAAGAACTTCTGATGTTCCTTCATGGAGGTCTGGAGCACCTCGGGCGGCAGGTCGATGAAATCGGCCCCGATGTCGCCCATGAGGACGAAGGGCCATTCGACCAGCCCGGCCACCTCGGCCAGCAGGCCCTTGTCCTCGACCAGCTCGAAACCCGACGCAAAGGCCGCCTGCGTCGCGTCGTGCCAGATCGCATCCGCCCGGGCTGCGGGGTCTAGCAGCACGCAGGCCTTGCGCAGCTTGGCCTCGTAATCCTCGAAGGACGACACCTTGATGGCGCCGGGCGCCATGAAGCGGTGGCCCTGCGTCGTGTCGCCGGATCTGATCCCGTCCACGTCGAGCGGAACGACCTCTGCCCCGTCGTCGCCTGTCAGGATGCACAGGATGGAATGGAGCGGGCGGACCCAGCGCAGGCTTCCGTCGCCCCAGCGCATCGATTTGGGCCACGGGAAGTTGCGGATCGCGCCTTCGAGCACCTCGGCCACGATTTCGGCCGCCGGACGGCCGGGTTTCTCGATCACGGCGAACCAGACCTGCCCCTTTTTCTCGTCCCGCGCCTCAAGCTGGTCCTTGGTGAGGCCGGTGGCGCGCAGGAACCCTTCCAGCGCCTTCTCGGGCGCATCCACGCGCGGCCCCTTGCGCTCTTCGCGCGTGTCGGGAGAGACGGCGGGCAGATCGGCGAGTGTCAGGCACAGGCGGCGCGGCGTGGCGAAGGCGGCGGCGCCGCCATAAGTCAGACCGGCCTCGACAAGCCCGTCTGTGACGAGCCGCTTGAGGTCATCGGCGGCTTTCGCCTGCATCCGCGCAGGGATTTCCTCGGAGAAGAGTTCGATCAGCAGATCGGCCATGTCGCACACCCAGTCCAGGGGCGCCGGGGTCGGCGCCGGTCCGGGTCGGCATACCGAAGGGGGGATGGGAGGTCCAGAGCCTCCCGCCCCTCTTCGGCGAAACGATCAGGTGACGCGGGCGATGGCCGAACGGAACGTCGTATCGAAACGGCCCGCGAGGGTTTTCGTGTCCGGTCCCGCGCGGCGCGGCACGATCCGGTAGCGCGATTCCACGAAGCAGTAGACCGCGAAGGCGATCAGCCCGATGCCGAGCAGACCCAGCAGGATCTGGCCGAAGGGTTGTGCGCGGACTGCCTCGAACGCCTGATTCAGGCCGCCAGCCTGCGACGGATCTGCGTTGAGCCCGGCGATGATGAGAAACACCCCGATAATGGCAACGACGATGCCATGCGCGATGAGACCCGCCTTGATGACCGGGTCGAGCTTCTGGGAGCGCGGCGACTGGCGCATGTGCTTTTTGTACATTTCGCGCAGGGCCTTCACGCCGTAGTAGATCCCGGCGCCGATCGTTATGGCGCCCAGAGCGACGACGACCCACTTGCCCCACTGGTCCTGCTGCATGAGCCAGGAAACGAGCGTGCGGACCTGTCCGCCATCTTCTCCCGATCCGCTGGAACCCATCGCCTGCCGCGCTGCGGTGACGGCAAGGCCCAGATGGATCAGCCCGGTCACGAAGAGCCCCGTGCGGGCGATCATGCCCTTGGCCCCGCCCCCGTGCAGTTCGAGGTCCTGCCACGCCGCGATGAAGCGCCAGGCCGCGTAGGCCAGAAGCCCCACCGCGATCACCCACAGGAGCGGCACGCCCCACGTCGTGGACCGCAGGGAGGCCAACGCCGATGAGGTGCCTTCGGCGTTGCCGCCGGTCCAGGCGGCGAGGAATGTCAGCACGCCAAGGATGACATAGGTGACGCCACGGGCGGCATAGCCGAAGCGCATGACGGGGGTGACCCACTTTGGGGCGCGGTCGAAACCCAGGGTATCTGACACGGGACTTGCTCCTATCTCGGTTGCAATCCCAATGCGTCCCGCCGGGTAAAGTTCCTGCGGGGCCCCGCGATCACTCGATAGGTTCGGACGTGTCCTCGGCGAATTTCTCGTTGAGCTGGTGCCATGCAAAGGCGCGACCGTCGGGATAAACGGCAATCACGCGGTCCACGCCCTCGTGGATGTCCTTGGCGCTCAGAAACGCGATGGCCTGTCCGTCCTCAAGGTCCGTCCCGATCTCCTGCGCATCGAAGCAGTCGAACCAGCCCGGCGCGTTGAGTGGCGTCGGCTCGGGGTATTCGCGATAGGTTTCCTGAATCGTCGGGCTGGACATGCCGGCGGTGAAACAGGCGCGGAACCGGATCGGGCTGGAGGTGCCGTCGATCGCGCGGATATCGTCCGCGACGATCTCTTCTTCCAGGCCCGTGGAGATGTTGACGAGCGTGAGCGTCACCTCCTCGGCGGCCACGCGATCATAATAGGCATAGACCTGCGTGTAGTAGAGGGCGATGCCGAAGATAAGTGAAAACACGACGATGAACCCCGCGACGATTTTTCCGTTCACGCGGCACTCTCCGCGCTGAAGCCGCCCGCTTCGGTCTGCACGAAGGCATCGGCACAGAGCTTGGCGAGCGTGCGCACCCGGCCGATATAGGCCTGCCGTTCCGTGACCGAGATCACGCCGCGTGCGTCGAGCAGGTTGAAGATGTGGCTGGCCTTGATGCACTGGTCATAGGCTGGATGCGCCATGACGATGCGCTTGCCGGTCTTGGGATCGTCGACCGGGTGATCGAGGATCGCCTGACACTCGCGCTCGGCGTCTTCGAAATGGCGCAGAAGCTTTTCCGTGTCGGCCGCATCAAAGTTGTGGCGCGAGTACTCTTCCTCCGTCTGGCGAAACACGTCGCCATAGGAAAGCGGGATCGGCGCCTGCGGATCGTTGAACGGCATGTCCATCACATGGTCGATGCCCAGCACATACATGGCGAGGCGTTCGAGCCCATAGGTCAGCTCGCCCGACACCGGGCGGCAGTCATGGCCGCCGACCTGCTGGAAATAGGTGAACTGGCTGACTTCCATCCCGTCGCACCAGACCTCCCACCCAAGGCCCCATGCCCCCAGCGTGGGGCTTTCCCAGTCATCTTCGACGAAACGGATATCGTGGAGCGCCATGTCGATCCCGATGGCCTCGAGCGAGCCGAGGTACAGGTCCTGAAGGTCCGGCGGCGAGGGTTTGATGAGCACCTGGAACTGATAATAGTGCTGAAGCCGGTTCGGGTTTTCGCCATAGCGCCCGTCGGTCGGACGGCGCGACGGCTGGACATAGGCCGCAGCCCAGGCGTTCGAGCCCAGCGCGCGCAACGTCGTGGCCGGGTGGAACGTGCCCGCCCCCACTTCCATGTCATAGGGTTGCAGCACGGCGCAGCCCTTGGTCGCCCAATAGGTCTGAAGCCGCAGGATGATTTCCTGAAAGCTTTTCGGTTTGGTCACTTCGGCCATGTCGTCACCTCGCGCGATGTCGCGGTCTCAATAGGACTGCCACAGGTCGGGGTCAATCGACCCGCCCGATATTGACCTCGCCCGAGGCGTCGTGAATTACTTGCCGGGATGTTCAATTAAAGGCCTTGGAGGGCAACAGGGGACAATGAAGCGCGTCATTACGGCGATCACCCTTTACGCGGGTTTGATGGGAAGCACCTCTGCCTTTGCGCAAGGCACGTTCTGGATTCAGGTCGAGGCGAATACCACGCTGAACGAGGCGCTGGCCGCCACCCGCAGTTACGACGCGGAGCTCGACGATGTCGTCGGCTATCGCCTCGGCGCGTCCGGCTGGTATGCCACCGCGCTCGGTCCGTTCTCCGAGGACGAGGCCGCCGCGACGCTGCAACAACTCGTCGTCGCCGGCGAGGTGCCCCGCGATTCCTATGTCAGCGACGGTGCCACGTTCGGGCAGCAGTTCTGGCCGGTGGGCGCGAACAACACCGCGCAGCAGGCCGAGCCCGAAGCGACGCCCGCACAGGCGACCGATGAGACGACCGCCGAAGTCGCGCCGGAGCCCGAGCCCATCGTTCCCGAAGAAACCCCGCAGGAGGCACGCCGTTCCGAGGCGCAGCTCGACCGTGCGGCGCGCGAGGAGATTCAGATCGCGCTCCAGTTCGAGGGTTTCTACAACGCCGGTATCGACGCGGCCTTCGGGCCCGGCACCCGTGCCGCCATGTCCGCGTGGCAGGAGGCCAAAGGGTTCGAAGCGACCGGCATCCTCACGACCCGGCAGCGCACCAAGCTGATCGACGACTACAATGCGGTTTTCGACAGCCTCGCCATGGCCTCGGTCACGGATCGGGACGCGGGCATCGAGGTCATCATGCCCACCGCCCTCGTCGAGTTCGACCGCTACGAGGCACCCTTCGCGCATTACGAGGGGGACGACGGCGTGCGCGTCGTTCTGATCTCGCAATCCGGCGGGCAGTCGTCGCTGTACGGGCTTTATGACATCCTGCAATCGCTGGAAGTGGTGCCGCCGCAGGGCGAGCGCAACCGGCGCGAGAACAGCTTCGAGATCAACGGCGCGAACCGCGAGATCGTCAATTACACCTATGCCGAAGTCGTGGACGGGGCCGTGAAAGGCTACATGCTGATCTGGCCCACGGGCGACGATCAGCGGCGCAATATCGCGCTCGACGCGATGAAGGACAGCTTCGCCTCGACGGGGGCCACAGTGCTTGACGACAACGCCGGTCTGGATGAGGCCATGCAGAGCGTGGATCTCGTCTCCGGTCTGGAAATCCGCCGCGCGGACCGCGCGCGCACCGGGTTTTACGTCTCAAGCGACGGCACCGTTCTGACCACCACCGAAGCCGTGGCCGGCTGCTCCGATCTGACGCTCGACGAAAGCTACCCGGCATCGGTCGTCGCCACGGATGAGGCGCTGGGGGCAGCCATCGTGAAGCCCGATCAACCCCTCGCCCCCCTCGGCGTTGCCAGCCTCTCAGGGTCCGAACCGCGCATCCAGTCGGACCTCGCGGTCGCTGGCTTCTCCTTCGGCGGGCGCTTGGCCTCGGCCACCCTGACCTTCGGCACACTCGCCGACATCAAGGGGCTTGACGGTGAGGACAGCGTCTATCGCCTCGACCTCGAGGCGCAGGACGGCGACGCGGGCGGGCCGATCGTGAACGGCGCGGGCCTCGTGCTCGGCATGCTGAAGTCCGACAGTGACGGCAGCCGCCAGTTCCCCGAGGAGGTCTCCTTCGCCACCAAGGCCCCGGCGCTGGCCGCGTTCCTCGAAGCCAACGGCGTGACCTCCACGCCGGTCGATGGCGCACAGAGCCTCTCGCCCCACGCCCTGTCGGTGAAGGCCGCCGACATGTCCGTGCTGGTCAGCTGCTGGGAATGATCCCCGCAGGGTCCGCCGCCCGACAGACCGGGCGGCGGCGCTCGGGTGCTTTGGCCCGCCGG
>CXWF01003231.1_pt1 | contig 20952 bp, 7 predicted proteins | sample 468421 | NCBI WGS metagenome assembly CXWF01 (sample SAMEA2620812, study PRJEB7988) | marine metagenome | biome: marine biome (ENVO:00000447); feature: surface water layer (ENVO:00002042); material: "saline water (ENVO:00002010), including plankton (ENVO:xxxxxxxx)" | depth 5 m
CAATAGAGAGTTAAGATACGCAACAAATCAAAGATCTCCTTTTGCTGATGAGCAAGTAGGATCATGTACTTTAGGACATATTGTATTTAGAAATGGAAAACTATTTGTAGAAGGTAAAAAACCAAATTTACAAAAGTTTTTAGCACTTCACCCTAAAAACAATGATTTGTTTGAGTTATACGACGCTGTCGAAGAAGCTCAAGATGAAACAGCTTGGATAAATGCACAGCTTGACGCTATGAACATGGCTAGAGAGTTGGATATAGAGCATTTAGAAGCTATATTAAGAGTAGAGTACGGTAATAAGGTATCAGAGATGAGTTCTAAGGAACTTAAAAGAGATGCTTTGGTATTTGCTCAAAAACAACCATTAAACTTCTTAGCGTTAGCTAAAGACGATAATGTAGAAATCAGAAACTTTGGTGTAAAAGCTGTAGAAGCTGGTATTATTGAATTATCATCAGACAATAGAACGTTTAAATGGAAATCAAATGGTAGAAAACTAATGACTGTTCCTTTTGACGAACATCCTTATTCTGCTTTAGCCGCTTGGTTTAAAACAGATGAAGGCTTAGAAATCTACAAAGCAATAGAAAAAAAGATTAAAAAATAATTAATCACTTATAGAGGTAACCATCTCTATGAGGTGGTTACTTACTATAAATAAAAGAAATTATGGCGGTAAACATAGATACTGTATATCAAAGAGTACAAGCTATAGCAAATAAAGAACAAAGAGGTTATATAACACCACAAGAATTTAATTTATTAGCTAACCAAGCTCAAATGGATATATTTGAACAATATTTTTATGATCAAAACGAACATGGTAGAAGGCCTAGTAATGATACTACATATTCTGACATGTTAGATTTATTAGAAGAAAAAATTGATCATTTTGAAAGATATAGACAACAAGTTACTATGTCTACAACAACTGGTGAAGAAGGATTAGGTACTTTACCATCATATTATAGATTAGGTGAGTTATATTACAAAAAAGGTTCTGACTATTACGAAATAGAAAACGTTACTCAAAACGAAATACATCATTATCAAAGATCACCATTAACTGCACCAACAGCCACAAGACCAATGTATGTTAGGCATAGCGCTGTAACAGCAACAGGTCAAACAGGTACTACACTAAACGAAATTCCACTAGCTAGAACAATACAAGTTTATCCTATTACAATTACTGGTAATGTATTTTGTAATTATATAGCTAGACCACAAACAGTTAACTGGAACTATACTCTAGTTAACGGTTATCCACTATATAACGCTACAGAAAGCGGTACTAGTGGCACAAGACACTTTGAGCTACATCAGTCTGAAGAAACTGAATTAGTTATAAAAATATTGGCATTAGCTGGTATAACATTAAATGATGCTAATTTAGTTACACTTGCTGCTCAAGAAGATGTAAGAAACGAAACACAGAAAAAACAATAAGCCATGCCATTATTCACAGGAACACAACAACAATATTACGATAATAGCCAAAGCTTTACTGCTACAGCAAACCAAACTGTATTTACTTTAACTTTTAATCCTTTACCTGCATTAGAAACTGAATTTGTAGTTTTTGTCAACGGTGATCAGATTAATAGTAACACATACTCTTATTCTGGTACTGGTGGTACCGCTGGTCAATTAACACTGCCAGCTCAAGCAGAGGGCAACATTGTGTTAGTAAGGCAAGTAACAGAAAATGAATTATTAGGTAACTATCAATATATTGGTTTAAATGAATTGGTTAATAACTTTATAATAAGTTATGTTGGTGAAGAAAAATTAATAACCAAAGTAAAAAGAGCTGATGTAATATTCCATGCATCAAGAGGTATTGCTGAACTAAGTTATGATACATTAAGATCTCATAAATCTCAGGAAATAGAATTACCACCAAGTTTAAAAATGAAATTACCACATGACTATGTTAACTATGTTAAAATATGTTATGCTGATAACAATGGTGTAGAAAGATTATTATATCCTTCAAGAAAAACAAGCAACCCAACAGCTTTACTACAAAGTGATGATTACGAATATTTATTTAATGAAGACGGATCACTTTTAAATGCTTTTGAATCTGACACTTGGGTTAATTACCAGTCGTCTGATAGAGCATTAACTGATCCACAATATACTAGTGCTGATGATTACGATGATGATAAACTTATATTTGAAGGTAAAAGATATGGTTTAGATCCAGAGTTTGCTCAAGCAAACGGTATATTCTATATTGATAAAAACAAAGGTTTTATACACTTCAGTAGTAATATGGTTGGTAAAATAATAACTTTAAAATACATAAGTGATAGCTTAGGTACTGAAGATGAAAAATTAGTACATAAATTTGCTGAAGAAGCAATATATAAACATATAGCTCACGCAATAATTGCTACAAGAGCTAATATGCCTGAATATCTTGTTCAAAGATTTAAAAAAGAACGCTATGCTGCTATTAGAAACGCTAAGTTAAGATTATCTAACTTTAAGTCAGAAGAAATAGCACAAGTAATGAGAGGTAAATCTAAACAAATAAAACATTAGTAAATGGCGGAAATAAAAAATACGTTCACGTCGGGGAAAATGAATAAAGACCTCGACGAAAGATTAATTCCTAAAGGTGAATACAGAGACGCTTTAAACATAGATGTTGTCAACTCTGAGAGTTCAGATGTTGGTTCAATAGAAAATTGTTTTGGTAATGTTCAAAGGTCATTTTTAAGTCAAGTAGGTAATACTTGTATAGGTTCTTGCACGTATGGAAAAGAAGATAAAATACTATGGTTTATAAGAGGACCTGTTCAAGCTGGTACTGGTATAGATTTAATAGCTGAGTATAATGTTCAAACAGGTACACCTAGAGCTGTTTTAGTTGATGTTTATCAATGGAAAGGCGTTGTAGCTACAGCTAATCAAGGTTCTAATACAGTAGTTTTAGACGGAAGTATTGGCACATATAATATTAGAAGAGATATGACCTTTACAATTGGTGTTAACGTATATACTGTAACAGCTGTAAATGGTAATAATATAACATTAGCGTCAAATTTAACAGCCGCTATATCATCAGGAACAACAATAACATTTCACGCTGAAAGAGTTTTAAATTTTAGTGCTTTTGCAGATAGAAGAATTACTGGTATTAATGTTATAGATGGTTATTTATATTGGGCTGATGCTTACTCAGAGCCTAAAAAAATTAAAATAAAAAGATGTATATCTGGTACTCCAGATCCTCTAAGCCACACGAAACATAGAGTAAACGGTACTAATGTAGGTTTTATAAAAGAAGAACACATAACTGTTATAAAAAAATATCCATTAGATGCTCCAATAGTATCTAGTTCTGATAGTCCTTTTAACGGTGCAATATCTGCAACTTGTACTACAGCTGCTGGTACTTTTACATACCAAGATCAAGCTGGTAACGTACACCCTGTTCCAGCTGGTACATCATATGTAGGTACTGGTTTATTAGATTATTCAACATCTAGTAGTGGTTCTCAAAAAGTTATACCACCTATAGCGTTTCTTGCTAATAACTTTTCCCTTCAAGCTTTCGATGTTGGTCAAACTATTAAAATGACAGCTGATGCTACAATAAACGGTATAACAGAAGATTTAGAAGTTAGAGTTGTTATAGAAAATATATTTTTCCAATCAGCTACGTTAAAGACATGTCAAGTTACAATCGCTAGTATATCACAGGGTATACCAAGTGCAGAATTAACATGGGTGGCAAAATTAGAACAAGAAGACCCTTTTTATGAATTAGTATTCCCTAGGTTTGCTTATAGATGGAAATATCAAGATGGTGAGTATTCAGCTATATCACCTTTTACAGACGCTGTGTTTTTACCAGAAAATACTTTTGGTTTTGATTATGATGCTCAAAACGGTTATAACAAAGCAATGACTAATAATGTTAGAACAATCACGCTTAGTGGTTGGGCTGGAGCTCCTTTAGGTGTAACTGAAGTTGATATATTATATAAAGAAGATGGTAAAACAGCTGTATATACTTTAGAAACTTTAAAGAAAAACGAAATAACATTTGATATAACATCTGAATTAATACACGCTTTATTACCTAGTAATCAAATGTTGAGACCTTACGATAATGTACCTCGATACGCTAAGGCACAAGAAATAACAGGTAATAGACTTGTTTATGGTAACTACACACAGCAATATGATTTATTAGAAGATCCTGAGTTTGTTGTAAGTGTTAATAGAACACCTTGCCCTGTTAAAATACCAAATGAATCACTTAAATCAATAAGAACATATCAAGTTGGTGTTGTGTTTTTAGATAAATACGGTAGACAAACACCTGTTTTTTCTTCAGATTCTGCAACAGTAACTCTACATCAACAAGATTCTGATAAAATAAACAAACTTCAAGCTAGGATTACTACAGCTGCTCCAAGTTGGGCTACTCATTATAAATACTATGTTAAAGAGCCATCTGCAGAATATTACAATTTAGCTATGGATCGTTGGTACGATGCTGAAGATGGTAATGTTTGGATAAGTTTTCCTTCAAGTGAAAGAAATAAAGTAGCTGTTGATGATTATTTAATATTAAAGAAAGAACACTCTAGTAATGTACCTGTTTACAGCGATAGTGGTGGTACTATAAAGTATAAAATATTAGCTATAGATAACGAAGCACCTGATTTTCTTAAACAAACAAAGTCTTCGTTAGGTAAAATTAGTACTCAATTTGGTAGAGGTCAAGCACCAACAGAAGGTTTTCCACAAAAAGACTTTAAAACAATAATGATACCTGGTGCTGATATAGCTAACAGTTCTTTAAAAAATATAGCAAGCGAATCAACAGGTGATAAATATCTTAGGTTTGGTGATGGTGCTGGTAATGTTAGCGAATACTACGAAATATCTTCTATAGTTAGAAACGACGTTAACAGTGATGGCGATTATGAAGATGGTAATGACTATTTTGAAATAGAATTAAAAACAGGCATGGGTGATGATGTTAATTTTACTGGTACACCCACAAACAAAAAACCAAATTTAACTTTTGAGTGGTTTATAGAAGAATTAGATTTATATAAAGCTGAATTTGTAGGTAGATTTTTTATAAAAATAAACAAAGACTCTGCTTTAAGAAAACATTTATTAGACAAAGATGTTGATCAGCAATACGTAATAAAACACGAAGAACCTATATATTATTTAAAAGGTTCTAGAGACCAAGACGATTATAAAGGCGCACAGATTTTTTCTGTTGATTATGGTCACACGCATAAACCTAGAGAATTTAACGGTTATAATATTGGTAAAAGTTTTATACAGGGTAATAAAAAAGTAGATTTTAGATTAAGTAATATAGGTCCAGAAGAAGCGTCTCCTGGTTGGTTTTATCCTGGTAAAAGTAAATTTAACAACAACAATTATAAAATACATCAAGCTTTTAGAACTGTTGGTACTTTATTTAGATGGAAAGATGATCCAGATCAAACAGTTTATGAGATAGTTTCAGTTACAGCCGAACATTTGCATAACTGGAGTGATGAAGGTCAAGACTTAACTACATGGACAAACCAAACAAAATGGACAACTAACCATGGTATTAGGTATAAAATGACATTAGACCAACAAGTTACTTGGTCTCCTGTAACATCTCCAAACTCTGTTTCTTCACCATCAAATCCTGATAGTTTAAATAAACACGGTCAAAATGTTTTTCCATTAACTAGATGGAAAAAAGGTGGTAGTAATAGAAAATCATTTACTGAGCTTCAAATAGTAGAACAGAAAAACGATGAGGTTAGTTTTGTTTCAAGAAACCCAGCAATATTTGAAACTGAACCAAAAGAAAGGGTTGATTTAAATTTATACTACGAAACTAAAAACACTTATCCTATAGCTGATCTAGGTACAAGTAAAGAACTAACCTGGTATAATTGTTTTACTTTTGGTAACGGTGTAGAAAGCGATAGAATAAGAGATGATTTTAATGCTAGTAGATTAGATAACGGGCCTAGAGTATCTACAGAGTTAGCAGAACCATATAAATCAGAACATAAAACAAATGGTTTAATATGGTCTGGTATATATAATAGTAACAGTAGAACTAACAATTTAAATCAATTTATACAAGCTGAAGCTATAACTAAAGATTTAAATCCTACCTACGGTAGTATACAAAAATTATTTTCTAGAAACACAAACGTCTTAGCTTTTTGCGAAGATAAAGTTTTAAAAATATTAGCAAACAAAGACGCTTTATTTAATGCTGATGGTAGTAATAATTTAACCGCAACAAATAAAGTTTTAGGTCAATCAATGCCTTTCTTAGCTGATCACGGTATATCTACACATCCTGAGTCTTTTGCAGAATATGCTTTTAGAATATATTTTGCAGATTATCAAAGAAACGCTATATGTAGATTATCTAATGACGGTATAGAAGAAATAACTAGATACAGCATGACTGATTATTTTGGTGATGCTTTTAATGCTATTGATACTGGCGAGTTAATAGTAGGTACTTATGATGAAGATAAACATAACTACAATATAACAATTAATAGTGAAAGAGTAGATACAAATGTTCCTAGCACAACTAGTTTTACTGAAAAAGTAACAGGTTGGACAAGTAGAAAGTCTTTTATACCTGAATCTGGTGTGTCGTTAAACGGAACGTATTATACGTTTAAAAACGGTGAGTTATGGGAGCATAACGCAAATGCTACAAGAAACTCTTTTTATGGCGCTGCTGCTCAACCATCTACTGTTGATCTTATATTTAATGATGAAGGTTCTAGTATTAAAAACTTTAAAACAATAAACTACGAGGGAACAAAAAGTAGAGTTTATGATACAAGTCCTGGTAAAGAAACATCTGTTAGAACAGAAGGTTGGTATACACCTACTATAACAACTGATCAACAAGATGGACATGTAAAATATTTTATTGAAAAAGAAGGTAAGTGGTACAACTATATAAAAGGTGTTTCAACTACTTGGGATAATAATTCTTTTTCTGGTAACTTAGATGTTAGAGAGTTTTCAACACAAGGTATAGGTAATATTACAACTAATGGCGTTGGTGGTGCTGCTCAGACAGCGCAAAGTATTACTGTGTCTATTAATCCTACTACTAGTAATCCTAATTTTACAGCTTCAATACCTCAAATCATAACTGCTACTCCTGGTGCAACAGTTAATAACAGTCTAACGTTTACATTGTCACCTGTACATGGAAACGCTTTTTATCCTAGTCCAAACAACTTAACGTTTACTAGTGAAACAAGTAGTCCTGTTGCTGATGCAATGGGTACTCCAACAGGTTTAACAACTATAAAAGAAAATGGAGATATAGATGTTGTAATACCATTAAACTTTACTATGCCTTCAGAAAGTCAAACAGTTACTGTTAATATAGCTGGTAGAGCTTTAAAATCTAGTAAAAGTGTTAACGGTACACTGGATATTGTAGGAGACAACTTTACAAAAGCATTTACACCTTCTGGAGAAGCTTATAGCGGTACTGGTGCTCAAGGTAGTGGACCTGTTACTTTAAAAACAATTGTATTAACAGCTGCTTCAAATCACAAGTTTAGTATATTGCCAGCTTTAGATACAAGTGGTTTAAATGATGTAAACGATTATGATATAACAGTTACTGAAACTACAGGTAGTATAGCTGGTGGTGATTTAACAGTTGTAACAATTGTTATAAAATACACATTCCCTGCTTCTAATGTTACTGGTGATGTTATAGGTATATTAGGAACAACTGAAACTACATTTGTTCCTACTACAGATAAAATATATAATTATCAAATAAATGAAGCAAATATATCACACATAGGTGAAACAAGAGATTTAGTTTTATTTGGTGATCCAGGAGCTACAGTTACAATAGAAGCTGAAAACGCAGCTAGTACATCTGAAAGTTTAATATCAGGTCCTAAAGTTGTAACTATAGCATCTACAACAGATGAATTAGCGGGCACTGTATCTGGTCAACATACTGAGGAAATATACTTCCCACCTATAACAGGAAGTTCTAATATAACTTATAATGTAACTTTAACAGAGACTTCTTCTGATTCTTTCCAGTTTAATTCTGGTAACTCACCAAAGGTAATAGCTTTAACACAAGCGCCTTCAGTTAATGTTAATTTTGCAATATCAAAAACAAATACAACAAACTTAACAATACCTTCAACAGTATATACGTTTACTGGTAACGGTAGTAGTTATGATCCTAGAACACACGAGGGTTATGAAGATCCTGTTGTTTCTTGGGTTGTTTCTTCTCAAAATAATAAATTATTTAGATTACCTGTTACCCCTACAAACGCACATATAACAGAAGGTAGTACTAGTGGTGAAACAAGATTATTAACAGGTGGAACTAAAGTTTTACCTCTATTAGATATAACAGTTAACAACGCTGTTACACCTGCTACAGCAACTATAAGTGGTGATTATTCAGTACATTTCTTAGGTACTAGTACTCAAACAGCTACTTTAAACTTAGATAATTTAATAAGCTTAAACACACCACCAACAGCTTCAAATAGTAGTTTTACAGCTAATGCAACTGGATCTACAACACACGGTTTAACAGCAACGGATGCTGATGGAGATTCTTTATCATATGTTGTTGTTAGTGCTCCTGCAAAAGGTACGCTTGCAATATCAACAAATGGCGTTGCAACATATACTAGAAACGCAAATCAAACAGGAACTGACTTGTTTAGATTTAAAGTAAATGACGGTTTACAAGATAGTAGTGACGCAACTGTAAATATAACACTTGGATCAGGTAGTTTGTTTAGTTACAACACTGTTTATAAATGGAAAGATACATCAAGTAGTAATCCAACTACAGAGTATAACATGTCAGCTGTATTTAGTGGTACTTTAATTGCTCAAAACCTTACGTCAGGAAGTAGCAATGATATAACACTTCAAGTTACAAACTGGAACGTTAATGATACAAGTGCTGGTGTTCCTACGTACATGAATGGAATAGAAGATTTCCATCAAATACACTATAGACTTAAGAACGCGTCTGGATCAACAGTAAATAGTGGAACAATACCTATAGTTTACTCAGGTACTGGAACATCAACATTTAACAATAGTGAAAGAACAGGTGTGGTTAAAAGTAGTGTTCATGATACTAATCATAACAGTTTAGCTGCTGAGTCACACACTTTAGAAATAATATTAGAATATAAAAACAACGCAACCCCATAATTATGCCAACAGTAACATTAGAATTTGATAACCCAATAAACGAATCATTACAAGCTAAACAGCTTAATATTGCCACAGCTACATCACAAGCTGATGAAGGTGCTTGGGATGTTATATACTATGTAAGTAATAATGGTTCTATAATAAGGCTAGGTGAGTGTATAGCAATTGATACAGCAACTAACACTATTTCTGTAGAAGTTGACAACAGTGTACCTAGACCAAACGATGGTAACTTTGTGTTTTTTGGTAAAGATGTACAAGCAGGAACATCGGGTGTTATAGGTTATTATGCTCAAGTACAGATGAGAAATGACTCTACAGATAGAGCAGAACTGTTTGCAGTTAGCTCTGAAATCTTTATAAGTAGTAAATAAATGATAAAAAGTGTAATTATAAATATATAAATAAATAAGAAAATGAGTAATTCACCAGCAAAATTATTTCCAGTAGCTTTAGCCATGCAGGCCGCAGGTGGCGTGTATAATATTGCTAAGGGTATAATAGGTAGTAAAAAAAGAAAACAAGAGCAGAGAGAAGCTCAAGGTGAGTATAATAGAATGAAGGATAAAATTCTTCAGCAAGATACTAGTAATCCTTACGCAAACATGGAAAATGCGTATGAAGATCTTACCGTTAATCAACAAATGAATGAGTTTAAAGCTCAACAACAGAATCAAGCTTTAGCTAATACAATGCAAACAATGAGTGCTTCAGCTGGTGGTAGCGGTATTGCTTCATTAGCTCAGGCTATGGCTCAACAACAAACGCAGAACATACAGGCAAACGCTGCTTCTATAGGTCAGCAAGAACAAGCTAATCAAATGAAAATGGCGCAAGGTGCTGAAAGAGTAGACTTGTTACAAAGAAAAGGAGAGATGATGTCTAGAGAAATGCAAGCTAATCAAAATAAAACAGAGTTTGGTTTTGCGGCTAATAGATTAGAAAAAGCTAATCAAGCTAGAGAAGAAGCTAGAAAAAATTTAGAATCTGGTATAACACAAACAGCAACAGCTGGTTTAAAAATGGGTAATATGTTTGGTAAATCAACTAAAATCGGTGGATTTGGTGGTGGTGGACAAGATGGTTTAGGTGGAGGCTTCCAAAATCATCCATTATTGTTTGGCGAAGGTGGAGTACCATTAAGATCAGATAATTCAGGAGGTTTAGGATAAATAAATAAGACATGACACAAGAAGAATACAATAAAGCAATGAAACAAAGAGCGTCTGGTGGTTATGCTAACACGAGCATAAACAAAGTACCTTATGCTACATCTACTGACTTAATAAATATAGACAGAAGAGTTGTACAGAGTCGTAATGACATGGGTATGAACTATAAAGAGTTTGGAGAAGTATTAGATCCTTTAGTTTCTGATGCTCAAAGAAGAACTGATGCTGCTAGTAGACAATACTTAATAGATAAAGCAAATAAAAAACAAGAAAGAAAACTACGTAGAGCAGCTGCTAAAGCTGAAGTAGATAAAATGCCTTCTTTAGATTTAAGTAAAATACCACCACAGTTTCAACCTATGTTAACAGAAATGTTAATGCAAGATAAAATGACTTTTGCAAATAACGCTAGGGTTATTGCAGAGGGTGATCCGTATTCAGAAGAGTATATGAACGCTAAAACTGGTAATGCTGGTATTATATCTAATGCTAATAAATACAATAGTTATTTTACTAACATGCAAGAAGAAAATGTTGGTTATTTAAAAGATTTTGATAGTGGTATGATTTCTGAATCTAATGATGATAAAGATCTTCATATTATTGATCAAATAAGAAGAAATAAAGCACAGATAACAATGGACGAAAACAAAAACATTGTTTATAATGTTGATTATAATGGAGAGGTTCTTAGTATACCTCAAGATCAAATTCCTGACTATAGACTGGAAGACGCTGAAGGTGCTACTGCTTATTTAGATATGTATCAAAAATATATAGACAATGGTAATAGATATGGTATTCCTTATGACGATGCTAGTGTTAGATTAAAACTCATGAACCTGTTTAAAGGTAATAGAGATCGTTTATTATCTATGGCGTACGATGACGTTGGTTCTACTGGTTTAAGTTTTGATGAGTGGTATGATAATGAAATTGCAGAAGGTAGAAAACAACCTATTGATTGGAGAGCACCACAAAACGAAGATTTATTAAGAAAAGAACTAACTGATTATTATGCTAATGTAATATCTAATGGTGTTGGTACGGCTGTTAGCAATTATAACGCTAGAAAAAAACCTAAAGGTGATGATGACCCAGTTTCAGTAGATCCAACATGGAACGATTGGATGCAAGGTCAATTAGACTCTGGAACACCTGCTTCAGTGCAAGAATACACAAACAATGTTTTTACTGGTACTGACATAGAATTAGCAGAATATGATGGTAATGTGTATTTTATTGATAAAAAAGTACATAAAACATATGCCAACGCTACAAATCAAAAATTAAAAACTGAAGCTCTAGCTTCTTTAATAGCTGGTAACACAAGATTACCTATGTTAGATGCTGAAGCAAGATTAAAACCTGAAAACTGGAATATGATTTTGCAGAGGTATTTAGAAATGAAGAGAATAAAATAATTTAATATGGCAATTGATCCTAGTTTAAACGAGGAAGAACTAAACAACACTCCAGGTTTAGTGCTACCCGAAGAAGAAAATATTGTAGACGAAGGTATTGTTCTACCTGAGCAGGAAATACCTAGTGGTATTGTTATGCCTGAAGAAGCGGAAGATAGTCCTAGTTTCTTAGGCACAGCTATAAAAACAGCTTTTAACATGAATCCTTTTTTCATGTCTAGTAGTCTTAGTGGTATGCCAGCTACAAGACCAGCTGATCCTGATAAAGTAAAAAAGAAAGAAGACAAAAGAAAGTCAGATCCTATATGGCAAGAACAATCTATTGTAGCTGAAGATTATATAGAAGACTGGTTAAGTAACGATGACAATATTAAAAACGTTATTGGTGATACAGATATAAACTGGGGTTTTATATATAAAAAAGACGAAGACACAGACTCTTATGATATGTATCAAGACATATTAAAAGAAGCTAAAAAATCATATATAAATAGTGAATTAAGCTCTGTTAATACAGCTATAACTCATGTTGACATTGACGACATGATTAAAAGCACTATTAAAACTTATGGTCAAAACAAAATAGACCAAGACGATAAATTAAAGTCTCAAGAATACGACAACATGATAATTGAAAATGATTTATCAGATGCTGCTGTAGATAAATTGATGACAGATAAATCTTATAACAAACTAACTAAAGAAGAAAAAGATTTACACAATGCCTGGCAAGCACTTAAAAACTTTCCTAAGCCAACAACCCAAGAAGAATCAATAGAGTTAAAGCGACTTGAAAAAAACTATGAAGACGCTAGATTAAAAGTAGATAACTGGTGGAACGGTACAAACCAGTTAATGACTTATGACGGTTCTACTATTGATAAAATTACAAAAGACAAAGACGGAGACACTGGTTTTCAAATGACTCAAGAAGAATATGAGTCTATACTTGATAATATTGCTAATGGTGATTTTGATCCAAGCGATCCAATAACATACGCTGATAATGTAGAAAACCTTTGGAATAAAAATAATAGAGATCTTTGGTATCAAGGTCAAAAAGGAAAACAAGTAATGGGTGTAACAATAAACGATGCTAGTGCTTGGCATATGTTACATAAAATGGGTTATGCTCCTACTGGTAAAAACAATAATGGTTTTGAGTACAACTTACCAATAGAGCTAATGACTAAACACTATAAAACACTTGTTGAAGGTGCTAGCGGTAGTGATGATTTAGTAGGTGGTGCTAAAGTAGGTTTAATAAGAGATAATGACGAGGAATTAGGTTATTTCAACAGATACTTAAACATGGATCCTCAAGAATTAAAAAACTTAATGGGTGGTCCTAAAGCTGGTAGCTCTGTTGGTTATGAAAGTAAGTTTAAATCTAAGGACGGTCATTTTGGTTTAACAGGTAACTGGAAAGATCAAAAGTTTGATAAATATAGTTTATGGCATTTAGTACCATTTTTTGGCCCATCATCAGAAGAAGGTGAGTTTGCTGAAGACGATAAGTCTAGAAATTTTAAAATATTTTTAAGAAACTTTAGAGACGAACAAAAAGAAATAGTACAACAACGAGCAGTGCTAAGAGACATGCATCTACTTAACATTGATCCTACTAAGAAAAGAGATAATTTTGGAGCAAAAGTTATTGACGATTTTGTTATAAGAGGTGCTGAATCTGTAACAGAGGCTTTAAACATGGAATCAACACAATGGCTTGGTACAGATATAAAAGATCCTAACTGGAGTAACAGAAGAGAAAAAGACGTTTTACAAGGTTTAAGTGATTATTATGGTTTAGAACTAACAGATAATCAAAAAGAAGAATTAAGAAGAGGAACTGCTATGAAAACATGGGAGGGCGTTACTGGTTTTGTTCCAGCTATAGCAGAGTTTGCTTTAATAGATGTTGCAGCTAAAAAAACAGGTATATTAACTGGTATACCTAAACTAGCTACAAGAGGTTATAAAGCTTTTAGAGGTGCCGGAACTAGTGTTAAAAGTAGTAGAGCTATAGCCAATACCATGTATCATACTGGTAAAGTATTATATGAAGAAGCTAAAATGAGAACAGCTTTTGATGAGTATTACCACATGGGTGGTGGTGCCGCTTTTTATGGTGTTGGTAAAATACTACCTAAGTTTATAAAAACAAATAGTAGCATGCTTGATACTTTTGTTAATGGTTACGGTAGAAGTGGTGTTGCTGGTACATTGTCAGTTCAAGCTGCACAAAACTTAGAAGCTGTAATAAGAGATGTAGCTGGTAACGAAGAATATATGAGCTATATAAAAGAGCAATATTTTAACGAAGAAGGTGAATTTAAATTAGCAGATACAGCTCAACAAGGTTTAGTAGACTTTTTAGTTTTTAGCTCGCTAAACGTAAAGCAGTTAGCAAATAAAGATGGTAGATTAGCTCTAAGACCTACAAATGATATTAAAGTTGCTGGGCAAACATGGATTAAAGGTTTAGAAACTTTAAAATTAGAATCTGGTAAAACATTAAAAAATATATATAGAAAACAACAGTATATAGATGGTTTATTAAAAACAAATAAAAATAGTTTTATAACTACAGATGGTACTAGAACTAGAAAAGAACTAGAAACTAGAAAAGAAGAGTTAAGTAAAGAGGCTGAAAAATATTTAGATTTATTTGCTGGTGTTTCAAGAAGAATAAATACTATAGGTGAGCATGCTGATTGGGCTGATGATCAAAAAGCAACTGATATGCTTAACAAATCTGCTAAAAATGTTAAAGAAATAATAGATCCTAATTTAGAAATAGTAGCATCTAAAAGAGTTCCTGCTTGGGTACAAGATAAAACAGCTGCGGCAGAATATAGTAAAGATTTAAATAGGATATATGTAAACACTAGCAAAACCTCTCCGGGTAAATTACCTCACGAGGTAATACACATTGCTATGAGAAGTGTTTTTGATAAAAATCCAGATTTAGCTAGAAAATTTAAAGATCAATTATCACCTATATTTGATAAACTACCTGGTTTTAATATAATAAAACTAGATGCTCAAGGTAGAGAGATGATAACAGAAGGTACTCTTGGAGAGTTTATAGAAGCTAATTATACTAGTAAAAATAAAGCTATAAAAAACGAAGAGTATTTAGCTTATGCAGTAGAACTATTAGCTAATCCTAATAATTATAGTAAGTTAGTTAGTAATAACGTTTTTGGTAAAGCTTATGTTAACTTAAAAAATGAGTTAGATAAAAGAGGTATAAAAAACTTTGAAGTTGAATCAAAAGAAGATTTAGTAAAATTTTTATATGGCTTCACACAATCTATAAAAAGTGGTAGTTTAAACCAAAGACAGTTAGATAAACTTAGAGATTTAGAAAACTCAAAATTATTTAAAGAACCATTATTAGCTGACAACAGAACAAACCAAACAAAAGTAGAAACATCAACAGACTTTGCTTTTAATTCTAAAGAGTTAGTTAACAAATCTAACGATATTCAAAAGCTATTTGAACAAAAGTTTGAAGAAACTAAAAACATAGAGTCAACTATAAAAAGCATGATAGCTCCTACACCGGGTAATCCTACTTCTGTGGCAGGTGTTTTTGATAATATAGTTTATGGTACTATTGATGCTTATAATAGAGGTAGAGTTGCTAAAGGTTTTAACGATCTACAAGTGTTAGACCCTACGGAAAGATACATGTTAGCTACTGAATTAGTTTATAACTTATCAAGAGCAGAAGGAACTAAAGCTAGAGGTTTAGAAGGTATAATTAGAGATTATAAAAATAGACCTGATTTTGAACATACTATGAGAGATGATAATGGTAGAGTTATAGGTAAAGAGTTTGGTTTATGGGATAAAAACGGTAACAAAAGATTAAACGAAGTTGATATAGCTAATTTAGAAAAACAATACGGTGCTAACAAAAACTCTGAGTTATTTAAACAACAAGCTATAGCTGATGGTTATAAGCCAAAACAAAACCTAACTAAAACTGTTATGCAAATGTTAGCTTTAAGAATACATGCTTTAAAAGGTGGTAGCTTAGACGCTGGTGTTAGGGACAGACAATTATATACAGTTAGCTTAGATGATCCTAACGTAAGAACTGAAGCGTTAGAGCTTGCAGACACTAGATCTTCTGGTACTGCAAACTTTAAACTAAATGACAACTTACCTGAAACAAAGGGTAAAATGGTAATGGAAGAGTTAGGTATAAAAGATATAAAAGTAGATTCAGAAATTAATAGCAAGATATTAGATTTGTATGAAAACCTACCAATAGAAAGAGTAACCTATGGTAACTTTGTTGAAGGCATGAAAGGTACTTCTTCAGAAATGATAGAGAAAAGTCAAGGTGTTAACAAAAATACACCACCAAAAGAATACGTAGAAAAAATGGATCCTTTTGTTAGAGCTAAAGAAAAAGAGCTTCACGAGTCCTTGCCTAAAACATCTAATGAAGATTTATACGAGCCAACAAATATAAACAAAAGTATATTTAAACCTATATACAAAAACACTGGTGAAAAATTTAAGTCAATAGAATTACCTCAATGGTTAACTAAAAAAACAAACGCAAGAACAACTAAGTTTGAAAAGCAAGAATATAAAGAAGGTCAAATCACTGATCTTGTTTTAACAGGTAGAGATGCTGGTGTTGTTAAAAAGAAAATACAAACAATGTTAGATTACATTGGTGGTGTTGCTGATTTGCAACTAGCTAGACAAAAACTAAACGACGCTGGTGTACAAGAGATAATCAAGAACAAGGATTTAAGTAAGTTTCACGCTTTAAAAGCTGACAATATAGTTAACTATATTAAACAGTCAATGAGAGGCGCTACTCCTGAAAACTTTCAATCAAAAGATATTAAAGTTTTAGATAAGTGGATAGGTAAATGGAAACAAACTGATTTTTCTAAATACAAAGATATAGGTTACGCGTTAGATGATAGCTATAGATCAATGACTAATGCTGAGCAAAAAGTACTAGATAAATATTGGCCTACTATAACTGGTGACTTAGGTTACAAGGTTAGTAAAAACGTTATAAAAGAAATACAAAGTAGAGGTCAAAACTTAAGAAAACTAAATCAGTTAACTGAAAAAGCTATAGCGCCTAAAATATATACCAATAGATTTAAGGGTATAAACGAAGATATAAAGCAAACATTAAAAGATATTGGTTTAACAGAGCAAGATTTAAAAGGTTTGACAATAGATAAAACAATTGGAGATAGGGTTAAAAACAATGAAAAGTATTTTGAGTTTGTCAATGAGTTAATAGATAAAATAGATCCAAGGTTAAAATCTTTAGTTATAAAAAGCTATGGAGATGGCCAGTATAAATTTAACGGCAAAGATTATAAATCAGTATCAAGCAAAGTTACAAGCGAAGGAAAGAGTGAAAAACTACCTTTTAATCCAGAGCATGTTAAATTAGTAGATAACGGTAAATTTAAAGCTAGCTATCAACAAGAGCTTATAAAAGAATTATCTAAACCAGGTTATTTTACAAAAGCAAGAAGATTAGCTTTTGCTGAATATATAAGAGATAAATACTTAGTACCTAGAGTTACAAAGAAAGATTTAAAAGCCGGTAAAAAACAACCTACATATGATCAAGTTGTTAAAGCAAATCAAGCTATGCAGAAGTATATGTGGGGTAAACTTTTTGATTACGTTAAAGGTTCTACAGATAAAATAAACGCTATAAATAATGTTCAGCAATTTTTACAATTTCAAACAAATATAGGTGCAGGTTTTTTAAGAGGTGGAGCTACTCACACAACTGTTACATTAAGAAAACCCACGGAAAAAGGTTTATACAGTGAACACGAGTTTCAAGTAATAAACATGAGTGGTAACGGATTAATAAGTTTGCTTAAAAACCAAGGTAACAAAGCTGAGTTCCTAAAAAGTATAGATCCTTTGTTATCTCAATTTAAGCAAAGTATTATAACTAAAGAACTACAAACAACTATTGATAGTAAAGAGTCTGGTAGTAACGTAGATCACGTTTATAAAAAAGGTTATAATACAGATTTATCTTCTAAAGCTAATTTTATGGTAAATAAAATTACATTAGAAAAAACATTAGACCTTGCTACAGGTAAAACATGGGCTGAGTTAATAGCTGATGCTAATAAAGCTGGTAAAGTTTTAGACAACTCTGCAGGTATTAGAAAAGGTTTAGAAAAACGAATGAAAGGTTTTGTTAGTCAATCTAAAGTTTTATCTGATGGCGAAATAATGCAGAAGCTTGGTGAAATTGATATTGCATTAGGAAATGCAAGAAGTAGAAAGCAACCTAGAAAAGGTATAAGTGTATTTGACTTTGATGATACTGTTGCTAAAACAAAATCTCTTATAGATGTTACCATGCCTGATGGTAAAAAGTTTAAAATAGATGCTACAGAGTTTGCTAAAAGATCTGAAGCTTTAGAAAAGGAAGGAGCTAAGTTTGGTTTTGAAGATTTCAACAAAGTCGTAGAGGGTCAACCAGGACCATTAATGCCTAAGATTAAAAAAGCTGTTGAAAAGTTTGGTAATGAAAACGTATACATATTAACAGCTAGACCTCAACTAGCAGCTGGACCTATACAAAAATTCTTAAAAGGTTTAGGCGTAGATATTAAGTTAAAAAATATAACAGGTTTAGAAGACGGTAGACCAGAAGCAAAAGCTTTATGGATATTAGAAAAAGCAGCTAAAGGTTATAATGATTTTTATTTTGTTGATGACGCTTATAAAAACGTTAAAGCTGTAAACGATGTTTTAGAAGTTGTAGATGTTAAATCAAAAGTAAGACAAGCATATCAATCAATTGATTTAAACAAAGAGATGAACGATATGATTGAACGTAAGTTTAATATAGGATCTGAAAAAACATACTCTATAGCAAAAGCAAGATTAGTAGGTAAGAAAAGTGGTAAGGTACAAGCAATAGCATCTTCTGCTCAAGATTTTCAAGGTTTGTGGTATAGACTTTTAGGTAAAGGTAAACAAGGTGATGCAGATAAAAAGTTTTTTGAAGATAATTTATCAAAACCATTTGCTATAGCTAATAACAATATTAGTGTAGATAAAATGAGAATGATAAATGATTTTAATAAAATGAAAAAAGATCTTGTAGCTACTGGTATACCTAAAAATTTAAAAGCATCTACAAACATTGGTTGGTCTAGAGAAGATATAGTTAGAATATACACATGGAATAAACAAGGTTTTGAAGTACCAGGTCTTAGTAAAAAAGATTTAAGAGAAATAGTTGACTTTGTAGAAACAAAAGAACCTCAGTTGGTAGGTTTTTCACAAAAGCTAATTGATTTAGGTTTAGGTGATGGATATATAAAGCCAAGAGAAAACTGGAACGCCGGTACAATAACAACGGATTTACTAAGTGGTTTACATGATGTTAGAAGAGCTAAGTATTTAGAGCAGTCTGGTTGGACTGAAAATATAGAAACAATATTTTCTAAAGAAAACCTAAACAAAATGGAAGCTGCTTTAGGTACTAACTGGAGAAACAATATGGAGAAAATGATCAGTAGAATGAAGACTGGTAGAAACAGACAGTTTGGCGCGGGTAGTAAACTAGAGAATATGGCTTTAGACTGGGTTAACAACTCTGTTGGTGTTATAATGTTTTTAAATACTAGATCAGCATTACTACAAACAATATCTTCTATAAACTATATAAACTGGCATGATAATAATCCATTACAAGCTGGTAAAGCTTTTGCAAATCAAAAACAATACTGGAAGGATTATGTAGAGTTATTTACTTCTGATTTTATGGTTGAAAGAAGAGGTGGTAATAAAATAAATATTGCTGAATCTGAGATAGCAGATGCTGCTGATAGAGGAGGTGTTAAATCTGTTATAAGTTATTTACTAGATAAAGGTTTTGTTTTAACTAGAGCTGCTGATAGTCATGCTATTGCTTCAGGTGGTGCTACTTTTTATAGAAACAGAATTAATACTTATAAGAAACAAGGTTTAACAGAAGCTGAAGCTAAAAAGAAAGCTTTTAATGATTTTAGAGAAATAACTGAAGAATCACAACAGTCTAGTAGAGTTGATAGAATAAGTAATCAACAAGCTAGTAATTTAGGTAGATTAGTTTTAGCATTTGCAAACACACCTTCTCAGTATGCTAGGTTAATGCAGAAAGCAGCTAGTGATTTACAAAACGGTAGAGGTGATTGGAGAGAGAACATGTCTAAGATAGCTTATTACGGAGCTGTACAAAACTTTATGTTTAACGCTATGCAAAACGCTATATTTAAAGACGCGTTTGATGATAATGATAAAATAGATACTGATTACGAAAGAGTAGCAAACGGTATGGCTAGTTCAATATTAAGAGGTATGGGTTGGCAAGGTGCAGCTATTGATACATTTAAAAACTGGTTGTTAAGTATTAGAAAGCAGTCTAAAAAGAAAAGACCTAAATATGCTGACACAGCTACAACACTGTTAGATATATCTCCACCTATAGATTCAAAAATAAGTAAGGTAAGATCAGGTTTGTTAACACTAGACTATAACATGGACGAAATACAAGAAAAAGGTTTTGGTTTAGATAACCCTGCCTATATGTCAGGTGCTCAAATAATATCTTCTTTATTTAATATACCTATGGATAGAGCTATAAGAAAATATAATAACATATCAGCCGCTATGGACGAAGATACTGAAACATGGCAGAGTATTGCCTTGCTATTAGGTTATGGTGAATGGGAACTTGGTATGTTAGACAAAGATCAAATAGAAGACATAAAAACACTAGACGAATTAATAAAATCAGATAAATTTAAAATAGCACCTGGAAATAGCTTAGAAGAGGCTATAAAAAAATTAAAATCTGAAGAAAACAAGTAATAATAAAATAAAACCCCTACAATATGAGACAATTGCTAATTATAGTATTTTTACTATCAAATATCACTGTTTTTGCACAAGAAAACAAAAAGAGTATATTTAAATCAATTTATGATGAATTTTTTAAATATAGTACTTTTTACATAGCTGGTGATATAGATAATCCAAAAGAAGAAGTTAAAGATTATTTTGTAAGAACAAACCCA
>CXWF01062926.1_pt1 | contig 20786 bp, 41 predicted proteins | sample 468421 | NCBI WGS metagenome assembly CXWF01 (sample SAMEA2620812, study PRJEB7988) | marine metagenome | biome: marine biome (ENVO:00000447); feature: surface water layer (ENVO:00002042); material: "saline water (ENVO:00002010), including plankton (ENVO:xxxxxxxx)" | depth 5 m
ATGTCGTTCACTTCACCACCCCCTCGACCATGCCGGCTGCAATGTCGCCTATGGAGCGCCACGGACTCGGTGCGGCCCGCATGACCTCCATCACATCATCAATCGACCGCACCACGGCGTAGACGCCGCCGTTGGCCTCTATGAGGCGCTGCGCGTCCTTCTGGTTCTCCTGCTGGGTGTTGCCCTCGGCCTTGACCTCAAAGCCGTAGAACCGGCCGTTGTGGAGCATGAGGATGTCGGGGAACCCCGGCATCATGCCCATGTCCTTGTTCTTGGAAATGAGCCGGGCCACGTCCTTTCCGGTCATGCTGTTCTCGTTGGGGCTGTGGTGAATGAGGGCGCGGGGGTATTGGGTGCGAAGGTAGTCGAGGCAGGCTTTGTGGATGGGGCCTTCTCGATCGGTCCACGGGCGGTTCATTGCGGCCACCTCCATCCCATCTGGTGCGAAGCCGCGATGAGCGAGCCCGACACGTCGGAAAGCGCGGCGTTGAAGCCCTTGGGGTCATCGGTGCGCAGCGGGGTGCATCGCTTGAGAACCCGGTTGAACAGATCCTTCCCGGCCTCATCCAGAACGATGACAGCGCGGCCCTGGTGTTCGGCGGGGTTGAAGTCGGAGACGGGCATGGCTTTGATGGTCATGCGGCCCTCCCGACAAAAACGGTGTCACCCTCGGCGTTCTGGTCGAACAAATGCCACGCGCAGTTATCCTTGCCGGTCATCTTGCTGCCCGGAATCCACTTCACCCGACCGACCGACACCACCTTGCGGAGCCACGGCATGTAGGGGGCGGATTGCTTGGTGTGCATCCAGTCGGCATCGAACAGGAGCCACGTCGGGCGCATTGCCGAGAAATGCTCAATCATCGGGTGCAGAACCTTCCGGTCCCACGGTGGATTTGTTATGATGAAGTCGCAGGCTGACAGTTGCCGCTCGGTCAATTCAAGCGCGTCTCTCTGCATGATACCTTCGCCGCGCGGATCTATGTCAGACGGGCAGATTGCGGACCCTGGCAGCGCATTGATCAGCGCCCCGTCACCCGCGCATGGCTCAAGGTAGGTGAACCATTCGGGCAAGTGAGGTATGAGCGGCAAGACCGCCTCGCGCGGGGTTGGATAGAAATCGCGCGGGATGCGCTCGAAGTCGGATCGCTTGCCCATCACGCGACCCTCCGTTCTTTCTCGGCCAACTCGACCTCCAGCCCCATGATCTCTGTCGTCATTGTGCGCAGCTTCGCGTCGAGGTCGCGCAGGCGGGAGTGCTGACCGGGTTGCCAGTTGTCCCGGCGGCGCTGAAGGCAGGTGCGGAGACGGTAGAGGGCGTCGAGGCGGGTTCGGATGCGGGCGGCGGTCATACCAGTTCCTCTCGCACGATCCGCGCCGGGGCGGTGAGGCTATAGCCCTGCCCCCAAGACGTGGTTATTTCGATCCCGAGCGGCGCCACCTTCTTGCGAACCTTGCAGACCATCACGTCGACAATCTTGATTTCGGGCTCGTCAAGCTTTCCATTGGTTAACGCCGTCAAAAGGCTTTCCTTTGAAACGACGCGCGGGAATTGCGTGGAAAGGGCGCGCAGGATCGCCATTTCCGACCCAGTCACGGAGACGAATGATCCGCCATGAATGACCATTCCTCGCTCGGGGAGTAAGGTGATCGGCAGAGGCTCGACCTCCGATCCGCAGACCGGGCAAGTGCATTCAAGCGGCATCGGCGCGCTCCTTTGCCTTCGTGATTTTCGCATTGATCTCGCGCGTGATGACCGCCTGAACGATATTTCCGGTGTGGGCGCACTCTGTCTTGGCCCGCTCCAGCAACTCCCCGAGGTCGATTCCATCGAACACATCGAACAGGCTGGAAGGGTCCGCCAGCAGTTCCGGCTTGGTGCGGATCGACCGGCCAACCCCGTGGATGACTGCACCCACGAGCATGCCGGGGTTTCCGTCGCCTGTTTCCGTGATGCACTGGAGAATAGTCGTCAGGAGCGCACCGCCGTAGAAGTCAAGCGCGCGGCGCAGTACGTTGATCGACCGGGTTTCGCCCACACCATGTGCGCTCTTTCGGCGAGTGACCTTCACGTTTGCCGCGTCTAGGACACGCTGCAATTTCACAGCGTCCGGATCACGCGCGGCCAGCATCGCGAACCACAGATCCACCGGAGCCACGGGAGTTACGTTGCCGTTGATCGCGGCGAAGGCGGCGGCGGCTTCCTCGGCGGTGCAGCGCAGGACGTAGCAGGGAACCTCGGTGATCCCGATGGTGGCGGCTGCCGTGGTTCGGTGCTGGCCGTCTACGACCGAGAACACATCGCCATCCTGAACGACGATGACAGGCAGGAATTTCGCCCAGTCGAAGTCATTGACGATGCGTTTAATGACGCGGATCGACCCGGCGCTTATCGCGCGCTGGTAGGTATCATCGATACGAAGCGAGGATATGGGAAGCGTCTGGAGCGCTCCCGGGTGACCGGATACAGGCTTGGCCTCGAAGTCACCGGCCAGCGGCAGGATTGGAAGAAGGTCGCTCATGCGCGCCGCTCCCAATATTCCGCCGACAGGTCGCGGCCGACATAGGCCGCGTCAGCATCCATCACGCCGTTGGTGACGCGGGAGACGTTGCCAGAGGCAGAACCGACCAGCTTGGCGACTTCACCGCAGGACTTTCCAGCCGCGCGGAGGGCGATCATATGCAGGGTGCGCTCGTCTTGCTCGCGTGACCGGCTCATCATCCCGCCTTCCGGTCGATGGGTTCCACGTTCTCACCCCGCGCCAGAGGCTCCAGCACTTCCATGAGGGCTTGCGCCGTGGGCCGAAGCTGGGCGGCTTCCCGGTGGTCGACGTGACCGTCTTCGACCGCTTCCGCGATTTGCTTGGTGAGGTGGCCGAGCGCGGCCAGAACCCGCAGGTGTTCCGGTGCGTCGTCGCTCCCTTCCCGTGCAGACTGTCCGCAGACACCGAGAACGTCGCTGGTGAAGCTGGGTCCAAGCACTGAGCAAATGCTGAGAAGACCGGAAAGCCCCGGCGTCGCGCCCTGCACATAGCTTTCGAGCGTCCGTGTCGGAATCCCGGTGGCGTCGGAGAGGGCGGCGAAGCTGTGGCGCTTGCCCCGGCCCACGCGAAGGCGCAGGGCGTCCTCTATGACCCGTGCCGCAAGATCGTGCGGAATGATGGGTTCGTTCTTCATGGCTTGCTCCCGGTTGGATGTGCATCGTGGATGCATGGAAAGGAGAAAATCACTCGGCGGCGTGGGTGGCTCCATGTGCCCGTGCCCGCGCAAGGGTTTCGAGCGTGAGGCGCTTCCCGCGCCGCTCCGCCGCCTTGATCATCGGGATGTCATATTTCGCCGGAATGCTGCCGCGCTGCTTCCAGGCGGCGACGGTCGGATACGGGCGTCCAAGGTCTTTCGCGAGGTCAGACAGCGACGGCCAGATGCTGAAAATCTTCTCCATGCATCGTGATATGCACTTTGCATCGCCTCAAGTCAATGCCCATTGCATAGTTCGGGGCGGTAGCGATGCATCATGAATGAGAAATCAGACCGACTTAGAAGCGCCCGCGTGAGCGCCGGATATGAAACAGCAGCGGATGCTGCGCGCGCGATGAATATCGCTGCGCCAACCTATTCTTCACATGAGAACGGTTCGCGCGGTTTCCCGGCCAATGTCGCAGAGAGATACGCCAAGTTCTTCAAGGTGGACCCGGCTTGGATTCTTTATGGAGACCGCGACAAGAACGCCCCTGTCGTCGCTCGGGTAGAAAACGGCCACCCTGCTCCGGCCAAAACTGACCTCGTTCCAGTCTACGATATTGAGGCCAGTGCGGGCGGCGGGGCCGTGGTCGATTACGAGGGGGTCGCCTACTCCCTGGCATTCCCGCCCGACTACATTCGCCGCGTCACGCGCGCATCACCATCGAACCTGACCATCATTTCGGTCAAGGGCGACAGTATGGAGCCCACGCTGAAGGACGACGACATAGTCATGCTGGACATGTCCAAGACCTCGCTCGGCTATGAGGGCCTTTTCGTGATCCGGGTTTATGACGTGCTCCATGTGAAGCGGTTGAGCCATTCTGGGCCGGGGCAAGTTATGGTGATCTCCGACAACCGGGAAAACTACCCGCCGCGCGAATACCCAATGGATGAAGTCGAGGTGGTCGGGAAAGTTATCTGGAAAGGCGGAAAGGTCTGATGGCGAAGACTAAACCGATAACATGGATCGCGGTGACCGCAGGGGTTATCATAACTCTGGCGGTCATGGGGTCAGGTTCAGAAAAAGAGGCCCCTACTCAGGACGCCACCGCAGAGCGCCCTATTGACACGTCGGACGGATTTCATTGCCTTTCCTCTTGGGATGGGTCGCACACGGCATTCAAGCGCGACGTTAAGGATCAACTGAACAACCCCGGCAGCTTCGACCACGTCGAAACCGCCGTGACGCCCGTGAACGAGGCCGGGACACACACTATCCGCATGACCTACCGAGCCGAGAACGCATTCGGCGCGACTATTACAACGACGGCCTATGGCGAATATGACAACGATGGTTGCTCGCACGTCGTGCATGTCTACGAACAGCGATAGGGGCGCGTCTGCGTTCGACGCATCGACCCTGTCCAGCCCGTAAGGAATACCCACTTCGCAGCGAGACTCCGCCCGGCCCAGTGCCGGGTTTTTCGCGTCTAGGATAGCAGGTGATTCTGGGTGCTCTATGCGTTTTTGCAGTTTCTATGCATTTTGTATTGACTGCGGACGATGCAAAGTGCATATTCACTCCAAGCCAAACGGAGTGAGCCATGCCCTACGACAGCCAGACAATCCTTAAGCAGGACGAGCCGATCTTCCCGGCGCTCGACCGTTCCCACGCTTCCGACATGCGCCGCCTTGCGGTGGTCTGCGGTGCTGCTGACGCGGCGCGCGGCATCTGGTCATGGGGCGCGGGAAGCTGGCGCGACAAGACGCTTGAGAGCGCCATCCGCTGCCATCTGGACCGGGCGCTGACGGCGAAGTCGCTGGAGGTGCAGATTGCCATCCTCGATTTCGTCGCCGCCTACGTTCCCGGCGGCCTGACTGCCGACCTTCGCGAGATTGGCGAAGACGCCTACCGCCCCATGATGAGCGCCTGCCGCAAGAACGCCGAAGCCATCGAGAAGCGCATCCGTGCGCGGATGAAGGCGGTGGCGTGATGGCAGACCAAACGAACACCCCGCGCAACGGCTTTTCCTCCCTGTTGGGCCGCGCGGCAACTGACCGGCGGGCTTTCTGCTCCGCTCGCCGGTCCCTTTCTTCCCATTCCCCGGCGCGTGGCAGTGCTGAGGAAGCCGCGCCCGGACAGGCTCACATCCCCAGTGACCGGGCGCGGCGCTTTTTCCTGCGCGAAATGGAACGCGCTCACATGATCGCCACCACCCCGCCGGGCGTCTGGCCTCAGAGCCTCGTTGCGCTGGCTGAGAAAGCCCTGCGCGACCACCCCGGATGGAACGTCACCCACATGGAGGATGCACGATGACCGAAGTCACGAAGATGGAGCCGCAGGGGGCGCAAACGCCAGTCATGCGCGCCGCTGACCAGATGGTCGCGATGATCGAGAGGGTTGTCACCGATCCGAGCGCCGACCTCGACAAGCTGGAGCGGATGCTCGCGATGAAGGAACGGATGGACGCGCAATCGGCCAAGGTCGCCTTTGCTCAGGCCATTTCCGCAGCCCGCGCTGAAATCCCGCCGATCATGAAGGACGCCACGGTGGACTTCAGCAACAAGGAAGGCAAGCGGACCCATTACCAACACGAGACGTTGGCCGGGATCGCGCGGGTCATCGACCCCATCCTGTCACAGCACGGCCTGTCCTACCGCTTCCGCACATCGCAGGACGGCGGCGCGGTCGAGGTGACCTGCATCATCGCCCACGCGGACGGCCATAGCGAGGAAACGTCCCTGCGCGGCGCTCCTGACCAGTCCGGCAACAAGAACAACTTTCAGGCGGTCGGCAGCGCCGTGACCTACTTCCAGCGCTACACGCTCAAGGCCGCGCTTGGCCTCTCTGCGGCGGCAGACGATGACGCGCAAGGCGCTGGCCCTCGACCGGAAGATCGTCGGGGCCCTGCGACCGTCTCGCCAGACCAGTTCGTGAAGCTGCGCGACAAGTGCGAGGAAGCGGACGTTGACCCGGCCATGATCTGCGAACGCGCCAAGGTGCCGTCGCTGGAGCAATTCCCCGCCGCTGATTTCGATGCGGTGATGCGCAAGCTGCAACTCACCATCGACCAGAAAAAGCCCACCATCGAAGGCGACGAAATTCCCTACTGAGGAGACCACGATGCACGACGGAAACCCCCGCGAACAGATCGGCGCGAACAACCCGCCGGACCCGATTGACGAGGCCTTGGCCCCATACGGCGACGCCATAGAGGAAGCGGAAAACTGGCTGGACGGATCACCGGTCGAAAACGAGGACCAGATGAAGGCGGTTGACGCCATCATCAAGGAAATCCGGTCGGCCAAGTCCGAACTCGCCAAGGCCAAGAAATCCACGACCGCGCCCCTTCATGACGCATGGAAGGCTGAGATTGCCCGGTGGAAGCCGACCGAGGATGACATCGATCGCCGCCTGAAAGGGTTGGCCGCAATCGTGGACCCGTTCAAGCGCAAGCTGGCCGAGGAAAAGGAAGCCGCGAAACGCGCCGCCTACGAGGAAGCCCGGCGCAAAGAGCGAGAGGCCGAGGAAGCCGCCCGCGCCGCTGACGTGTCCGACCTGGACGCCGCGACCGAAGCCGCCCGCCTCAAGGATGAGGCTATCGAGGCCAAGAAGGCCGCGTCCGCCGCGAATAAGGACACGGTGAAGGGTCTGCGCAAGGTCACGAAATACGCCATCGATGACCACCGCGCCGCGCTCCACGACATCGCCAGCAACGACCGCGATGCGATCACCGCGTTCATCGAAGACTACGTGCGCCGCAATCACAAGGTGCGCGACATCGCAGGCGTCCGCGTCTGGACCGAGAGAGAGGCCTATTAATGACCCCCGCCACCCAAACCGCCCAAGCCATAGAGGCCGATCCCGTCGCCGCCTACGCGGCACACCACACCCCGGAATCCGCAGACGGTCTGCGCCGCAAGGTGCCGGAGCATATGCAGGCCGGCATGGTCCGCTACATCCTTCTCGGCATCATCCCCGGCTCTTTCCTTTCCGCCGTTCTGGAGGGCGACCTGTTCAACGCCGTGCGCCGGGCTGACGACGCCAACCGGGCAGCGCTGCATGACTACGCGATCTTCCTGTTCAACTACGCCCCCGGCGGATGCTTCGGAAGCGAGGACCGGCTGCGCGCGTGGTCGCATGACGGCGGGTTGATCGGGATTCTGGAAGGGAGGGCCGCGTGATGCACATGAACCGCGCAACGCTGATCGGGAATCTGGGGAAAGACCCAGAGGTCCGCACATTCGACAACGGCGACCGGGTTGCGAACTTCTCGCTCGCCACGTCCGACCGCTGGAAGGACCGCAACACCGGAGAGCAGAAAGAGCGCACGGAATGGCACCGGGTTTCGGTGTTTGGAAAGCTGGTGGACGTGATCGAGCAGTATGTCCGAAAGGGCGACAAGATCCTGGTCGAGGGAGCGATCCGCACCCGCAAGTGGCAGGACCAAACCGGGCAAGACCGCTACAGCACAGAGATCGTTCTGACCGGCTTCGACAGCAAGCTGATCATGCTTCGCTCGCCCACGGGTGGATCTGGCAAGGCTGACGGCCAGCGCGAAGCCTACGGCGACCTGCCGGGCGCATCCGGGCCGCCCCCGAACGATGACGCCCCACCCGCCGGAAGCGGCGGCTTCGACGACGAGATCCCATTCTAGGAGGAAGAAACATGTACGACCAAACCGACACCACCCGCGCGACCGGGGCCGAGCTTCGCCAGTTCATCGAACGGTTCGAGCGGCTCGAAATGGAAAAGAAGGACGCCGCCGACCAGCAGAAAGAGGTCATGTCGGAGGCCAAGGGCCGTGGCTATGACACGAAGGTCATGCGCAAGGTCATCGCCTTGCGCAAGCGCGAGCCCGACGACATTGCCGAGGAAGAAGCCATCCTCGACATGTACAAATCCGCGCTGGGGATGGGCTGATGAAAGACCACGCACCCATCCCCGCCAAGAAGCCCAAGAAGCGCAACACGCAGAAGGGCCACCCCGGTTTTCTGAAAGACCCGCGCGACACCCGCGAAGGTGAATCCATCGGAGGTGGATACATTGTGTTCCGTCGCGGCGGCGGCACGGGCCGGATTCGCTGCCCGGAATACCCATTCGAGCATCCGACCTTCGAAGCCGCCATCAACGAGCGTGACCGGCTGGCCGCGCAGTTCCCCGGCGAGACGTTCCAAGTGTTCTGCGCGACCGCAGCCGTTCGGGAGGAAGCCTGATGAAACACAAACTCCATGACAACGACATCTGGCCCATCGTGCGCGAGGCCGCCGCCCAGCATGGCTGGCATAACCCCGATGAAGCCATCCCCGCCGCCCTGCGCGAAATCTGCGGCCGCTTCGGCATCGAGCACGACACCGACAAGGACGTGATGAACGCCCGCCTGCACAAGCTGTGGGCGGACCGTCTGGACGTTATCGGGGTGGCGTGATGGCGGACGGTGATCTGATCCGGGCCAGATGGGAGGGCGGCGTGTTTCGCCCCCTAACCAACGCCCTGCCGAACATCAACGAGGGCGAGGTCGTTTTTCTCGACATTCAGCGCGTCCGCACCGGTAGAAGCCACCGGCATCAGTTCGCCGCCATCAATGAAGCGTGGCACCACCTTCCCGAGCGGCTGGCGATGATGCCCTGGGCGGCGACTGCCGAGACGACACGGAAACACGCGCTGATCGCGACCGGCTATCACATGGTCTCGCAAGTTGACTGCGGGTCGAACGCCGCCGCGCACCGCGTGAAAGCCGCGCTGATCGCTGCTGAAACCAGAGCCCACGGATACGCCATCGGGCAGGTTCGCGGTCCCGTCTGCATTGTCTGGACACCAGAGAGCCAGTCCTACCGTGCGATGGGCAAGGAGCGGTTTCAGGAATCGAAACAGGCGGTTCTCGAATGGATCGCCGCCCAGACATCGGAGGCATACGCAGCCGAATGACTGATCAACGACTCCTGCCATTCCATGATGGCGCATGGCATGTCCCGTATTGGTGCTACGAGCTGGGCTACGTGCGCAGTTCGCAAGTCCTGCGCCTAGTTCATGCCCGCGCCGACATCATCGCCAGAGCGCAGACAGACGGAATCGATCATGTCGCGCCGATCCTGCTGGCGTTGGGCCGCAATCCGGCAGAAGCCCGGCGGCGCGTCGGCAAGGCCGTCTGGAAAAAGATACACCACAGCGATCTATCGCTGAACGTCGCCCGCGCGAATGTTCTCCTGCGGTCGCGCATACAGATCAAAGACCTTGTGGAGTTCCCAAGGGGTGCATTGCGCGAGGTTCTGAGCAAGTCCCGCAGGAGTAGCGATGCCGCCGTTACCGTCGCTGGCCTGATCGCCCGCAACCGGACGGAGTTCCGGGAGGCCGTGATGCTGGCGCACGACACGATCCGGATGGGCGGCACTCCAAACCCTAAATGGTCCCTGCGCCGGTTGTGTGAAGAACACGATCGCAAGGCAATGGAATGGGCGTATGCCAAATCCGACCGGACACCGTGGGCCGCGCCGTGGTCCTGCGAAATGGACGGGTTCAAGTTCACGCTTCTCAACGGCGACGGGGCTTTTTCGTTTGAAGGCATCACCCAGCGGAATTGTGTGGCGTCCTATGCCGACGACGCGAAGCGAGGCCGGTGCATGGTGATGCGGATCGAAGGCAAGGAGCGGGCAACCGTGCGCTTCGGCGGGCATCCTGTCCATGTTCAAGAGGTCAAGGCGCGATTCAATGCTCCCGCTTCCGAGGATTGCCGCAAAGCCTGTGCCAAGGTTTGCGCCGTGCATCTCACATCAGATGAGAGGGCCAGAAAATGAACGACCTCGCCCAACGCGGACCGCTCGGCTTCAAATCGGGCAAGCCCACCAAGAAGCCCCGCCAAGGACTTCCCCCGGTATCTCGCAAGAGAGCCGACTACCGTAAGTCCGAGGCGGGGCGGGAGGAATCCGCTTACTGCAAATGGCTGCATGAGTGGAAAATGTGCTGCCTCTCCGGTCGCCCGGATATTCAGGTGGCGCACACGTCCGATGTCGCAGACGGAAAGGGCATGGCGATAAAGGGGCCGATCCGGCACGCGCTGCCGCTGTCCTTCTGGCTCCACCTTTACGAAGAACGCAACCGCTCGACTTTCTGGCCTGACGCGGGCTTCCCCGGCAATGAGCGATACAAATGGGCAGAACGCCTATTCGATATCTTCGAAGCGAACGACGACCCCACAACGCTTTTCCTCGACATGCAAGACCGAGCGAACAAGGCGTTTTTAGCAGATATTCTGAGAAAGGGACAGCGATGAATATGAGACAGCAAGTTGGAGTTATCTCCGTGTTTCTTCTACTGAATTTCGCCATCGACATTCTGGATGCCAAGACACTTTACAGCGTCTTGCTGCGGGAGAGGGCGGACCTGAGGGCGGGCCAATGAAACCCCTCGCCATCCTCTCCGGCTTCACGCTGGCCGTCATCTGCGCAACGCAGCTACTGGCCCAAGGTCAGCCCGACCAGATCACCATAGAGCAGCACGGGGCCGACCACGCGCCGTTTGCCACGATCCACATGCGCAACCTCCACGGGGGCGGTGGAACCTACACATACACGTTTGAGACGCCACACGGAACGGTCGTGGTCGAGCATGTCATCACGAAGAACGAACCCGGCGGATGCTGCGCTGACACGCTGAGTGTCGTTGCCCTGCCCGATGGGGTTCTGGCCCGTCCGATGTTCATGGAAATCCAGGAAGGCGAGACGGGCGCTGTTGAGTTGTTCCGGTGGCTAGGAGGCTGAGATGAGTGACTACGACGACAAAATGAACATGAGCGGGATGCACGACGATCTGCATAAGGTGGATACGAGCAAGGAAGCGGTGGAGCGGCTGGCTGACGAAACGATCTGCTGGGAAGCCGCCGACACACTCCGCGCCCTTCTCGCCGCCCGTGAGCGTGACGCGGAGGTGATCGAAGGAGTAATTAATGAAGCCGTCAGCATGGCGGACGGCAGGGACGAAGGCGATTACATCGAAAAACGCCTGCGCCGCGCCGCCCTCTCTGCGCGAAAGGACGCAAAATGACCGAAGCACCGGAGCGGATATGTGAAGCGTGCGGCGCACCTGTAACCGAGAATGTTCACGGAGAGATTTGGCACGCCGACCTAGCCCACGCCCAAGTGGCGGCGGCGCTGGAACGGGCGGCGGAAGCGTGCTGGCACGGACTGCACGACCCCGAAGACCCGTTGGACGCCTACGGGTGGATGAAGTCGGACACTCCGGAGCGCCATGCATCTATGGTTCTCGAATGGAACCTGTGGAAAATGGCCAACGCCATCCGCGCCCTCATTACAGGTGACCAAGCAGCCGCCCTTGAGGCCGTCAGGCGCGAGGCGGTGGAAGCGGAGCGGGAGCGGTGCATAAATATCGCTGAGTCCCAAGTCATGAAGCGGCGCGAAGGTGCTTGGAACGATGGGGCATACATCGCCGCCGCCATCCGGGAGAACACCCATGACTGACATAGTGGAGCGGGCAGACGTCTTTCGTCTTGGCGTTGACCCTACGCCAGACGATGTGAACGAGGCCAACTGGATCATTGACAGAATGACTGCCGAAATCGAGCGCCTGCGGGCTGCGCCGAAGGTGAAGCCGTTGGAGTGGGACGGGCGCGGGACTACTGGAGTGATGCTCCAATACCGAATTCACATAGGGTATGGCCTGATGAATGGCGTTTTCGCTTTGACACTTTCAGGGTCCACAATAGGCGAGTTCGATAGCGAAGAAGCCGCCAAAGCCGCCGCCCAAGCCGACTACGAGCGCCGCATCCTCTCCGCTCTGACACAGGAGGGAGAGGGCAATGGGTAAGTGGCAGAAGGACCGCCAAACGCGGCACGAGGGTGACGAGTCCGGACGCTGCGGCGGGTGCGGATCGCGCAAGATGACCACTACGCGGCTATGCGACAGCAAGCGTCTCCTTGGGCGCTGCCGGGACTGTGGGCGCATACAGGACGTGGAAACCCGCAACTGGCCGGAAGCCGAACCGTGCGACGACTGCGCTTTTCGGAAAGGATCGCCGGAGCAATCCGATCCGTGGGAGTGGATGAAAATTCGCGAGATCGTGGAAAGCGGCCAGCCGTTTCATTGTCATAAGGGCCTGCCCTATGATCCGAAGTCCGGAAAATACGACGCACCCGCCGCCGAAAAGGGGCGTGTGACTGTGTGCGCTGGCTGGCTCAACGCTCGCGTTGCCCACCTTCGCAAGTCCCTCCCCGACGCCCCACAGGAGACGTGACCCCGTGAAACACGAGCCCATATTCGCGCGGGAGACGACCGCCGCCGGTGTTAAGGAAAGGATCGGCGCATGACCCCCCTCGTTACCCTCGAATTCGTATCCGGCGCTTACTTCACCATCATCGCTGCGATGGTTTCGACCCACGGCTTTGTCGCCCAGATCATGTTCAAGGTGATTCCGGCGATCCTGGCTGTGATCCTGATAGCCGATGCGATCGTCCGGTTTTCCGCTGCGGACACAATCGCCGCGCTCGAATGGTGGCACGCAACCGCGTCGGAAAAATGAACGAAGTGACCCTCATATCGACCGAGGAGCTGGCGCGCAGCGTTGGGTATGACCGCCCGACCAACGCGTTCCGAGCTTGGTGCGCGAATATGGGGATCCGGCCTGTGCCGGGTCGGCGCGGCTTCTACGACCCGAAACTCGTGCGCCGTCGATTGGATGAGGCGCAAGGGCTTGTCGCTGACGGCGAAAGTACCGCATCATCGACCGATGATCTAATCGGACAGCGGAGGGCGCGGCGTGGTGAAAGGTAGCGGTATCCATCGGGTCCGTCGCAAGCTGGCGGACGGCACCTACCGACATCATCACTACGCATGGCGCGGCGGCCCGAAATTCTGGGACAACGCCAGCGATGTGAAGCTCAATTCCGCAGAGTATTTCGCCGCGTTTACCGCAGTCGCCATGACGCCGAAGGTGGGCGATTACATGACGCCCGATCTGGTGTCCGACTACCTCGCCAGCGCCGATTTCAAGGCGAAGAAGGAGCGGACGCAGAGCGACTACCGCCGGTGGGCCACGCGGTTTGCAGAAGAATTCACGAACGACCCGGCCAGGATCTTCGAAGATCCTCGATCGCGCGGCGAGGTCAACGCATGGCGCGAAGGCTGGGCGCATTCACCGAAACAGTACGACTACGCCGGAACAGTCGTCACCGTCATATTGAACTGGGCGCGAGATGCCGGGAAGGTCCGCGAACACCATTGCGACCGCCTGCGCAAGATCTACACGAGCGACCGCGCCGAGATCCTGTGGACCCCCGCCGACATCGAGACGTTCAACCGCACTGCGCCACTCTGGGTGCGGCGGATCCTGTCGGCGGCGTTGGAGACAGGCTTGCGGCCCGGCGACTTGATCGAGCTTAACCGCGGCCAGATCGAGACCACGCCGGGCGGACGCCGCCTGACAGTGCGCACGAACAAGCGCGGCCGGATCGCTTCGATCCCGGTGACGCCCGGCCTAGCCGACCTGATCGACAGCACGCCACGCGGACAACTCTTGATTCTGGTCAACTCGAAAGGTCGACCGCTGACCGAGGAACGCGCATCGAAGGCGGTGATGGAATGGCGCCGAAAGGCGAACCTGTCCGACGACCTGCGCCTATACGACGCGCGCGGAACGGCGGCGACACGGCTACTCAGAGCGGGCCTGACGCTGGGCCAGATCGCCTCGCATATGGGGTGGAGTTTGGATCACGCGTCGAAGGTCATCGAGAAATATGCGGCGGTGTCGCCGGATGAGTCGGACGCTGTGTTGCGGCTGCTGACGAGGTCGAAATGATCGCAGCCAGTGTAAACGTGACTGTAAACCGTCCAGAAGGACCGAAAAGGGAACATCAACTAAGTCATTGAAAAGGTTGTGGTGGGCGACCCTGGAATCGAACCAGGCGTGGGTCTCCCCGGCGGAGTTACAGTCCGCTGCCGCACCTTGCAGCTCGTCGCCCGAACCGGGGTTGCCCCCGATGCGTGGGGGGCTGATTACCCGTGCGCCCCCGACCCGTCAAGCCGAAAATCCCTTGCACTTCCACCGCGCCCCGGCGCACATTCCGGGCCTGTCGAAACGGGGGCTGGACGTGGTGAAAAAACCGAAATGGGTGGTCGAGAAGGAGCGCGGCAAAAGGGCTGCCGCTGCCGAAACGCTGTGGCTCTTCGGCCTTCATGCCGTGCGCGACGCGCTGGAGAACCCGGCGCGCGTGAAACTGCGCCTCGTCGTCACCAAGAACGCCGCCGACAAGCTGGCAGACGCCATTGCAGCGGGCGGGATGGAACCGGAGCTGGCCGACCCGCGCAAGTTTCCCGTGCCCCTCGACCCCGGCTCCGTGCATCAGGGCGCGGCGCTTGAAGTCAAACCGCTCGACTGGGGCCGGCTTGAGGATGTCTGCATGGGTGACGGCGACACCGCGCCGACCGTGGTCCTTCTCGACCGCGTGACCGACCCGCATAACGTGGGCGCCGTCCTGCGCTCTGCCGAGGTTTTCGGCGCCCGCGCCGTGATCGGCACCAAACACCACTCGGCGCCCGAGACCGGTGCGCTGGCCAAGACGGCCTCGGGCGCGCTGGAACGCCAGCCTTACCTGCGGGTCACGAACCTGGCCGATGCGATGACGCGGCTCAAGGACATGGGCTACACCGTCCTAGGATTGGCCGGCGAGGCCGAGACCGAGATCGACGCCGCGCTCGCCCCCCTCGCGGGCCGGGCGGTGGCGCTGGTCCTCGGCGCCGAAGGTCCGGGTCTGCGCCCCAAGACGCGCGACACCTGCGACGGACTCGTCAGAATCCCGTTCGACGCGGAATTCGGCTCGCTCAACGTTTCCAACGCCGCCGCCGTCGCGCTCTACGCCACGCGTCGGCGCTGAAATCCACTGGTGGCCATACTCCGCCTGCCAGCCGTCACCGCGTTCTCACAGATTGTTTATTCACCCTTCCAATCAGGAGGGCGCATCATACCTGATATGACGAGACCGGGTGGTGGAACGCCCGCAATCTCACTTCACTGTCCCTCGTTCCACAAACTGCGCCCGGGTCCCCTTCCGGGCGCTTTTTTTTGACGGCCGCAGCGGCGGATTGTCCGCTTTCGCCGGTGCCTAGATAGGCTAAGGTCAAGACATGACACAGACTTATTCCGACGACTACATCACCGATATTTTCGAGCGGACCCGCACGATCGCTCTGGTCGGCTGGTCCCCGAACGACGCACGGCCATCGCACCGGGTGGCCCGTTTCCTCGCCGACCGCGGCTACCGGGTGATTCCCGTGAACCCCGGGCAGGCCGGAAAGGAAGCGCTGGGCGAAACCGTCGTCGCCTCCCTCGCCGACATTCCCCGCGAGTGGCCGGTGGACATGGTCGATATTTTCCGCCGCTCCGATGCGGTCGGCCCTGTGGTGGACGAAGCGCTCGAACATCTTCCGGGCCTGAAAACCGTCTGGATGCAGCTTGGCGTCGAGAATGAGGACGCCGCTGCGGCCGCCCGTGCCGCGGGCATAGACGTGGTGATGGACCGCTGTCCGGCCATCGAAATCCCGCGCCTCCTTGGCTGAGCGCCTCACCCCCGCCGATCTCTTCGTCACGACCCGCAAGCAGCCAACGGCTGAGGAAGAGGCGGACGCGCGCGGCCTCGCTGCCGATTTCGACCTGCCATTCACGCCGCGCGACGACCTTTCGATCACAAAGCTCAGGCAGAACATCGAACGGCCCGGCGCGCTCGTGGTCAAGGAAAGCGCCATCCATCTCGTGCTCGGCGACCGGCGGCTGAGTTTCCACCCGAACATGGCGACTCGCCGAGTGGCGGGTGGCGGAGCGCAGGGCGACCACTTCCTCACCATCGCCGGGATCGGCCCCGGAGATCACATTCTGGACTGCACCTGCGGCATGGGCGCGGATGCAATCACCGCGGCCCATGCGGTCGGGCCAAAGGGCCGCGTCGTGGCCCTTGAAGCCGCGCCGATCCTCGCCAGCATCGTGTCGCGCGGCCTTGCCCGTTACGAAGCCTCACCGCAGCTGATGGCGGCCATGCGCCGGATCGAGCACTTGCAAACAGAAGCCGACACCTACCTGGCCGCCATGCCCAACAACAGCTTCGACGTGGTCGCGCTCGACCCGATGTTCGCCACCCCGCGCGAGGGCGGCCACGGGCTCGATCTGGTCCGCCTGTTCGCGAGCGATTGGGTACCCACGGCAACCACTCTCGATCAGGCGCGGCGCGTCGCACGGCGCTCCGTCGTCATGGCCGACAGCGGACCGGGTCCGCGCCTCGAAGCCCTCGGTATTCCGGTGGTCAGCCGTGACCGGCGCCGCTGGTGGGGCCGGATCGACGCCACGTCCTGATCTTCTGCGGTCCTGAAATACCTCGGGGAGCGCGAGGGGCAGCGCCCCTCGCCCGGGTCGGCCCGGGCGCAAGCCCGGGACGAAACCCCCTAACGCGATGCCTTTTCGGCGATCCCTGACGTCCCCTCACGCCGCTCGAGCTCGTCCAGGACATCGGCAAAGGCCACGTCGCGCGAGGCCAGCATGACGAGCAGGTGATAAAGCACGTCCGCCGCTTCCCCCACCAGCTTCTCGCGGTCGTCCTTCACCGCTTCGATAATGGCCTCGACCGCTTCCTCGCCAAACTTCTCGGCGCATTTCTCAGGCCCACGCGCGAGCAACGCGGCCGTCCAGCTATCGCGCGGGTTCACGCCCCGGCGCTTTTCGATGGTCTCCGCCAACCGGTCCAATGCGTTCATTCCAGCCTCATCGCGATGCCCGCGGCGGCCATATGCTCCTTGGCCTCGCGGATGGTGTGATCACCGAAGTGAAAGATCGACGCCGCGAGCACGGCGCTCGCCCCGCCCTCGGTCACGCCTTCGACGAGGTGATCGAGCGTTCCGACGCCCCCGGACGCGATGACCGGCACGTCCACGGCATCCGAAATCGCCCGCGTAAGCGGCAGGTTGAAGCCCGCGCGCGTCCCGTCCCGGTCCATCGAGGTGAGCAGGATCTCCCCCGCCCCCTTGGACACGACGGTCTTCGCGAACTCGACCGCATCGATCCCCGTCGGCTTGCGCCCGCCGTGGGTGAAAATTTCCCATCCACCGCCAGCAACGGTCTTGGCATCGATGGCACAGACGATGCACTGGCTGCCGAACCGTTCGGCCGCGTCCGCGATCACGTCGGGGTTCGCGACGGCAGCCGAGTTGAAACTCACCTTGTCAGCGCCCGCGAGCAACAGCGCGCGCACATCCTCGGCAGTGCGCACCCCGCCGCCCACGGTGAGCGGCATGAAGCATTGCTCGGCCGTGCGCCGGACGAGGTCGAACATCGTCCCGCGATTCTCGTGGGTGGCGTGAATGTCGAGAAAACACAGCTCGTCCGCACCGGCCGCGTCATAGGCTTTGGCGGCTTCCACCGGGTCGCCCGCATCGCGCAGGTCGACGAAGTTGACGCCCTTGACCACGCGGCCGTCTGCCACGTCGAGGCAGGGGATGATGCGGGTCTTGAGCATGTCGCCTCCGGGCAAGTTCAGCGCCCGAATAAACGGTTTGGCACGGCTTTGCCAGTGGCACCTTGCGCCCGCCCGTAACGCGCGGCAGGGTCCGCAAAAAAGGAGATCAGTGGATGGTTGAATTCGCGACATATCCCTCGCTCGCCGGACGGCCGGTCCTCGTCACGGGTGGCGCGAGCGGGATCGGCGCCGAAATCGTGCGCGCCTTCGCCGCTCAGGGCGCAAAGGTCGGCTTCATCGATCGGGACGCCAGGACCGGACAAGCGCTCGCGGCAGACCTGGGAGACGGCGTAACCTTCGCCGAAGCGGACCTCACGGATATCGCGGCGCTGCGTTCGGCTGTTGCGACGCTGGAGGCCGCGAATGGCCCCACCCGCGTCCTTGTCAACAACGCCGCCCATGACGACAGGCACGACTGGCGCGCGGTGACGCCGGACTACTGGGACGAGCGGATGCGGACCAACCTGCGCCACGCTTTCTTTGCCATTCAGGCAGTGGCACCGGGGATGGCCGAGGCGGGCGGCGGCAGCATCGTGAACATGGGGTCGAACTCCTGGCACGAATCCGTGGGCAACTTCCCGGCTTACGCCACCGCAAAAGCTGGGATGGAGGGACTGACCCGCACGATGGCGCGCGATCTCGGCCCCGACCACATCCGCGTGAACACGGTCGTCCCCGGCTGGATCATGACGGAGCGACAAAAAACTCTTTGGCTCACGCCCGAAGGCGAGGCGCGTCATAAGGAATCTCAATGCCTGCCCGAGATGATCGATCCGGTCTGGGTCGCGCGGATGGTCCTGTTCCTGGCCTCCGAGGACAGCAGGATGTGTACCGCGGGCAGCTTTAATGTGACCGCCGGATCGATGTAACCACGCCGCTCAGGCCACGTCCGGGTCGTGCAGATCGGTTTGAATCCATTCGTCGTTCAGATGAATGTCCATCGTGTACAGCGGCCCCGGCCCCAGGTTCTTGAACTTGTGGGGCACATTGGCCGGTGCCATCGCGACGTCGCCTTCGGCGGCCTCGAAGCTCTCGTTCCCAATGGTGAACAGCGCCCGGCCGGATTTGACCACGAAAACCTCGTCATAGGGATGAACATGCAGCACAGGGCCGGTGCCGACCGCCTCGAACCGGGCGAAAAGGACGAAGCTATCCGTGCCAAGCGCCTCGGACGACACGCTCCCGGACCACGGCCCGTTGCGATGCGCGCCGTCGGCAGCACGGATGAGTTTCGGCGGGCGGTTGGCTACTCGGCTGGCTTTGGCGGTCATGGCATCCTCCTGCCCCACACCTTAAGACGCAGGGCACACAGGACCACGAAAATCGTCAGCCCTTGAGCACTGCCAGCGCCTGCGAAAGGTCGATGGCCCCGTCATAAAGCGCCCGGCCCGAAATGGCCCCGTTCAAGGGCGCCCCACAGGACTTGAGCGCGCGCAGGTCGTCCAGCGACGACACGCCACCCGATGCGATCACCGGGATCGACACAGCATTGCCCAGCGCCGCCGTCGCCTCGACATTCGGCCCCTGCATCGCCCCGTCCCGGTTGATGTCGGTATAGATGATGGCTGCCACGCCCGCGTCCTCGAAAGACCGGGCAAGCTCGGTCGCGTCCACGTCGGTCTCTTCCGCCCAACCTTTGGTGGCCACCTTGCCATCGCGCGCGTCGATCCCCACGGCGACCTTGCCGGGGAAGGCGCGGGCCGCCTCGCGCACGAGATCCGGGTTCTCGACCGCCACGGTGCCGAGGATCACGCGCGACAGGCCCTTGTCGAGCCAGCCCTCGATGGTGGCCATATCGCGGATACCGCCGCCCAGTTGTGCTGGCACGTCGATGGCCGCGAGGATCGCCTCGACCGCCGCAGCATTGACCGGCGTGCCCGCGAAGGCCCCGTTCAGATCGACAAGATGGATCCACTCGCAGCCCGCGGCCTCGAACGCTTTGGCCTGCGCCGCCGGGTCGTCATTGAACACCGTCGCCGCCTCCATTTCGCCGCGCAGCAGCCGCACGCATTGGCCGTCTTTCAGGTCGATAGCGGGATAGAGGATCATGTCAGCTCCGGGTCGGTTTTGATCTGAGCGCATTAAACACGCGTAATGACCCACGACAAGACGGACGGAACATTACAACAAAAGACCTCGTTCGTTCCCCATCACGATGGCAGACACAGCAACGTAGGACGGACATGATACAGACCTTTCCCATGAAACCGCTCGCCGTCGCGGCGGCCGTTACACTCAGCGCGACCGCCGCCAGTGCAGAAACGAACCTTAACGGCATCTGGCGCACCGCGACCTACATGGGCGATTATGCATTCGTGCGCTTCGGCCCCTGCTCGGGAAAAATCTGCGGCGTCGTGACCCGCACGTTCGGACCCAACGGCGAGATTCAGGGCGGATCGCTGGGCAAGACCATCGTGATCAACATGGAACCCGTGGGTGGCGGAGAATTCGCAAACGGCCGCATCCGGCGGCCGGACACCGGGCAATCCGCGCCCCTGACGCTTCAGGTCAACGGCGGGACCATGAACGTGTCGGCCTGTATCGGCCCACTCTGTCGCAACGAAACCTGGACGCGGGTGCAGTAAACACGGGTCGGCGACCCCAACAGCGGTTTGCTTCACGTCAATATTGTATTGGCACGCGACTTGATGGACGATGCCTGAAACAGGGAGGACTCCATGAAGAAACTCGCACTCGCCGCCGTGCTGGCCGTTGCCGGCCTGCCCGCCTTCGCCCAGGATCCCGCGCTTGGCCTCTGGAAAACACAGATCGATGATGGCGCCTATGCCTATGTCGATATGTATCAATGCGGTCAAAAGGTCTGCGGACGGATCACGCGCACCTTCAACGACACGGGCGAATACCAGTCCCCCAACATCGGCAAGGCGCTGGTCATCAATATGGCCCCGCAAGGCGACGGGACTTACAAAGGGAACGTCTGGCGCCCGTCCAACGACAAGATCTATATCGGGAAGATGGAGGTTTCGGGCAACCGTATCGACCTCAAAGGTTGCGTCGCCGGCGGTCTGCTCTGCGCCAACCAGACATGGTCGCGCATCCAGTGATTTCGCCGCGGGCCAGCGCCCGCGTCGACCG